>Ga0315275_10005626_pt1 | contig 11894 bp, 16 predicted proteins | sample YL17G03_0_MG_FD_205557 | JGI IMG/M metagenome (GOLD analysis project Ga0315275, IMG submission 205557) | Sediment microbial communities from Yellowstone Lake, YNP, Wyoming, USA - YL17G03_0 | ecosystem: Environmental > Aquatic > Freshwater > Lake > Sediment | place: USA: Wyoming | collected... | reverse complement strand
ACCGTGGCCATGAACTCGGAGACCTACGACAAGCACGACGACTTTGATTCGGTCACGTCAATCTTCACGGCGCCCGAGACCGGCTGGTACGAGTGTGCCTACAGTGTTCACATTCTGGATTACGTGGATGCCGGTGGCTCGTACTCTTGGGTCGGTTGGCAGGTGACCCATAACGGGACACCCACGGTAAAAGACCAGCACCCGTTCGCCAACTACAACCAGGATGAGGATCACTGGCCGCTCTCGTCCACCGACTTGATCTACATGGAGGCGGGTGACACTCTGGAGCTCCGGCACCACAACAACTCCAGCAGTTCCGCTGTCATCAAGGGCGACGCCACGATCAACTACGCCTGGATTGGGATCAAGGGTCTGGTCAACGCCGCGTCTTCCGTGTCGGGTCCGCAGGGAACCGAAGGGGTGCAGGGCGACGCTGGTGTTCAAGGATTGACTGGTTCCCAGGGTTCAACGGGTCCGCAGGGATTCCAGGGGTGGCAGGGGACCAATGGCTACGTCGGTAGCGACGGCGCCCAGGGAAACCAGGGGAACCAAGGCCGGCAGGGTAACACCGGACCACAGGGTGCTGTCGGTGCTCAGGGTGCTGTTGGCGCCCAGGGTTTCCAAGGCTGGCAAGGCATCGGTGGCTACCAGGGGAATCAGGGGAACACTGGACCGCAAGGCTTCCAGGGCAACCAAGGTAGTCAGGGGTTCCAGGGTTGGCAGGGCAAGGTCGGCCCGCAGGGGAACCAAGGCAACCAGGGCAATCAGGGCAACCAGGGAGAGTTCGGAACCCAGGGGTATCAGGGTACGAACCCCGGTGTGCAGGGCCCACAGGGTGGGGGCGGTTACGGCGCTGTTGTGGTGGTGAAGGCCGCCGACGAAACCGTGAACAACAGCACCACGCTCCAAGACGACAACGAACTGAAGTTCACGGCACTGGCCGGAGTCCGCTACAACTTCAGGTTCGTACTGCGCACCGACGGTGTTGCCGAAGCCGGGCTGAAGTTCGCATTGCACAACGCCACCGACGAGAGCGCCATCAATTTCGTGGGGTACTACTACTACGCTGCCTACGATGGTACGCGTTTAGCAGCTGGTATCTACGAGAACCGCTCCCTTGGTTGCATAGCCAGTCTCACCTGGCCTCAGAACTTCAACACTGTCGTGATCATCGAGGGGACGGTACAGGCCCCCAACGGAGGCGTCATCGCGTTGCAGTGGGCGGAGAAGGTAGCCGATGGTGGTGCTGGTGTAACCCGCATCCAAGCTGGCAGCATGTTGTTCTCTGCCAAGGCCGGTGAGTGGGGCAGCGGTCCCCAGGGTGCTCAAGGCTTCCAGGGCTTCCAAGGCTTCCAGGGATTCCAGGGCATCGGTGGAGTCCAGGGCAACCAGGGTAGGCAGGGTTGGCAGGGCACCGGAGTTCAGGGGCCGCAAGGCAACCAGGGTCTTGCCGGTGTTCAGGGTAACCAAGGCAACCAGGGCAACCAGGGCTGGCAGGGGATCTCCGGTCCTCAAGGCAACCAGGGCTGGCAGGGTCTGGTGGGTGACGCCAGCACCGTCGCCGGACCACAGGGATTCCAAGGTCCGCAGGGATGGCAAGGAAACCAGGGCTCGCAGGGCAACCAGGGTCCGCAGGGTTGGCAAGGCCCGATGCCTTCTGCCGCCACCGATGTCATCGTGCAGGCGCGTAGGACCACCGGCTGGCAGTCTCTGTGGAATCCGAACTACGATACCATTCCGTTCGACACCACCGACGTCGAGACCAACGCGGCTGTGGCCGAGCACGTCCCGGCCAGCACGCCCACGCAGATCAACATCCACCACACCGGCTACTACCGGTTGTCGGCGTGGCTAGCGGACACCAGTGATAGCGTGGCCACGGAAGTTCGTTTCCGCAAGAACGGAAACGCCACCATTGCCGGTGGATCTTTCATACCAAACCCACCTGCTGGTTGGAGTGGTCTGTTTGAGGCGTTTACCGAGTTGACCGACGGAGACTACGTCACGGTCGAAGTGATGGCCGGAGCTGCTTACATTAGGATGGACGCCGGGATGCTGTTCAACATCATGCTGATGGAAGGCCCGGTCGGCTTCCAGGGTCCGCAGGGGACCAACCCAGGAGTTCAAGGGCCGCAGGGCTGGCAGGGTCTTGCTGGTGCCCAGGGCTGGCAGGGCCTTGAGGGAATGCAGGGTCCACAAGGTCGGCAAGGTAACCAGGGCAATCAGGGGAACCAGGGCTGGCAGGGAACGAATCCGGGTCCACAAGGGAACCAGGGTCCGCAGGGATTCAGTCCGTGGACTGGTTACCAGGGAGCGGTCAGCGTCGCCAATACCACGGATGAGACCGATATCTTCAACGTGACGGTCCCGGCGAACACACTTACCGCCGATGGTGACATGATGGAAGTGGACGCGTTGGCCGCCATCAAGAACAACTCCGGGAGCACCTGGGGGCACACGTTCATCGTGCGCGTCGGCGGCACCGTCGTCTATCAGGACGACATCACCGCCATCGCCAGTGGAAGTACGATACGCTACATTGTCATCAAGGGACGGGTCATCAGGACCGGATCGGCAACTGCCGAACTGACACTTCAGTACGATCTGTCCGGAACGTTGGGCAGCACCACCGGCTACGGCAATCTGTCGGCCAATCCTACATTGGCTGCCGGCATAGTGATAGGAGCTCATGCTATCACTTGGGATTGGACAGCCGCCGTCGCCTTCAAGATGGCGGTAGTCCTGGGAGGAGCCCACGCCGACATGTACTACAACACCACGTACGCGTTGATCCACAGGATCTGACGATGGCACTCGTAACGCTCGTCCGCGCTCGTCTACACCCGGAGTGTGGACAAGTCTCCGACACTCTCCTACAGGCCGCCTTGGACGTGGCTGAGTGCAAGGTCTTGCAGTTGGTCGGTCAGTCCATCGGCCTGGCCGAGCACACCGACACGATCAGCATCAGCAACAGCTTCATGTTCTGGCTGAGCCAGCTCCCAGTGGTCAGCATCACCAGCGCCGAGATCACCGACCGCCTGACCGGGGACGTGACCGTGATCGACCCTACCAATCTGGAGTTCGAGCCCAAGACGGGTGAGGTCAGGTACGTCAAGGGCTCCACCGGCTACTTCAGCATGGGCTGGCGGAACATGCAGGTGGTCTACAACGCCGGGGTGGCCACCGCACCGGAGATAGTTCAGGAGGCGATCATTGCCTACGCTCTGGCGATGGTGGAGGCGTCTGGTACGTCTAACATGCTTGCGTTGGGCGCGGAAGCTGGGGATTACGCAGGGGGCCTGCGGGCCGCCACCGGGGCGGGCATTCCTCCGCTGATCATGCAGATGCTCCACGACTACCTGGTTCCGGGGGTGGGCAATGGCTAACTTCAGCGACTTCTACACGGCCGCCTACGCGAAGATCATCGCGTCGTCCACCCTGGACGCGGCCATCGACGACGCCCCGACGAATCACGTCCGCCAGGAGCGGTACGTCCTGGTCAGCAAGGACGGCCCCGCCAACCACGACGCCTACCTGGATCATGGCCCGTTGATCTACCTGATTCCGTCCAGCTGTGAGTACGCACCGTTGACGGCCGACCATGAGAAGACCGAGGCCATCCTGGAAGCCGACATTCACAGCCGGGTGGCCAACACCGTGGCCGCTACGTTCACCGACCACGTCGCGTTCGTGGACGATCTGTGCATCGAGCTGATGCACCTGGCCGACGGCACCGGTGGTGCAGCCAGCTGGCTTTCCGGCATCGGCGTCAAGCTCCGGTGCAGCAGCAGTCAGGTGGAGCAGCTGGGCATGACCGAGTGCCGGACCAAGGTCAGGCTCAAGGCGCAGCTCTTGGGTGTTGTGTGAATCTCCAGATTGAGTTCGGCCTGGAGCTGGAAGGCTTGGCCAGGAAACTGGTCGACATGTCCGAGGAGCAGTTGTTCTCCGACGGCGTCAAGAAGGCCAGCCAGCAGGCCCGGGCCGAGATCGAGACCAACTTCGAGGTTGGGGGGAGACCGGCCTGGGCGTTGACTAAAGAGGGCCGGATGCCTCTGAACGTGACCGGTTCCCTGTGCCGGGCGTGCACCAACGACGCCACGGTTGACGAGGTCGAGGACGGGTTCGAGCTTTACGCGACTGGAAGCGAGGCCATTGTGGCTGAGGTCCAGGACAAGCGGTACGGCATCTTCGTGCTTCCGGAGGAGGCACAGAACGCCGTGGCAGACGCCTTCGAGCAAGGCGCACTGGAGGAGTAGTCATGGCGCTCTACGCAAACGCAACACTGTCTTTCCCTGGTCTGCCTGGCGGCCGGATGGAGGTCAAGGGCTTCTCGGTGGTTCGGAGAGGTGACCCGAACTTCTCCGCTGCCGACCTGTCGAGCAGGATCACCTACGTCGCGCTCAAGAATTGCGTCGACATTCTGACCTGCCACGTCATCAACCCGGAGATCCTGGCCCTGGTCCAGGGCGCCAAGGGTGCTTTGGACTTCAGGGCCAAGAGTGCCGAGGGTGGTGCAGACTTGCAGTTTGCCGGCCCTGCCACGGTGCTGGGAGTCGAGGGCACCGTCCAGTTTGCCGACGTCGAAAGTCCGTGCAGCGCCACCTTTGCAATCATCAGCAGCGACGGCGCGACGGCTGACATGAACGTGACCTGATGGCCAAGGGCAACGCCGTCCTGAAGGTCACCTTCCCGGGAGCGAAGGAGCTCATCCAGCGGCTCAAGGCCGAGCTGGCCCGGTTGCGCATGGCGGTGAGGAAGTAGATGAACCACAACATCGAGTTCTCCGACCCAGGTGCATCGCAGGTCATCGGTGATCTCCGCACCATCCTGTCCCTGATTCTACAGATTAGGGCGGCGGGTGGGGGCATCGGTCTGGGAATTGGTGGTGGTGGGATAGGCGGAATCACTGGAGTTGGTTCACCACTCCGCAACCTGGTCCCGGCTGCGGCTGCTGCCAATGCCGGTGGTTCCCTGGGGATCAAGGACGCCCTGTTGACGTCGTCGATGGGCAACGTGCAGCGGGCAGAGGCCATGGAAAATGCCCGTCACGCGCTGGAAGTCTCCGACATCATCAGGCAGACGCGGGCCAAGGACGCCATCATAGGGCGTGAGGCTGCCAGGGCGTGGCGTTCATCCTTCCGCAGCGCGGGTGGCGTCGGGGAGATGGCCGCGTTCCTGACTGCAGGTGGCAGTCAGTTTGAGCAGGCCGGCGAGCATCTTCTGAAAAAAGAAGCCAAGAAGATACTCAGCCACATATCTCCCCTGGGTCGTATCGGTGCGTCCTTGGTCATGGGCATCCAGGCGGCGCCCCAGGTGGCCATCGCCATGATTGCCTTCAAGGGCATCGAGAATGCCTTCGAGATGTTCGAGGACCCACACAAGTTCATCTACGGCGGGGAGTACATGAAGCGTCGGGAACAAACACTGGCGGAGATGACGCTGGGCAAGCAATCCCGCTACTACTTCGGGGGCAACTACAACAACATGTTCAGGGCCACCTCTGGAGACGCCTGGTACGACCCGCTGACCGGCTCTGCCCGTGGAGTCGGCTGGCAGGAGTGGAACAAGAAGAACATTCTCCGGAGGACCTGGGATATTGGTTCCTGGTTCCTGGGAGATCCCGGAAACTGGGGCCAGACCGTGGGTGGCACTGGCGCTCCGCACTTCCTGGACACGCCTGAGTTGCAGGAGCTGGCCAAGGAGACCGTTCCGCTGAGCCGGTTCCTGTCCGGCCAGAGCGACCTGGACGAGATGCAAAAGCGGGCGGCTGGCAAGGACAAGGATCAGCGGCACACCATCTACAAGCAGTTCCTGAAGGAATACAACATTCCGCTGACTCCTGGATTCGTCTACCAGGAGACCAACCGCAAGGTGCGCGTGCGCGCGAACGCAGGAGTCTCCTGATGGCTACCGTGGCGATGATCGGTGACCACGAAGTTGAGTTCTTCACCCCCGAGAATCTGACGGGGGACAAGTACTACTTCGCCCTGTCCACGTCCGACAGCGGGCGCTCCCAGGTCTACGACCGCTGGCGCTACCTGGGCCAGGACGGAGTCAATCTCAAGAAGATGGGCCTGGGTGGCCGGGTTGGCAGCGTCGTGGGCTGGGTGGATGCGTCCAGCAGTGCCCTGATGAGTGGGGCTCGGGACGTGCTCACCGCCCTGGTTACCGACGCGGTTCCCAAGGACATCACCTTCGCCGACGGACCCGTGGTCCACGGTGTCGTGACCGCTGTGTCCTTCCCGAGAATCTGGGGGCACAACGGGCGCTTCTGCCAGGACTTCATTCTGACCTGGGAGGAGTTGCTGTAGCCATGTTTTACTGGATCGAGACCGGTGAACGCTGGACCATCGACACCGACCTGGCAGCGGTGGAATGGGAAGACAACAGCATCGGCAACTGTGTCCTGCCCGGTGAGGTGACTCTGAAAGAGGGCCCGGACCCACATGAGTTGATCTTCCTGGTCAAGGCTGACCCAATCAATGCGGTGGGCGTCGGTCCCGGAGGCAATGCGGTTTATCCGCCGATAGCCACCGGGGAGCTGGCAGACCGCCAGCCTGACGGGACCGATGGGACCATTTCCATGCCGTCGTTCTTCGGGGAGGCGTTCAAGCCCTTCCAGATCGTCCGGGTTCGGGAGTCCGCCGACAACACCAAGACCAACCCGGTGACGCGATTCGTCGGTGTCATCCTGTCGGCGCAGTTGGACCTGACCCAGGAGGAGTGGCGCATCGCCGTCTACGAGATTCCGCGCTGGTACTTGACCAAGGTGTTTCACACCGGGATTTTCTACCAGCCGCCGCTGGACGGGACCGACCCGTTGATGGTCGAGAACGCGCTGTCGGTCTACAACGAGAAGGGCAAGGCCGATGAGTTGATTGCCGCCGACCCGGACACGGCGGTGCCCACCATCATGTTCACGGCACCGGACCTGAACAGCTACCAGGGCGTTCCCAACCCGCTGTGGACGGCCAACTACGCGGGCTACTGGACGCTGGGAGACGTGCTCAACCAACTGCGCTACATGTACACGGTGGAACCGGCCTTCTTCGGACTTCCGGACCTTTCCAAAATCATGGACTGGCCGGAGGTCACCGCCGACAAGTGGAAGTTCCTGCTGATCAAGGACCCAAGCCTGCTGCCCCAGGTCATCAAGAACTTCGCTTTGGGTGGGCTCAACCTGAACGACTGCATCGACGCCATCGTGCGTCGTGCCGGGAAGTACACGTGGGGCATGAAACTGGACCCCACCACGATGAAGTACGAGCTTCAGATTTACGACTTGAGCGTGGGCGACGGCCGCAGTGGGGCCATCACCAGGAACACGTCGAGCCGGTTGGCCAGCGACAGCGGAGAGACCGCTGGAGGGATGATCGGATTCGACTGGTCCAACTGTGCCACCACGGCCACGGTCTTCGGTGCCAAGGAACGCTGGGAGACCACCATCGGTTACATGGTGGCCGACCCCGACGGGGGCACCTGGGAAGAGGCCGTGCTGCTGCCCGAGTGGACGGCCCTGGAGCAGGACAAGTACCAGGTGGCGGAGAAGATTGGGGATAACGTCGAGAAGTACGACACGGTGTTCCGACGCTTCCGGATCTCGGTTCGGACAGATTGGGAGGAGATCACCGGGCACCCGTCCAAGTGGGGTCCGCGTGGAATAATGTCCGAGCTTCTGACCGAAGATATACCTTTGGGTCTGGAGGAGCAGCACCGTAAGATCAAGGTCCGCGTCTTCAGGTGGGACCCGGACACCAGCACCTACCTGGAGGCTCCTGAAAGTGTCAGCGTCCAGGTGAACCACGACCTGACGGTGACCATCCACGGGCACGATGCCGATGATGACCCGTTGCAGAATGCCATCGGAAAGCGGGTCTATCCGCGCTACCTGTGCAAGGCCAACCCGTCGGATCTGGAGGTGCCGTGGAGCATCCAGCCCTTCCGGGTGACTGTCATGGTGGAGGATGATGCCCGGTTGATGGGCACCAGCACCGACAAGCCGGCCGGGTGGCCCGACCTGGAAGACGTGACCGAGTGCCCGGAAGCCTTCCAGGAGAACCGCATCAAGGCGTTGCACGGGACCCGACAAAACGGCCCGGTCTTCACACCCGCGCAGAATGACTACACGGCCTACACCTACATGAACAACGGAGCCGCCGTAACCCTGCACGACGACCAGGCCACGGTGGACGTGACCGCCCAGCGCCGGGTGAAGGCCATGTCCCGGCCCGAGATGAAGGGCGAGTTGCGGTTGACCTACCTTGACTGGGACCTGTCTCCCGGCTGGCAGATCTCGTCGGTGCAGAACTACGCCGACCCCCTGGCGCCACCGACCGTGCATATCTACGGAGTCATTCGCAGGACCACCCTGGTTGGTTTGGCAGCCGAGACGACGAGCCAGCGGCACACGGTAATTGAGTTGGGGACCCACTGATGGACCCGGTCAGCGAGAAACGCGCCCTGCGTGACGCCGAACAGTGGCCCGATACTGGCGTCATCCGGATGAGCGAGAACCGGAAGATCGAGGACATGGAGTGGCGGGACATCGTCAGCAATCCCGAGGCTGCTCCCAGCATCCCTGGCAGCAGCGTCGTGGCGATCAGTCCGCTGGCGACCACGCCCGATCAGTACTGGTGGTGGGTCGGAACAATGCCAGCGTTGGCCAACCTGCCGTTCGGTAGGTCAGCCATCACCATGCCCACACCCAACCCCATCGCTGCCGGGCAGTCGGGCAGACTGGTCACGATTTTCCCGGCGCTCTGTGCTGTCGAGGGCGGCCCTGGCGTCGGTGACCAGGTAGGCACGCTGGGTGGTTCGTTCGCTTTGCACGCGGGCGGGACCGGTTACACCGTCTGTGCCATCACCGCCGATGGCTACTGGATTGTGCCGACCACTGGCAGCGGCGGTGGCGCCGGGCCACAGGGTCCGTTCGGTCCGCAGGGATTCGACGGAGATCCGGGTGGCCCCGGAGCCGATGGCCCACAAGGTCCGGAAGGTTTTGAGGGCTACCAAGGTGCCCAGGGTGTTCAGGGCACCGGTCCGCAGGGAGCCCAGGGGTTCCAAGGTTTCCAGGGCTGGCAAGGGTGGCAAGGGTTTCAGGGCAGCGGTGCCCAGGGCTTCCAAGGATGGCAGGGTCCGCAGGGGTGGCAGGGGTCCGGCACCCAGGGAGCACAGGGCAACAGTGGTTCCCAGGGCGGCGCGGTCTACTCGTAGACCATGGGCTGGTCAAACGTACCCGTCTCCGTCGGCGCCAACGTACTCGCCGCTGACTTCAACGAAGTCATCGCCGCGCTGAACGAACGGCTCGTTGCTGTGGGCTGGACGCCAGCAGCCACAGTGGCGGTGGGCGCCCCCATCCTGGCCAGCAAGATGAACGCATTGAGGTCGTCAATCGCAGGCGTCTGCACGCAGTACCACGACCCGCTTGCCCGCGAGACCAACCACTACTACAAGAGCACCCTGTTGACGCAGGCCATCGGCGCTACCGAATGGACTGACGGCCCGAACGTGGCCATCGGGAACCCGGTCAAAGCCGTCCACGTGAACGAGCTCCGACTGGCCATCAACAAGTTGGACTGGACGTGGAAGGCCGTCGAGGTCAACTACGACACCACGCGAGGACAGTACAAAGTTGGCAACGGGTCCAGCTACGCCAGCTGGGCTGCCGCGTGGACCGGGTGCAAGAGCGACTGGAGTCTGGCGAGTTTCAGCGACACCAACAGCAACGCACTCCAGTTCCGTGACCTGTCATCCTACCAGTCGGGCAGCGGCTGGGAGCTGTTCGAGAAATCCATCCAGCAGCAGCAGTGCAACTACATCGACGTGTGGCTGGGAGATCCCGGCGTGTCCTACTCCGAGGCCAGGTTGATCTTCAACGGCTACTTGCAGAACGACGGAGGCAGTGGTGCCGGGTCTTCCACCGTCTACGAGGGCGCGGATTTCGCGGGCGCGTCGCACACCATGGCGGTGAATGACTACGTGTTCCCAGGTGGGCCGTTCTACGCCACGGTCACGCCGACGGTGGGTGCTACCAATGTCTACTCGTTCAAGACGAATCCCGCTGACCCGACGCCGGATGACTACTACGCCACGGATGCCAACAACAAGCAGCGCGGGTTCTTCGCCCAAATTGCTGCCCTGTCCTGTCATTTCAACTGGATTTATCATACATAATAATATCCTTGACTTTCCTGCACGTTCATGGTAAGGTATTTATGAAAGGAGGCTCACATGGCCAGGAAGCGTAAGGCGCTGACGTACCGGGAACAGCAGGAGTGGCTGGTGGCGATGATAAACGAGGCGAAGGCCAAACTGCCACCACGGATAAACGTGGACGATCTGCTCAAGCCGCTCACTCCACGTTACGAACGCAAGTTCGGTAACGTCTGACCCACTACGCTGCGCATCGCTTCACGACGCTGTGCACCGCGCCACATCTCAACGCAACGCAACGGTCACTTTTAGGAGAAGGACATGTACGAGGAGAACAGTCGTTTCAAGGACTTGCTGTTGCCGGCTGAAAAGAGCCGGTTGGTGGCGTCGGTGATGCCGGCGTCGGTCTACGAAAGATTGGTCGACATGGCCGTCACCAAGAAATGTTCCGTGTCGAGGCTGCTCCGTCTGTTCACCGAGGAGATGTTGCGGCAGATGGAGGGACCGCTGGAGCGCGAGACCAAGAAGTTGATTCCGGACGCGGAGCGGTCACCCGCGTGGAAGAGGAAGCGTAGGAGTCGGCTGGCACGTCCTACCCGGAAGGTGCGGAAATGACCAGCTACGGAAAGGTCATCAAGAACTTCCGCTTCGCGTTATCCGATGGCCCGGCCGAGGCTGGTGACCTGCGGGTCACGGACATGACCATGACCACCCGATACGCCTGCGGCACGAACGACGGCTCCTGCGAGGTCGTGATCCGAGGGATCATCGCGCGTCCGTCGTTCGAGGAGTCGGTGGCCCTTGAGCTGATGGAGGACTGACGTGGACGCGAAGCAGGTCAGGTTCCGAGCCCTGAAGGAGGGCGACGTGGTGGCCGTGATCAGCTACCTGTCCACGTTCTCGGACGATAATAAGAAGGTGACTCCGCCAGTGCGTGGAGATCTTGGGATGGTTGCGAGCATCGACGGCGACTGTGTGACCGTGCGTATTCCGGCGAAGCCTGCCAGGCACTGGAACTTCTATGTCTGCTACGACCGGGACGATCTTCGGCCCGCCATGATGGAGGAGTTGGTGGCCTGGGAGCTGGCCTACGCGGGGGAGCCGGTGTGATCTCATCGGCGAGGGCCACGCTGTTCCGGTCCATGAAGAAGGGGACTGTCGTGGTGGTGCTGAGCTACCTGCCGCTGAGCACTGACGAGGGGATCTCTGTTCCAGGGTTCGGCGACCTGGGGGTGGTGGTGAACAACAGGGAGGGCTGCGTAAACGTGCTTGTGCAGGGGAAGCACCCACGGGGCCGCAGTTCTTGGGGTTTCTTCTACAACTACACGAAGGACGATCTGTGGCTGGCCACGGTCGAGGAGGCGGTGGCCATGGAGCTGATGGATCAGCCGTGAGGCTGGTGACTGATGCCAATCAGAAAACCGATACGCGCTCTGACCAAGACCACGCAGACGCTGCGGGCAGAGGGGTGTGACAAAGTGTGTTGTGCGTTTGACACCGAGAAGCGGATCTCCGAGATATGCCCCAAGCTGGTGGGCGGCTCCCTGGCGGGCCTTACGATCATCTGCTCATACTATCCGGATGGCGGCCCGTTCGTCCGCTGCGCGGAGAGCGTTGAGGAGCGGGTGGCCCTTGAACTGATGGAGCAACCATGAGCAGGCCAAGTCAGTACGACAGTCAGCGTCTGCAAGTTCTTGCGGCGCTCCAGTCCGGCGAGCGGCTGACGCCACGGGACGCCATTG
>Ga0315275_10005625_pt1 | contig 11895 bp, 10 predicted proteins | sample YL17G03_0_MG_FD_205557 | JGI IMG/M metagenome (GOLD analysis project Ga0315275, IMG submission 205557) | Sediment microbial communities from Yellowstone Lake, YNP, Wyoming, USA - YL17G03_0 | ecosystem: Environmental > Aquatic > Freshwater > Lake > Sediment | place: USA: Wyoming | collected... | reverse complement strand
GTTATCCATGGCAACAACGAGGTGGGAACGATACAGCCCCTGAAGGAGATCACCGCGATCTGCAAATCCAAGGGGATCACGGTGCACACGGACGCGGTTCAGACGGTGGGAAAGATACCGCTGAGTGCTGACGAGCTCGGTATCGACGTGCTCTCCCTCACGGCGCACAAGCTCTATGGCCCCAAGGGAATCGGAGCCATCTACATACGCAAGGGGACAAAAATCGATTCGTTCATGAAGGGGGGAGCGCAGGAAAGCAATCGGCGTGCAGGAACGGAAAACGTGCCCCTCGCTGTTGGATTTGCAAAGGCCATCGAGATCTGTGCGCTTGAAATGGACAGGGATCGGCAGAAGTGGCTTCGCCTGCGGGAACTCCTCCGAAAGCGTCTCTTTGGAGAATTCGAAGGGCTCATTTTCAACGGCCACGAAACCCACTCACTTCCCCATATCCTCAATATCTCGTTCGATGCTTCGAAGCAGGTGATCGACGGAGAAGCACTGATCATGGGGATGGATCTCCATGGCATTGCGGTCACCAGCGGATCGGCTTGCACTTCTGGAAGTCTCCAGCCTTCGCACGTTCTGCTGGCCATGGGAAGAGACAAACAGACAGCTCGCGCCACGATTCGGTTCTCGCTTGGTCGCAGTACGAGTGAAGAGGATATTCATGACGCAGTCGATGCTCTGAAAGAAGTTGTAGAGAAGGCGAGGGAGAAAGGCTGAAGCAGAGACGATCTTCAGCCACTCGTTTGCTTCTGAGTTGGAATCTCTCCAAATTACTTCAACAATTATTCCAGTCGATGATATCATGGTAACCAACCCACACCTCCTAGACGCGTTTGAGCGCGAGATCACACGAACAAACAGCCTCACCCTCAATCAACGATTCCGTATTCTCGACGGAATGTACGAGCTGGCTCGAACCTTCGGTCATTTCCGTCATGATCGAGTGTTGGAGGGTATTGAACATGACATTGAAATGGCCAAGATCTTGAACGAAAATGTTCAAAGAGATTCTCATTGACATAAGCCGGCGGCTTCAGAAGTCACAGATTCCTTACATCGTAGTCGGAGGGCAGGCCGTCCTCCTCTATGGTGACCCGAGAATGACACGCGATATCGATATCACGCTCGGCGTGGACATCGATCAGTTGGCACGGGTTACCGATGCAGTAAACGAATTACCCTTTTCTATTCTTGCTCGCGATTTCGAAGCCTTCGTTCGTTCAACCCGTGTTCTTCCGATCGAGCACCGGGAGAGCGGAATTCGGATAGACCTCATATTTTCCTTCTCACCCTACGAGCAGCTCGCAATTGCCCGAGCCCACATCATGGATCTAGACGGGACCTCCGTATCCTACGCATCCCCCGAAGACATTATTGTACACAAGATGGTTGCCGGTAGACCTCGCGATCTCGAGGACATCAAGGGAATCTTGATACGACAAACCGGTCTCGATCAGGAATATGTGCGACAGTGGCTTTCGTCCTTTGAAGATGTGGTGGGTAGGAAGCTTGTGGAGGAGTATTCTACGATGAAAGAAGCCCTCAAATAGATATCGGAACTTCAGACGAGTGCTGCACGGATTGGGGAGGCACTATCAAGGGTGCAGCCTTTGCATGCATCCGATTTGAACACTGTTTGTCGCTACCCGCCAGCAGCCAATGTCTTCGCTTCGTTCATTAAAATACCGTAGCGCAAGCCGCGATCGCTTGCAGTAATCCGATCGACAGCGATCTGCTGCATCACTTCACAAAGAATGAGAATCCCTGCCAGAATAATATCCGCACGCAACGGGAGAATCTGTGGAATAGCTTTGATCTCCTCCAGTCGCTTGTCTTTCAACCGGTTGAATATTCTTTCAATCACATCCAGACCTAGCACATGGCCGCTCACGTGCATTCGATCGTAGACGTGGAGCTGCAGGTCGATAGCAGCAAGAGTTGTCAGCGTGCCCGCCACACCGATACATCGGGTCCTCTCCTCCAGTACCGGAAAACCTTTCGCGTGATCCCGGATATACTTTGCTGCCTCCTTCAAAGCGGATTCATCGGGAGGAGAGGATTTCAGAAACCGTTCCGTCAGTCGAACGGATCCGACGTCGAGACTTCGTTGTGAGGTCACCCGCCCCGAAATGCCACACGTGAGTTCAGTACTTCCACCCCCGATATCGATGACGGCGAATGACTGCTGAATTCCCTCTTGAAGAAATTCTGAGACACTTCCGAGATAGGTCAGTTCTGCCTCCTTGTCGCCGCTCAGGACAGTAATCCCGAATCCCAAACGGCTGTTGATGAACTCGATGAATTCTTCGCGATTGGCTGCGTCGCGTAAGGCGCTCGTGCCGCACGCCAGAATCCGTTCGGAATGGGCTTCTTCATGGATTTGCTTGTAGCGTGAGAGGCACTGCAGCACGCGATCGAACGTTTCCGGAAGGATGCGCCGGTGTTCATCGACACCTTTGCCCAGCCGGGCAATGAAATGCTCATCGCGTACGACATGAGTCTCGCCGTTCGGCTGGACATCCGCAATCAGCATCAGGATGGTATTGGTACCGATATCGATTGAGCTGAGTCGCATCAGGCCTTGAGGAAAGCGATTGAAGCCCATTCATGTTCAGTGAGGACGTTGATGGGAAGAACGCCCTTGCCGGCAATCAAATCGCGCAGCGTCACGAGATCGGTTCCCAGCACGCCGGAGAAAATCAGAATTCCTCCTTTTCTCACGTGGCGGACAAGTCTTCGATGGAATCGGCCGATCGTGGGCATATCAATATTGGCGATGATCAGATCGAATGATTTGCGGGGGATTGAGCCTGCGCTTCCAAGAATCACCGTGACGCTCTTTTCGACGCGATTCCGTTTGACGTTCTCCTTCATGTTGGAGAGCGTCCAGTCATCGTTGTCAACAGCTATGGCCCGCCCAGCTCCAAGCTTGACCGCACCGATCGCCAGGACACCGGTTCCGCTCCCAAAATCAAGAACTGAAATCCCGGGCCGGACATACGCTTCGAGCATCAGGAGACACAGCCGCGTGGTTTCGTGATGTCCAGTGCCGAACGACATTTTTGGGTCGATGTGGAGGACGATTTTCCCTTTGTCCCGCTTCCGGAGCTTTTTCCATGTCGGCTTGATGACAATGGATGGAGTAGCATCCACAATCCCGATCGAGTCCTCCCATTGCTTGTTCCAATTCTGCTGTGTGACGAAGTGGCTCGTAAAGCCGACATTGAGTTCCGGGAATTCCATCTGGAATGACTTCAGGTGGCGGCGAAGTCTCGACTGTGTCGCCGGACTCCATGACTGTGCCTTGATGTAGCAACGCAAGGTCTGGTCTTCCTGGAGGAATCCGCCGAATCCCAGGGCTGCGAGTTGTCCAACGAGGAGGTCGTGGTGCGAGATCGGAATTGAGAATACGACGTCGGCCCAGCGCTGGTGTTTCATTTCTTGTGCTTCGACCGGGAACGGGTGAATTGCTTGATGGTGCCTTCTACAAGGTCTTGATTCATCTCCAGCCAGAATATCTGGTCCTGATAGTTTTCCTGCATTTTCCGGTCGGCCTTGTTGTACCTCACGTTGAGAAGGTAGATGAGCCAGACCGCGGTGGCGAAGAAGATCGAAGCCGCCTGGTCTGCGTACATCTTCCCGGCCGCAAACTGCGCCAGAATTCCGGCGAGGGAAACGATGGCGAACCAGAAGGTCGTTCGTCGAAGAAGAATCATGATGTGGTAGATGGTGCCAAAGAAGAATATCTTGTCGTGAAAACTTGCCGGGACATGATGATTGAGGAGATAGAAATAGAGCTTTCGCGCCGAGTCATCATCGAGCAACTCCGTGTCGCGAAGGGTTTTGGAGCGTTCCTTGAGAAAGTTGCTCGGCTGGTTCTCGACGAAGGCCTTTCGGCGTTTTGTTGTCTCCTTCGCATACATCGTCAGTCCGGACACGACTGTGACGAACAGGAAGACCAGCAAAAGGATCGAACCTCCGACCGACAAGCTTGCGAGGGGTCCGGCAAAACAAAGAACGAAGAAGAGAAGCAACGTTGAGAAATAGAATCCCGGTATGATGATCCGAGCGGTCTCATACGATCCAAACGTCGATGATGGTTGTTGATCCATAGTGACCTCGTTGTGTTTTGATGAGGCGATGAACGCTATTCGCGTTTACCGTTCAACAGTCCTTGCGCCGCAGAAAGAGATCGATATCTGCTGAACATGGCGAGCAATTCGCCGATTCTGTCCTGGGCGCGCCGGTACCCGCTGGTCGGAAGTATGAAATTCTGCATCATAATCGAAAATGCGAGCATCTCATTGTCCCGGGTTCTGACATAGCCCGAAAGCGAACTCACGCCGCTGATCATCCCGGTCTTCGCGCGCAGATTCCCTTCGGCCATCGTCGCATTCATCCGACTTTTGATCGTACCGTCAATTCCTCCGATGGGCAGGCTCTCGTAGAACAGCGGGAAGATGGATTGGTCACGATAGACGCCCATCAACAATTGCACGAGCATCTCCACCGTCACGAGATTGTAGTGCGAAACGCCTGACCCATCGACGACCAAAAACCGGGTTGTGTCGATGCCGAGCGTGGAGAGATACGAATTGACAACATACAAGCCATTCCGGGCGCTCCCTGGGATTCCGTACTTGCTCGCACCGAGAATCTTCAGTGTGTTCTCAGCGGACAGATTGTCGCTTACCTTGTTGAGATTGACCAGAACAGAATCGATTCTCCCGTTGTGGGATGCGGTCTCAACCGCGAAGAGAGGCGTTGTGCCAGGCTTTGTTTGTCCGAAGACCGCAATGCCATGCCGGATCAGCGATTCCTTCAGTAGCTGCGCAGCGTACAACTCCGGTTTCCAGACACTGATTTGCTGTTTTCTCGGATTCGCCCCGAGGAGAATCTGTCCCTCGGCGGTAATCGTATTCAGGCGTTCGCGAAACAGGCGACTGATTTTCAGCGGAATCACGACTGAATCTTTGACCGTCGCGACTTTGCTTTGAAGGGTGATATAGGATGTCGGAGGATCGACCGACACGATGGCAGAATCTCCCTCCACAGAACACGGGGCCACGTTGACGGTGACGCAGTTCTTGTTCACAGAGAGCGCAGAGATGAACATTTCATCGGGATCGGGTTCGTCATCCCACATCCAACCGTTGCCCCAGGAGAGATCATCGAAATATGAGTTATCTGCAACGACGTCCCCATTGATCTGACGAATCCCGGCCACCGCGAGGAGGGAGGCAAGTGAGTCGATGTCCGATGTCTTCAAATCGGGATTGCCAAATCCTTTGAGGTACACGTTGCCGCTCACAACACCTCCCGACGGAAGGGTATCGATAAGAACGGAAGTTTTATACAGAAAATTCTTCCCGAGAACCGCAAGCGCGGTGGCGGAAGTCAGCAATTTGGTATTCGACGCCGGACGCATCAGGAGCTTGCTGTCCCTGTCGTACAATCCCTGGCCGTTATCGAGCGACACAACCTTGATGCTTGCCCGGGCCGGGACAAAGAGCGAATCGCCGAGGACTCTATCTATATCGTACTGGAGTCGTTCGACCGGATCGGAGGGAGGGCGACTGGGGAACAGTACCGCACATCCTCCAAGAAAGACCGCGGCTGCGAGGACACTATACTTCATACAGTGATACGTGCTCTTGGGGAATGGTGACCCAAATTTGACTCGAAAAAGGCTCAGATGCAAGGGGGTACGTGTCTTCCGTCTCCGGGCCCAGTACGGGTTCATCGCAAATCTTTCGATTGCTTTTGTCTCCATCATCAATTACATTTTTGTGCCCCGCCACCAAACAGGAGAATCCATGGTTCTTCATCACAAGTTCGTTGTATCCGCAAAACAATACGGCAACAAGCTGTTCATCATCGATCGCACGTTGGATCGGCGAGTGACCTACTCCAAAGCACTCATTGCCTCGCTCATTCTTTCCGAAAAATTCAAGAAATACGATGAAGGATTTATCGGAATCATGATGCCGACAACGGCCGGTTGCGCACTGGCGATTCTCGCAGCGCTGATGAGTGGCAGAACGCCCGTCATGATCAACTACTCGACCGGCGCGGCCGGCAACGTCGAATTCGCGCAAACCAAGTGCGATTTCAAGACGGTCATCACGTCGAAAGCATTGCTCGAAAAAGTCGGATGTCGAATCGTGCCCGGCATGGTGTTTATGGAAGACATCATGAGCAGCATTTCCGTCGGCGACAAGCTTGCCGCAGCACTTCGGTCGAAACTCCCGACGACACTCCTGCGATCCACAATCCATCAAGGACAGATGGATGACAATGTTGTCATTCTCTTCACCAGCGGGAGTGAAAAGGATCCCAAAGCTGTGCAGTTGACGCACAAAAATATTGCATCCAATATCGAAGATCTGGCAGGCGTCTACAAACTGACAGAGAAGGACGTGTTTCTCGCGAACCTTCCATACTTCCATGTGTTTGGTCAAACCGCCAATCTCTGGGCTCCGCTGTACTTCGGAATGACCATCGTGACGTACGCCAATCCGCTGGACTTTCGTGTGATATGCGAAATTATTCGCCAGGAAAAACCAACGCTTGTGGCCGGCACGCCGAGCTTTTTCTGGGGTTACCTCAACAGGTCAGAGCCCGGAGATTTTGACAGTTGCCGAATTCTGCTTTCGGGTGCGGACAAGTGCCCTGAGGCATTGCGAAAAGGATTCATGGACAAACACAATAAAATGCTGCTGGAAGCATACGGAACCACTGAAACAAGCCCCGGTATTACGGTCAACACGCCAGAGCACAATCGTCCGGGAAGTACCGGACGCGTCCTGCCATCGGTGAAGGTGAGGCTCGAGAATTACGAAACTGGTGAGGAGTGCAAGCAGGGAGAAATCGGCAAGATCCTCGTCAAGGGCGACAACGTAATGAAGGGATACTTTGATGACTTCGAAGAGACGACGATGCACATCCGTCATGGCTGGTACGACACCGGCGACATGGGATGGTTGGATAGTGATGGATATCTCTGGCATGTGGGCCGACTGAAGAGATTCATGAAAGTTGGCGGTGAAATGATCTCCCTGATTCGGGTCGAAGATGAACTCGAAAAACATCTGCCGGAAGGCGTGTTGTGTTGCGTTGTGGAAATTCCTGACGCGATGAAAGGGGCAAAAATTGTCGCCGCGGTAACGCAACCGGTGGACGATAAAGCAATCGTAAAAAAAATGTCAGAGAAATTGCCAAACATCTCTCTGCCGAGGCAATTCGTGGTCATCCCTGAGCTGCCAAAGATGGCAAGCGGGAAGATCGACTTCCGATCGGTCACGAATATGGTGCGCGATCTCGTTCACGGCAACAAGCCAAAGGATGTTGGATCCTACCAGTCAGGCTAGTGCCGCGCTCAAATATGCGTGTGGTCTTTGCTGAAGCCCTTCCCCGGAAGGGCTTTTTTCTTCCTCAAAAAAGGAGTATATTGCCCAGCAATTTTGCACACGCAGATGATAAAAGGAGATGTATGCTGCAGTTTTTCAAGAATTTGTTTGGATCCAAAAATGAGCGGGATGTTCGTCTCCTCCGTCCGCTCGTCGGTCAGATCAATGCTCATTCCGAAGGGCTGGAATCCCTGTCGGATGATGAATTGAAGGGGAAGACGGTCGAATTTCGTGCGCGCATCAAGGAAGCCACGAAAGAGATCGAAGAGGACATCCTCGCTGCCAAGGAATCTGTCAAGTCCATGGTTTCATTTGAAGAACGCGAATCAATCTACACACGGATCGACGAACTGAACAAAGAGCTGGATGCCAAGATCGAAGAGATCCTGGCTGAATTGCTGCCGGAAGCGTTTGCGGTCGTCAAGGAAACGTGCCGAAGGCTTGTGGGGCAAATGTGGGAAGTCGCTGGGACGAAAACGGTGTGGGATATGGTCCCATTCGATGTGCAATTGATGGGAGGCGCCGCACTCCACCAGGGAAAAATCGCGGAAATGGCGACGGGAGAGGGAAAAACGCTCGTGGCGACTCTTCCAGCCTATCTCAATGCCTTGCCGGGTCGCGGCCTGCACATTGTGACGGTCAATGACTACCTCGCATTACGCGATAGTCAATGGATGGGGCGCGTTTTCGAATTCCTCGGTTTGACAGTCGGTGTCATCCTGCAGAACATGGACCCCAATCAGCGCCGCAAGCATTATAATGCCGATATCACGTACGGTACCAACAACGAATTTGGATTTGACTATCTGCGTGACAATATGGTGGTCAGCGCGGATGAAATGGTGCAGAGGGTGTACAACTATGCCATCGTCGACGAAGTTGATTCCGTATTAGTTGACGAGGCACGCACGCCGCTGATTATCAGCGGTCCTGTAGAGGCGGAAGAGCACAAATTTGATGAAATGAAACCTCATGTCGACCGACTGGTTCGAGCCCAGCAGAACCTGGTGGCAAAGATCCTCGCGGAGGCCGAATCACTCCTCAACCAGAAACGGGAAGAAGAAGCAGGTGTGCTCTTGCTCCGTGCACAGCGTGGATTGCCGAAAAACAACAAACTGCTGAAGCTGTTCGCTGAGCCCTCGAACAAGATGTTGGCGCAGAAAACCGAACGGGCGTATATGCAAGATCAATCCGCCCGCATGCATGAAATCGACGACGAACTCTATTTCGCCATTGATGAGAAATCTCATCAGATCGACCTTGTTGACAAGGGAAGAGAATTCCTCGCACAGTCTTTTCCCGGGGGAGACAAGGATCTGTTTATCATTCCTGACATCAGCACCGAGCTGAGTTTGATCGAAGGAAACAGCGATCTCCCCATCGAAGAGAAACAGCTCAAGAAGGATGCCGCGAACAAGAAGTTTGCGGAACGGAGTGACCGTATCCACACCATCAACCAGCTCCTGAAGGCGTACGCCCTCTACGAAAAAGATGTCGAATACGTTGTGTCGGAAGACGGCAAGATCATGATTGTGGATGAATTCACCGGCCGTCTTCTGTCGGGCCGCCGCTACTCCGAGGGACTTCATCAGGCCATCGAAGCCAAAGAAGGAGTGAAGGTCGAACGGGATACTCAGACGCTTGCGACGGTGACGCTCCAGAACTACTTCAGAATGTACAAGAAACTCGCGGGGATGACCGGGACCGCGGAAACGGAAGCTTCGGAGTTCTTTGACATCTATAAACTGGATGTTGTTGTGATTCCGACCAACAAGCCCATGGTCCGCTCGGACGAGGACGACCATGTGTACAAAACGAAGCGTGAAAAATACAACGCCGTGATTGCAGAACTCGAGCAGCTTCGGGCCAAGCAGCAGCCGGTCCTCGTCGGAACTACGAGCGTGGATGTCTCGGAAACCATCAGCCGCATGTTGAAGCGCAAGAACATTCCGCACAATGTGTTGAACGCGAAACAACATCAACGGGAAGCTGAGATCGTCGCCCACGCAGGTATGCCGGGTGCCATCACGATCTCGACCAACATGGCGGGTCGCGGAACCGACATCAAACTCGGCCCCGGTGTCCGTGAAGTCGGCGGATTGCGGATCATTGGCACCGAACGGCATGAATCGCGCCGGATTGACCGTCAATTGCGCGGACGGGCCGGCCGGCAAGGGGATCCCGGATCCACACGATTCTATCTGGCGCTTGAAGATGACCTGATGCGTTTGTTCGGCAGCGAACGGATCGCACGCATCATGGAACGGATGGGATTGAAGGAAGGCGAAGTAATCGAGCATCCGATGATTACCCGCTCGGTGGAGCGTGCTCAGAAGAAAGTGGAAGAGAACAACTTCGGTATCCGGAAACGGCTGCTGGAGTACGACAACGTCATGAACCAGCAGCGCGAAGTGATCTATTCACGCCGTCGGCACGCGCTTCTCGGCGAACGGCTCCGAGACGACATTTTCGACATGGTGCGAGACGTCTCATACAAGATCGTGCAGTCGTACTACAAGGAAGGTGACGTTGGAGGACTCAGACAGGAAGTCCTCACAAAGTTTTTGGTTGAATTGCAGTTGACGCCGGAGCGGTTTCAATCGCTCGGTGAGCAGGGCGTGGCCGATGAAATCGTGAAGCAGGCGGAGGAATTCTATCGAAGAAAAGAATCCCAGATCGGGCCGGCGTTGATGGGAACGCTCGAGAAGATCGCCATGCTCCAGGTGATCGATTCCAAATGGAGAGACCATTTGCGCGAAATGGACGATCTGAAGGAAGGTATTCACCTGCGCGGCTACGGTCAAAAGGACCCTCTGGTGGAATACAAAGCAGAGGGGTTCCGCATGTTCATGGAATTGATGGATATGATCGCCGAAGAGGTCGTGAGCATGGTCTTCAAACTGTATCCGGAGCGGGCTGAACAACTGCCGACGCAGCGCATGCGGCGCCCGCGTCAAGTCACGCTGACGCACGATTCCGCCCAGGGAGCGGGATTCCAGGGTCCTCCGAGTCCGGACCGCGAAGCGGTCGCCGGCGAAGGAAGGCCGTCCCCCGGACAGAAGGTGCAACCCATTCGAGTGGAAGCGAAAGTCGGACGCAACGATCCTTGTCCCTGCGGAAGCGGCAAAAAGTACAAGAACTGTCACGGAACCTGATACACATCGTCGGTTGCTCGTTCACAATTGGTGAATGGAGAATTCCTATGAAGAAGATTGAAGCGATTATCCGGCCATTCAAACTCGACGATGTCCGCGAGGCGTTATCAGAGATCGGTGTCAGGGGGATGACGCTCACGGAAGTGAAGGGGTACGGCCGACAAAAAGGACATACCGAAACCTACCGCGGGGCAGAGTACAAGATTGATTTTCTTCCGAAGATCAAGCTCGAGATTATCGCGAAAGACAATCAGGTTGAGCGCGTCGTCTCGACGATCATCAAGACGGCGAAGACCGGCCAGGTCGGCGACGGCAAGATCTTTATCTATCCTGTCGAAGACGTCATTCGTATCCGTACGGATGAATCAGGCGAAGAGGCTATTTAGATGACGGGCCCGGCAGCCGCATTCAAGGCGGGATATGTTGCGATTGTCGGCGAGCCGAATGTGGGCAAGTCGACCCTGATGAATGCGCTGTTGAACCAGAAGATCTCCATCGTCACGTCGAAGCCCCAAACGACCCGCAACCGTGTCCTGGGAATTCTCAGCCGTGACGATGCCCAGATTGTCTTCCTGGACACGCCGGGCCTCATCAAACCGAAATACCTCCTGCACGAAAAAATGCTCAGTTCTGCCGATGCCGCGCTGAATGACGCCGACGTCATCATTGTCATGACCGAAGTCGAACGCAAAGCCCGCCTTCCAGTCGAAATCGAAAAACTCGTTCTTCAAAAGTACTCCAGGAAACCGATCCTGCTGGTAATCAACAAAGTGGACTCGATCTACAAGCCGGAAGTTCTGCCGATCATGGCGGAGTTTGCCCAACGTTCGCAATTCAAGGAAGTGATTCCGGTCTCGGCGCTCAAGCAGGACAATCTCGACGATCTCGTGAAGACCCTGTTGCGATATCTTCCGGAACATGAACCATTCTATCCGACGGATATCGTCAGCGATTCGCCCGAGAAATTCTTTGTTGCCGAATTCATTCGCGAAAAAGTGTTTGAACAGTTTACCGAAGAGATACCGTATTCAACGGCTGTGGAAATCCGTGAGTTCAAGGAGCGGGAAGAGGGAAAAACTTTCATCAGCGCGGACATTGTCGTGGAGAGGGATTCCCAGAAAGGAATTCTCATCGGGGCCAAAGGGGAAGCACTGAAGAAGATTGGTCAGGCTGCGCGCGCAGAAATCGAAGAATTCCTGCAGCATCCCGTGTTTCTCGACTTGCACGTCAAGGTTCGGGAACACTGGCGCGAGCGCGAAGAATTGCTGAGAAGCTATGGTTACACTTCCGGTTCCTAGAGACGCGGCCGAGAAGTCCTGCCACCA
>Ga0315275_10005623_pt1 | contig 11896 bp, 8 predicted proteins | sample YL17G03_0_MG_FD_205557 | JGI IMG/M metagenome (GOLD analysis project Ga0315275, IMG submission 205557) | Sediment microbial communities from Yellowstone Lake, YNP, Wyoming, USA - YL17G03_0 | ecosystem: Environmental > Aquatic > Freshwater > Lake > Sediment | place: USA: Wyoming | collected... | reverse complement strand
CCTATCAAAGGACACGCATACAGGTTCGGCGACGACATCAACACAGACGAGATCATTCCGGCCCGGTATCTGCACACCACGGACAAGGCTGAGCTTGCGGCGCATTGCATGGAAGACGCGGATAAACAGTTCGCCAGGAAGGTAAGGGCAGGCGATGTCATCGTAGCGGGCAAAAACTTCGGCTGCGGCTCTTCAAGGGAGCACGCGCCGGTCGCGATCAAGGCCGCGGGCGTCTCCTGCGTCATAGCGGAAAGTTTCGCGAGGATATTCTTCCGCAACTCCATCAACATCGGCCTTCCGATCATTGAATCGAAAGAAGCCGCGGCAAGGATACGCGCTAAAGATACCATCCAGGTCGATACCGCGAAGGGTTTTATAAAGAACGTCACGAGAAAAGAGAAGTACCGTATAGAGAAGTACCCGCCGTTCATGCAGAGGATAATAAAAGCGGGCGGGCTGATGGAGTCGATGAAGAAGCGTCGTGCGTGAAGCGTGAAGCGTGAAGCGTAATGCAAGACGCACAACGCGAACAGGAGGTTTACGAACAAATGGGCAATAAGCAATATAAGATCGCGGTCATCGGCGGAGACGGGACAGGGCCGGAAGTCGTCGCTGAAGGTTTGAAGGTCCTCGAGGCGGCTTCGAAGAAATTCGGCTTCAACTATACGAAAGAGATGTTCGATTACGGCGGCGCGAGATATTTAAAGACCGGTAAGACCATAGACGACAAAGAGCTTGAGAGCCTCAAAAAGTTCGACGCCATATATCTGGGCGCGATAGGCCATCCGGATGTGAAGCCCGGCATACTTGAGACCGGGATACTTCTAAAGACAAGATTCGGCCTCGACCAGTATATCAATCTTCGGCCGGTGAAATTATACAACGCAGCATTCTGTCCCCTGAAAGACAAAAAGCCGGAAGACATCGATTTCGTGGTGGTAAGGGAAAACTCCGAAGGCCTCTACAAGGGGATGGGTGAGTTCCAGAAGAAGGGCGCCAAGGATGAGGTCGCCATCCAAATATCGTACAATACGAGAAAAGGCGTCGAGCGCTGCCTGCGCTACGCCTTCGAATACTGCCGCACTCGCAACAGGCGCAAGACCCTGACGCTGTGCGGCAAGACAAACGTGCTTACGTACGCGTGGGACCTCTGGCAGAGGACGTTCGACGAGCTGAAGAAAGAGTATCCGGATATAAAGACCGATTACGCGCACGTCGACGCCACGACGATGTGGTTCGTCAAGAACCCCGAATGGTTCGACGTGATCGTGACCGACAATATGTTCGGCGACATCATCACCGATCTCGGCGCCATGATCCAGGGCGGCATGGGGATAGCCGCGGGCGGCAATATCAATCCGAAGGGCGTGTCGATGTTCGAGCCCATAGGCGGCTCCGCGCCGAAGTACACGGGCCAGCACGTGATCAACCCGCTTGCCGCGATATGCGCGCTCGGGATGCTTTTGGAGACGGTGGGCGAGGAGAAGGCCGCGAAGGCGGTCGAGAATGCCGTTATAAAGATAGTAGCGACGAAACTCAAGAGCCTGGCGGCGGGCAAGATGGGGTATTCGACCGAAGAGGTCGGGAACCTGGTAGTCGCACATCTCTAAAATCATTTAAGAGGATTTATGGCAAAGAAAGTCAATGTAGCGGTCATAGGCGTCGGCGCTGTCGGCATCGAGATGCTGCGCGTCCTCAAACAGCGTAATTTTCCCGCAAGCCAGATCAAAGTATTCGCGCGTTCGGCGCGCGACATAGAGGTCGACGGCCAGAAATATTCCGTTAATGCGATCTCGCCGGAAGCTTTTGACGGCGTCGATATAGCGCTCTTTGCCGGGACAGAGGGCGAGAAGGGCGCTGCGGCGACCTATGCCAAAGAGGCGGTGAGGCGCGGGGCGGTCGTTATCGATAACGGAGCTGACTTCAGGATGGAGAAGAACGTCCCGCTCGTCGTTCCGGAGGTGAATGGCGCCGACGTGAAGAAGCATAAGGGTATCATCGCGAACCCGAACTGCTCCACCATACAGATGGTCGTCGCTCTTGCGCCGATACATAAGAAGGTAGGGCTGAAGAGGGTCATCGTCTCGACCCTGCAGGCATCGTCAGGCGCGGGAAAAAGCGCAGTCGAGCAGCTGAACGAGGAGATCTCCGCCATCTGCGGCGGGGGCTTTAGCTCGGTCCAGGCGAACATTGAGAAAAAAGCGATGCCGCAGCAGCTCGCCTATAACGTATTCCCGCAGATCGGCGGTTTTGCGGACGATGATTACACCAGCGAGGAATGGAAGCTCGTCAAAGAGACGCACAAGATCATGCACGACGACAAAATCAAGATCTCCGCGACTACCATCCGCGTGCCGGTGAGGACGGGACATTCCGAATCGATCTATGTCGAGACAGCCAAGCCGATATCGCCGGAAGCGGTGAAGAAGCTCCTCGCGAGATCGCCCGGCATTATCGTCGTCGACGATGTAAGGAAGGGGCTCTATCCGATGCCCAAGGACGTCGAAGGCCGCGATGAGACATACGTCGGCAGGATCAGGCGCGATCCGTACGTGAAGAACGGCCTGTGGCTGTGGGTCGTTGCGGATAACCTCCGCAAGGGCGCCGCGACGAACGCCGTGCAGATCGCCGAAGAGTTAATAAAGTAAAATTTTTCGCTCCTATCATAGGCGGCTACGCAGGCGGCACCTGTGTACGCCGCCTTCGCGTGCCTCGTTAGAAATGAATTTCTAACGGGACTCGCTCTCTGTCGTTAATAAGTATTGTCTAACCAGGTTAGACCTCAGAGCACACTCAAGATCTAACCTGGTTAGAGTTGACAGGTCCGGCACGCATCCGAAAGTTCCGCCGCTCTGGAAGGCTCATAAAAAATACTCGCTCGCTTCTATATAAAAACTAGGGCAGGTGAGCGAAAAGCTCGCCTGACCGATAGAGGCCGCATCAGTCGGGCAGGCGAACCTGCCCGATGAGAAGATACGGACCCGCAAAATTTATTGGCTCCGAAAAGACATGAGAAATATTAAACTCACGATCCGATACGATGGCACCGAATACTCCGGATGGCAGTTCCAGCGCAATTCCCGCAAGACCATCCAGGCCGTGATCCAGCGCGCGATAAAGAAGATCACGGGCGAGAAGTCGCACCTGACCGGCTCCGGCCGGACGGACGCCGGCGTCCATGCGATGGCGCAAATAGCCAATTTCAAGACGGGCTCGAAGATCCCCCTGAAGAATATCCAGATGGCGCTCAATTCCATACTGCCGGATGATATCGTCATCTATGACGCAAAGGTCGCGGATCCGAAGTTCGACGCCCAGCGCAGCGCACAATCCAAGCTCTACCGCTACACCATTATGAACGCCGACTACCTGGACCCGTTCATTAAACGCTACGCCGCGAAGATATTTTATAAGATTGATATAGCCCGGATGAAAGAAGCGGCGAGGTATCTTATCGGCAGGCATGACTTCAAAGCATTTCAGGCAGTCGATGGCGTCGAACGAAACTCCGTGCGCACGGTGAAATATATCGCGATCAAAAAAAGCGCAGATCTGATATATATTGATATCGAGGCAGACGGTTTTCTCTATAACATGGTGCGCAATATCGCGGGGACGCTCGTGGAGGTCGGCCGCGGCAAGTGTGCGGTCGACAGCGTCGCAGTGATGCTGCAAAGGAAAGACCGGCGTCTGTCCGGCCCCACGATGCCGGCCAAGGGGCTGGCCCTGGTAAAGGTCAGGTATAGATAATGAACGCGCGCTACAGCCACATCGTCTTCGACCTCGGCAATACCCTTATACGGTTCGACCACAACATCTCCGCGCGAAAGATCGTCAATCTTTTCCATCTCGACACCAAGTCGGTCTACGATACTTTCTTCGATTCCCCCCTGACGAGAGATTTCGAGTCCGGCCGTATCTCGCCGAAAGAATTCTATACAAGGACGTCGAAACATCTCGGCATCAAGATCCCGTACAGGGATTTCATCGATATCTGGAATGATATATTCTGGGAGGATACCGCGATGTGCGAACTCGCCAGGGAGCTCAAAAGTTCCTACAAACTCTTTCTCCTCTCGAACATCAACAGGGCCCATTTCGATTTTATCAGAAGAAAATTTGACATAATAAATATATTTGATGATGTCATCCTCTCGTTCATGGTCGGCGCGATTAAACCCGACCGCATCATTTTTGAAGACGTAGTGCGGCGCGCGGGCGGCGACAGGACGAAATTATTGTACATTGATGACAGGGAAGACCTGGTCAAGGAAGCGACGCTCTTGGGAATCGACTCAATACGGTTTACAGATATTGACACATTAAAAGAGAAGATGAAAGAAAAGGGAGTCTGTTAAGTAAAAAAAGTCAGTCGAAGGGTTGTCCTTCGACAGGCTCAGGATCAACACTGAGCAAGCGTATCCATAGTTAAGATAAAAAAGCGCGCCGAAGTGTTGACTTTTTTATAATCCCGTGGTATACTTCTCTACAAGTTGGTTTCCCTGTTTGTAATTTATACTTGTTCGTCTTTTTTTATACTTTTTTATACGGGTCCTATACTATAATAGCATGTATTTTAAATCCCTCGAACTTGTAGGGTTTAAATCCTTCGCCGAGAAGACGAAGCTCAACTTCGAACCCGGCGTTACCGCTATCGTCGGTCCTAACGGTTGCGGTAAGTCCAACGTCGCCGATGCCATCCGATGGGTCCTCGGCGAGCAATCCGCAAAATCCCTGCGCGCGTCCAGCATGCAGGACGTCATCTTCAACGGCACCGACACAAAAGAACCGATCAACTTCGCAGAAGTATCCCTCATATTCTCCAACGAAAAAAGAATGCTCCCGATAGACTACGACGAAGTCACGATAACACGCCGCGTCTTCCGCTCCGGCGAAAGCGAGTACCTGCTGAATAAGACCCCCGTCAGGCTGAAAGACATCTCCGACCTTCTGATGGGCACGGGTATCGGCACCGAAAGCTATTCGATCATCGAGCAGGGCAAGATGGACCTGATCCTCAGTTCGAAGCCCGAGGACAGGCGCTACGTCTTCGAGGAGGCGAGCGGCATTACGAAATACAAGGCGAAGAAGAAAGAGGCGCTGCGCAAACTCGAGCAGACCGAGCAGAACCTGCTGCGCATCAACGACATCATCACCGAAGTGAAACGCCAGATAGGATCGATCGAGCGGCAGGCGAAGAAGGCCGAGCGCTACAAGGTCGATTTCGAGAAGCTTAAAGAGATGGAAGTGAAGTTCTCGTTCGCCGATTACAAGACCCTGAAGACGCAGGAGGCCACGTTCGCCGTCGAGAACGGGGACACCAGGGCCAGGGAACGGGAGCTCAGTGCCGAGATAGGCGCGATAGCGGCTAAGATATCCGAGCAGAGGCAGGCCCTCAGCGAGGTGAACAACACAATATCGGAACTGAAGAACCGTTCCTCCGAGATGTCGAACTCCCTCGACATGAACGCCCACAAGATCGAGATCGACAGGGAGAGGATCGAAGAGTCGCGCATCATGCAAGAGGGCTTTAAGAAGGAGATCGAGTCGGCTACCGAGAAGATACAGGGCGCGAAAGCGCTCGTTGAGAGGCTGAAGGGAGATTTTGAGAAGGTAGCGTCCGAGAAGGCAGCCAAGCAGTCGGCGGTCGGGGAGCGGGACGCGCGCCTGGGTGCGATAGTGAAGGAGGTCGAGGAGACCGAGTCGAAGGCTAGGACGTTCAAGATGCAGATCATCGATTACCTCGCGAAAGAGACCAGGATAAAGAATGAGCTGATAAAGCTCGGCGCCGACATCCAGAACAAGAAGGCCCGCCAGCGCAGGCTTGAGATAGAGAAGGACGAAGTCCGGAGGGAGCTGGAATCGACCGAGAAGGTCCTGTCCGAAGCGATGGCGGAGTTCAGGGCGATCGAGCAGAAGGTCATCGCTCTTAAGGAGGATCTGGAATCCAAAAGGAAGACCAACGACCAGGTTGCCTTCGAGATAAAGGATATCGAGACCCAGATAGCGAAAGAAGAGAACCGGAAGGCCGGCCTACGGTCGAAGATAGAGATGCTCGAAGAGAGCCTCAAGACGCACGAGGGGTTCAAGAGCGGCGTCAGGGGCCTCCTTATTAAGGCGGGCGAAGATACGGCGTCGTTCGGCGGCGTTCTCGGCGTCCTCGCCGATATCATAAAGGTGGAGAAGGGGTATGAAGAGGCTCTCGCCACACTGCTCGGCGACGATGCCCAGCTCATCATCACGCAAAGTGACAGCGATATCGTGCATGCGATCGAGTACCTGAAATCGAACAGGGTCGGCAAGGCAAGTTTCGTCTCGCTCGAGACGCTTAAGAAGGTCCAGAGCGTCCCGGCGGCATCAGGCACGGGGCATACGCCTGCCAGGAATTTCGTGACGATCGATCCGCGGTTCGATATCGTCCTGGAACATTTCCTGGCGAGCTCCTATGTCACGGAATCGATCGAGGACGGCGTGAGGAACGCAGGCCAGCCATCCGCGAGGTTCGTTACGAAGTCGGGCCAGATGTTCGATAATTGCAAGGTTTCCGGCGGAAGCTCAGGCGACAGCGAAGAGTCGCTGTTGATCGGCCGGAAGGAGCGCCTTGAGGACCTGAGGACCGAGTTCAGGCTCGCCGAAGAGAGGTCGTTATCGCTGAACGCGGGGCGTGAAGAAAAGATGAGCCGAAACAAGGCGCTCCAGGCCGATATAAGTTCGCTCGACGCGAGCCTGCGCCAGGAAGACATCAACTTTGCCAACGCGAAGGCGAAGAAAGATTCCCAGGAAGAACATGTGACGAAATTCAAGGACGAGACCGATCTGCTGGATTCCGAACTTGAAGAAGTCAGCCAGACTATACTTGAGCTTACCCGGAAGGGCGAAACGCTGAACACCGAACTCAACGCCCTCGAGCAGGAAAAGAGCTCGATGCAGGAATTTATAGACCAGTCGCAGGCGCTGATAGCGGATAAGAGAAGCGAGCGCGAAAGAATAGCGCTCGAGATGGCGACCCTGAGAGCCGAGGCCCAATCCCTGGAGAGGGAAGTCGAGAACGTACAGAACAACCTGAAGGCGCAGGAAGGACTGCTCTTTGAGTTCGAAGATACCCTGTATGCGAAGGACGCGCTGATGAAAGAGTCGGCCGAGAAAGCGAAGGCCCTTGCGGATGAGATCACCAGCCTGACCGACCAGAACGAGAAGATCGCCTGCAGCTTGAAGGCGATCGGCGAAGAATTTTCGACGATCGAGGGAACGAGGGCGGACCTGAACGCGCGGCTTGGCATGGACGAAGTCGTGCTGAAAGAGAAAGACGGCCAGCTTGAGGGTTTTCGCAACCAGATAAGGGACCTTGACGTAAAACTGACGGAGCTCAATTTCAAGAAGACGAACCTGAAGGACAGGATGGTCCAGGCATATAAAGTCGATATGGAAACCGCGCAGGTCGAGATCGAGGAGAATATCGACTGGGAGGGTATGAAGGTCCAAATAGGCGAGCTCAAGGAGCGGCTTGAGAAGATGGGGCCGGTGAACCTCGTGGCGATCGATGAACATAAAGAGCTTGAGGAGCGCCACAATTTCCTTGTACACCAGCAGGAAGACCTCGTCAATGCCAAGGACTCCCTGATGAAGGCGATACAGAAGATAAATAAGACGACGAAGGACCTGTTCCTGGAGACCTTCCAGAAGATACAGGTCGAGTTCAAGAATTTCTTCAGGATGCTGTTCGGGGGCGGCCAGGCGGAGCTGGTCCTGATAGACGAGCAGGATATACTGGAGTCCGGTATCGAGATCATCGTGCGGCCGCCCGGCAAGAAGCTCCAGAACCTGATGCTGCTCTCGGGCGGCGAGAAGGCGATGACGGCGTGCGCGCTCCTCTTCTCGATCTTCAAGGTTAAACCGAGCCCGTTCTGCGTCCTCGACGAGCTTGATGCCCCGCTCGACGAATCGAACGTGATGCGTTTTGCCAGCGTCCTGAAAGAGTTCATCAGGATGTCGCAGTTCATCATCATCACGCACAACAAGCGCACGATGGAGCTCGCCGATATCATCTACGGCATCACGATGCAGGAGCGCGGAGTTTCGAAGATAGTCTCAGTGAAGTTCCTCGATGAGCGCAAAAAATCGAAAGAGAAGGCAGAGGAAAACTCTGCCGGGGAACCTGCGGCGCCTGTTGAAGAGAGGCTCGAAGAAGCGGCGGTCCCGACGCAGCCCGTATAACGGAAATAGACGAAAAAGGCCGCATACGATACACGTATGCGGCCATATTTTTTATACGGCGCTATGAGACCTTCTGCTCTTCCATCGCTTTGGAATAGATGCACGTCCTGTTCTTACCGGAGCGCTTCGCCTCGTACAGGGCGATGTCGGACCGCGAGACGAGCTCGCTCTTCGTTCTGGCGTCTTCAGGATAAGTCGCGATGCCGCAGCTTATCGTGAGGCGTTTATTCGCCCCGATGGCGGGTTCCTCGGCGAATATCTTTTCGACCTCGTTCCTGAGCCGCTCGGCAAAGAGCCTCGCGTTCTCTTTCGAGGTGTTCGGCATCGTGATCGCGAACTCCTCACCGCCGTACCTGGCTACGACGTCGCACTTGCGGGACTTGATCTGCAGGACGCCGGCTATGGCCTTCAGCGCCTCATCGCCCTTCATATGCCCGAGCGTATCGTTATAATTCTTGAAATTATCCACGTCGATCATCACGAGGCTCAGGCTCGTCTCCACCATCTTCGCGCGCTCCAGCTCGAACGAGAGGTTCTGGTGGAACTTTCCGTAATTCCATAATTTGGTGAGCCAATCGGTGTTGGAAAGGTACACCGTTTCCTCATACAGCCTGGAGTTCTCGATGGCGAGCCCCGCGTGGCTGGCGAACATCGCGAGCATGCGGACGTCGGACTTGGTGATCGGTTTCCTGTTGAAGATATTATCGACCAGTATCGCCCCGACCACTTTGTCCTTTGCCTTGAGCGGGATCGTCACGAAGAAGTCGGTGTTGAGCGTCCTCTGTATCTCCGGATCGACGATCTTCTTCGCCTCGTGGGAGGTTATCTCGAACGGCATCCCCTCGAGGATCGTCAGGGCGAGTATGCCCATGTCCTCGCGCAGCGGTATCTTAATGCCTTTGACGATCTGGTTCAGTTTCGAGTCGGGGTCTTTCTTGAAGATGTCGTAGGAGGCGATGAAATCATCGAGCGTCATCTTCTGCTGTGAGATCGCGTGCCATATCTTGCCCGCTTCTTCCGCGGTGTGAGGGCCAATGCCCATCACGCCCTCGAGCACGCCCTCTTTGTCGTTCACGAGGAAGAGCATCGCGCGGTTAAAGCCGAGACCCTCATGCGAGGTAAGCGCCGTGAGGATTATGTACAATATCTGGTCAAGCTTGAGGGTAGTCCTCATCGCGTTCGAGATCTCGTACAGAAGCGAGAACTCCCACTCAAGCCGATCCAGCTCTTGTTTATAACTCCTCTCGAGTTCTTTCTCGTTCATCGCGCTATTTCTTCGGCTGTTCCTTTGCAATAGGTGCGGCTGTAATAGGCGCGGCAGGCTTCTGCGGCAGGGCTGCTCCGGGCCTCTGGACGGGTTTCCGTATATTACCGAACATTACGCCCATCGCGACATCTTTATCGTCGACCTTCCTCGTCATAACCCTCACGTTGTCACCTTTCTTCACTTCGGATATGTCCGTGAGTTTTGTGACCGTCGTGGTCGGGAGAACCTCTATGGCGTGGACCTTCTTATCGGCTTCGGTCGTCACTTCCAGCTTCACTTTTGAAGGATCCTTTGCATCTATGTTGGTGACCACCCCGAACAACATGCTCACATTGGCCCTGCCCATCGGCCTGGCCGGCGGCATGCCTTTTACCGGTGTAACCGGGGGAAAGATTGGCGCCTTCACAACCGCAGGCGCTGCTTTCGCCTTTGCTACCTCGGCCGCGGATACGAAACCCGCACACGCCGCGCACAACGCTACCGCTACTACTACTGCTGTTGCAATCAGTCTCTTCATACCGACCTCCTTATTTGCTTAATGGTAGCATAGGGGGCATCGGGTGTCAATAGGTTGGCGCCAAGCCTCGTCGGGCGTAAAGGCGAAAAAGATTTGACCCCTCGCGGCGCTAAGCCCGGCCTGCGAGCCGGAGGACTAAGGCGTCGCCCGGGATCAATTGTAGACGTGTCCCGGCTCTTAAGCACATGTAAATGTGAATTGACAAGCGGCCCGAAATGTGTATAATAGCGTTGTCTTCGGGGTGAGGTGACCCGCCTTCGCCGACAAAGCCTGTTGAATAAAATAGGCTTCCGCCTACGCCGTTCTGAAAGTTAAAATCAGGTACGGCTTCGGCGGACAGGTCGGCGGGCAGGGAATTCCTCAGCCGGCGGTTCGTCCCGCTAGAAACATTGGTTTCTAACGGGATCAAAGCCCGCGAGTCCCGGATATCCGGGTCAGAGCCTGTGAGATTCAGGCGCCGACAGTATAGGCTGGATGGGAGAAGACGGATCAGTCGATGGTCCATGGTCGATAGTCCATTGCATATTTTGACCCCGAAGGAAATTTCGGGGTTTTATTTTTTTGGAGATATGGAATGAAGCTCAATTCGATACCGGAAGTATTGCATGATCTGAAACGCGGGAAGATGGTCATCGTCATCGACGATGAGGACCGCGAGAACGAGGGAGACCTGATCATCGCCGGCCAGTTCACCAAGCCGGCCGACATCAACTTTATGGCTCGCGAAGGCCGCGGTCTCATATGCGTGCCGATGGAGGGCGCCAGGCTCGACGATCTCGGCCTCCACCCGATGTCGATGAAGATGCCGGACCCGTACAAGACGGGCTGGGCAATATCCTGCGATGCCAAACGCGGCGTGACGACCGGCATATCGGCGCACGACAGGGCGCGCACGATCAATATGCTCGCCAGCCCGGCTACAATGTCCGGCGGCCTTGTCAGGCCGGGCCACGTATTCCCATTACGCGCCAACGACGGCGGCGTGCTCGTCCGCGCCGGACACACCGAGGCATGCGTCGACCTGATGAAGCTCTCGAGCCTGTACCCGGCAGGCGTCATCTGCGAGATAATGAAAGACGACGGGACGATGGCAAGGACGCCGGACCTGCTGCAATTCGCGAAGACCCACGGCCTGAAGATATGCACGATAGCGAACCTTATCGAATACCGCAGAAGATCCGAGAAGCTTGTCACGAAGGTCGCCCAGACCGTTATCCCGACGCCGTTCGGCGCGTTCAGGGCGATGGTCTACGAGTCGGTGACTGACAAATACCACCATGTCGCCCTCGTCAAAGGAATCCTCAGGAAGAGCGGCTCGCTGGTGAGGGTCCACTCCGAGTGCCTTACCGGTGATGTTTTCGGTTCGCAGCGGTGCGATTGCGGCGAGCAGCTGCACGCGGCGATGAAGCTCATCGGAAAGAGCCGTGGCGGCGTGATATTGTATATGCGCCAGGAAGGGCGCGGTATAGGGCTCGCCAATAAGCTGAAGGCGTATGAGCTGCAGGATAAGGGGCTCGATACCGTCGAGGCGAACAAGGCGCTCGGCTTCCAGGCCGATCTCAGGGATTACGGCATCGGCGCGCAGATACTGGCCGACCTGGGACTGAAGAAGATACGGCTTCTGACGAACAATCCGAAGAAGATAGTGGGGCTGGAAGGATACGGCCTGAAGGTAACCGAGAGAGTGCCGCTTAGGATCGCGCCGTCGAAGACGAACCGGCGGTATTTGAAGGCGAAGAAGGAGAAGCTGGGGCATTTCATAGAGATTTAGGGGTAGTCCCACGGACGCTCCTGTCCGTCGCGTCCTTTGGGACGAATTTTGCACCATACAAGACACGGACAAAATTCGGAGGGGGTTGATATGGCAAATGTCGTAAAGGCTGAGTTGATAGCGAAGG
>Ga0315275_10005622_pt1 | contig 11899 bp, 13 predicted proteins | sample YL17G03_0_MG_FD_205557 | JGI IMG/M metagenome (GOLD analysis project Ga0315275, IMG submission 205557) | Sediment microbial communities from Yellowstone Lake, YNP, Wyoming, USA - YL17G03_0 | ecosystem: Environmental > Aquatic > Freshwater > Lake > Sediment | place: USA: Wyoming | collected... | reverse complement strand
GCGGCATTCCCAAAGGCCTCCTCTATAGTACGGCCGTAGGCCTGGAACTTGGCGTCAGACGTGTGATCGAAGAACCGGAACTTCTCGACCATACTTTTTCGTCTTTCCCCTATCTTTATTTTATCAGAAATCCCCGGGAACACGAACCGATTTCCAGACCGGACGTCAACTCGTGTTCTCCGGCCTTGAACTCCTCGGCGCAGACCGGTCAATATTTTCCAGGGCCTGCCGGCAGTCGGAAACGAGGTCATCGATGTCCTCGATCCCGACGGAAAACCTGACCATCTGGGGAAGGATCTTCGCCTGGGCCAGCTCCTCATCGGTCTGCCAGGCGTGAGAGGCAATGACGGGGAGGCTGACCAGAGTCTCCACGCCGCCCAGGCTCGTCGCGTTTAAACAGACCTCCAGGCGATCGACGAAGCCCATGGCGTCGGCCTTGTCCCCCCGGATGACGACTGTCACGATACCACCGAAGCCGTCCATCTGTTTCTTGGCCGTTTCGTGGAAGGGGTCGTCCGGCAGCCCGGGATAGTGAACCTTTTCGATTTTCGGATGGTGCTTAAAGAAGCGGGCAAGGGCGAGGGCGTTGGCATTCTGGCGCTCGATTCTGATAGGAAGCGTTTTCAGGCTGCGCAGGAGGAGGAATGACGAGAATGGGGAAAGGACAGGGCCATACTGGTAGATCCGCTCATGGCACTCGTGGATAAAGGCCTTTGTTCCCGCGGCGACTCCCGCCAGGACGTCAGAGTGGCCGCCCAGATATTTTGTCGCGCTATGGACAACCGCGTCCACGCCAAGAAGGATCGGCCGCTGATTTACGGGCGTGGCAAAGGTGTTATCGACTATGGTCATTAGACCGAACCGCCGGGCCTGTTCGACGACGCGGGAGATGTCGATGACCTGAAGGTTGGGGTTTGTGGGTGTTTCGAAATAGACGAGGCGCGACTTGGGGCCGAGGTAGGACTTAAGGTCGTAAAGCCGCTCGATATCAGCGACGAACCTGACCTGGATTCCGTGACCCTCGGGCAGGGAATGACGGAGGAAATTCAGGGTCTGGCCGTAAAGCGTGGGTACGGCGATGACCTCCTCTCCGGGGCGGACAGCGGATAGAATGGCGGTAGTGATGGCCGCCATTCCCGATCCGCAGACCAGGGCCTCCTCGGCGCCCTCGAGGAGGGCCAGCCGCCGGTTGAGCTGGTCCTCGGTGGGGTTACCGTCGCGCATATAGATGGGCTGCTTCCGCTCCCCTCTCTTCATGTAACCCTCGATGGCGTCCGAGTCCGGGAAGATGTAGGTCGAGGAGTGGTAGATCGGGAAGGACACCGGCTCGCTCTTGCCGCGATTCGTCTCGTTTCCGTGGATAGCCAGGGTCGCAAGCTTGTATTTCGTTGGCATGTCGTCTCCTTTATGGCTTCTGGCGGCGTTCGATGGGCATGATCAGGCAGTTCGGCCCGCCCGTCCCCTTGGCGAACTCCGAAAGGTCGAGAACGTGGATGAGAACGTTAGTTTCTTCGGCGGCATCGATGAGAGGGAGGTTCGCAGCAGGGACGATAATTTCGTCGGGCGCCAGGCAGATGAAGTTCACGTTGAAGCCTTGGCAGGGCAACAGGACCGTTTGGTAGCCCCGGAACAGCTCCCAGGGAAAGAGGTTGCGGCAGACCATCAGCCTGTCCGGCCCGAGGAGGCCGATTGCCTGATCAAGATGAAGATAGGCTTCCGGAAGCCGGCACACCCGCACTTCCACCCCCATCCGATCGAAGAGGTCCGTCAGCTGGCGGATCCCCTCTGGGTTGGTCCTATTGGTGTGGCCGACGAAAGCGACCGGCCCGGCGAGCACAACGTCCCCCCCTTCGAGAGTCCCCGGAGGCAGGATGGCGCCCGCGAACGGTTCGCCGAGGCGGTCGAGGGCACCCGCCATCCAGCGGTCCTCTCCGACGCGCGTGGAGATACCCATCGAGGCGCGAATGTATCCCTTTGGCGTGACGACCGCCATGTCCCGGGTGAACACGGAGTTCGGATGTCCGGGGAATTCGCCAATGTCGATGACTTCGACACCGTGGTTCGCCAGTAGCGAGCTCAAGGCGGCGTGCTGAACTCTGGCCCGTTCCTGGTTAGCGACTTCTCGGATGTTGTGAGCTTGAAGGTTCTCGACGCGGAAGTATTCGGCCTGCGGAGAACACACGGCGACCCGGGTCAGCCGGTCGCCCTCGTTTTTCAGCACGGTCAGAATCCCTAGTATAAGAAAGGAGAAAATTCGTTTTCGGCTGCGCGGGCCGCGCCCAAGTGTTCGTAGGGATAGTGCTTCCCTCCGACCATGAAGGAGGGTAGCTCATGGTGGAATGGTTGTCAAGGAAGGGCAAACAATATGCAGATGACCCTGTAGAATGCTTGACAGTCTGTGAAGAAGGTGTTGAATGCTGGCTGAACTTGACAAGCCGCTGCGCCTGGCATACGATTCCCCGCCACTCCACGTCCTTTTTCGGGAGGAGCGATTGCCGCTATGGACGAGGCCGGGCATCCTACCGCGCTCGTTTTCAACCTGAGGAAGGACAGCCCGTTTTCCTTCAAGTGCCAGGTTTGCAGCGCCTGCTGCCAGAACAAAGCCATCCGAATCGCTCCCTATGAGGCCCTTCGTCTGGCCAGGAATCTCAAGATTACGACCACCGAGGTCTACCGGGCCTGTACAGAAGAAGGCGGGATTATCCTTCGCAATAAGCCTGACGGGAGCTGTATCTTTCTCGATTCGCGCGGCTGCGGCGTCCACCCCGACCGGCCGCTGGTCTGCCGTCTCTTTCCCCTGGGGCAGATCTTCGACAGCCAAGGCGCCACCAAGTACGCCTCCATGCCGCTCCACCCCGATTGCCTCGGCCTCTTCGGCCCGGACGGGACGGTGGAATCATACCTGGAGTCGCAAGGCGCGCTGCCCTATTTTCGGTACGATCAGGTCTACTCGGCCGTCTATAAGAAGATCATAGGGAAGCTTTCCGCGTCGAAGCCCGTCGCCAAGGCGCTCGGCCATCCATCTGACCTGCCAGAAGCCGACCCAGACGCTGCCAGCCCCGGCAGCTTGCTCTCCCCCTGGCTTGACATCGATGCCTCAGTGGCTTCCTACTGCCGGCGGAAGAGACGGGTGAAGCCGGAAAGCCTAGACGAGATCATCGCACTCCACCTTCAGGCCTTGGAGGAGTGGATCTTCAGGCTTTGATCAGCTCTCCCCCAGCTCCCGGCGCGTGACGGTGCGGGCGGCCTTCGCCTGGAGGCGGCGGAGGCGAGGGCTGAAGCTCACCGGAAAAAAGGGGCCGCGTCCCTCGAGCGATTTGTATCTCTCGTCGAGCTTCGCGAATTCATCAAGGAATCTCTTCTTGACTTCGGGGAGCGACGGCATCCCGGCAGCGATCTTTCCCCGGCTCATGTCTTTCTGGAGCAGAGGTTCCCCCGGCAGCCGGTCATCGCGCAGTCCGATGAGATCTTTTTTCAACCTGCCGGCCGGTGTTTGGAAGCGAAAAACCTGTTTTCTACCCGCCCAGGTCGCCTTGCCGGGGCTGAGCTTGAGCACCGGATGCTGCGCGTATTCGACCATCTTGTAGGCGATATCGAGGTAGGGCGCGTCCGCCGAGACTCCCATCTTGGTGCCGACGCCAAAGGCATCGATGTCGCCTCCGCGGCGGACAACCCGGCGGATCCTGTCCTCGTCCAGAGCGCCGCTGGCGAAGATCGTGGCGCCGCCGAGCCCGGCCTGGACCAATACCTGCCGGACTTTCTTGCTCAGCCCCGCAAGGTTGCCGCTGTCAAGCCGGACGCCCCTCAGGCTCTCTCCCCTCTCGGCCATCTCCTTGCCCGTCCGGGCCGCCTTCTGGGCGCCGGAGACCGTTTCATAGGTGTCCACGAGTAGCACGGTATTATGAGGAAACGTACGGGCGAAGGCCCGGAAGGCCTCGATCTCCCGCTCGAAGCTGGTGATGAACGAATGGGCCATCGTGCCGACGACCGGCAGGCCGAAGGTCTTTCCGGCAAGGACGTTGCTCGCACCTACAAAACCTCCGATGTAGCTAGCCCGGGCGACCTTTAGCCCGGCCTCGGTCCCCTGAGTCCGGCGCAAGGAGAAATCGACGAGCTGCCGCTCCCCGGCTGCCTGGAAACAGCGGGAGGCCTTGGTGGCGATCATCGTCTGCAAGTTGACGGCATTGATGAGGACGGTCTCGACGAGCTGGGCCTCGATGAGAGGCGCTTCGACTTCGAGCACGGGTTCGTTGACAAAGAAGAGCCGGCCTTCGGGAATGGCCTGGACATCCCCGCTGAAACGGAACCTCTCGAGATAGGAGAGGAAGTCTTTCTTGAAGAGCTGCAGGCCATCCAGATATTCCAGGTCGTCAGGAGTGAACTTTAGGTCGCGGAGATAGTGAAGGACGTCTTCGAGCCCAGCGGCCACGAAGTACCGGCGCCGCGGCGGATAGTCCCGGACAAAAAGGCTGAAGGCCGCCCGGTCGAACATCTGGTGATCATGGTAGCAGGCCGCCATGGTCAGTTCATAGAGATCCGTGATCAGGGCGAGGTCCCTCAACTCAGAACACTCCGGCGATGGGGTTGCCACAGGAGGAGCATTTTCCGTCGCTGATCCTGTTCTCCTCGACAGAGAAACCGCTCCGACGAATCACGATCTTCCCGCACTGCGGGCAGATGGTCGCTTCCGATTCCCCCCAGATATTGCCGATATATATGAACTTCAGTCCGGCCTCCCTGGCGAGGATGGCGGCTTTTCGCAGGGTCTCGATCGGAGTCGCCGGAGTTTGGGTGTACTTGTAGTCAGGATGGAACCGGCTGATATGCCATGGGATTTCGGGACTGACGGCGGCGATGAAGCGGGCGATATCGCCGAGCTCTTTCTCGCTATCATTCATTGCCGGGACGACAAGTGTCGTCACCTCGATCCAGATGCCCAGCTCGTGCATCAGCCGGATAGAATCCAGGACGGGCCCGAGACGCGCACCGCAGACCTTCTTGTAGGTCTCATCCTGGAAGGCCTTGAGGTCGACGTTGGCCGCGTCAAGAAAAGGCTGGATCGTCCGCAGCGCCTCGGCCGTCATGTATCCGTTAGTGACAAAGACATTGGCCAATCCTGCCTCTCGGGCAAGCCTAGCCGTGTCGTAAGCATATTCGAAGAAGATGGTCGGCTCGGTGTAGGTATAAGATATGCTGCGGCAGCCCCGCGTCCTGGCTATCCGCACTATCTCCTCGGGAGAAAGTGGCTGGCCGCCGCCGAACTCCTTGTCCTTCTTCCCAACCTGCGAGATCTGCCAATTCTGGCAGAAAGGACAGCGGAAGTTGCAGCCGACCGTGGCGATGGAGAACGAAGTCGTCCCGGGCAGAAAATGATAGAGGGGTTTTTTCTCGATCGGGTCGATGTGGGCGGCGATGACCTCTCCATAGGCGCGGGTGACGAGCTTCCCTTCTTGGTTCTCGCGCACGCCGCAGACGCCGTACTTTCCCTCCACAACCTGACAGCGGTGGGCGCAGAGAAAGCAATCGACCTTGCCTCCTTCGAGGCTTCGCCAGAGCATCGCCTCTTTGATCATCCAAATTCCCCTGACCTCATCGAAATAGACCCTCGTTCATTATATCGACATCGTTTCCGGAAAGAAAGAACTCGCCACTGCGGCCCGCAGGCTAGACCGGATGTGAGGATTGTCATTTGACTCCTGGTCTCGAACAGGAAATGCGAAGAAATTGGACAAATGAATTTCGGCAAAAGAGACCTTAAGACCGGATCAGGAAGGTGCCCATGGAGACCCGTTTCCCGGCGCCGCGGATCGGGCGTTCATTGTTTGGGCTTGAGTTCGGGATGCAGCTTGGTGGCCGAGGGGCAAAGACGCCGGACTACGCACTCCGGACAGCGGGGTTTGCGGGCCTGGCAGGTTTTCCGGCCGTGGTTGACCAGCATAGAGTTGAAGTCTAGCCAGTCCTTCTTGGAGACAAGCTTCAGCAGGTCTCTTTCGATTTTCTCGGGATCATGCTGCCGGCTCAAGCCCAGCCGGCCGGAAAGGCGCTTGACGTGGGTGTCGACGGCGATCCCCTCGGCGATGCCGTAGCCGGAGGACAGGACGATATTGGCGGTCTTGCGGGCCACCCCCGGAAGGGTGACTAGGTCGGCCATGTTCGCTGGCACCTGGCCGCCAAAATCTTCGACGATCTTCCGGGCCGCGCCGACGATGCTCTTGGCCTTGTTGCGAAAGAATCCGGTCGGCCGGATTTCGGCCTCGAGTTCCGCTCGGTCGGCAGCGGCAAAGGCGGCCGCCGTCGGATACCTCCGGAAAAGGGCCGGCGTTATCTGGTTGACCCGCGCGTCCGTGCATTGGGCCGCCAAGATCGTGGCCACCAAAATCTGGAGTGGGTTTTGAAACTCGAGGGCCGTCCGGCTCTGGGGATATTCCCGGCGGAGGATGCGGATGATCTCGCCGATCCGTTCTTTAGCGGGCTCCATGCTCAGACACCATTTTATGGCAGTGCAAAAACTGAAGTTACGCTGCAAATGGGTGGCGCGGCGCCAGTTCCCGCCCGCCCGCAGCCATCGGAGATGCTCTCCAGACTCTCTTTGTAGAAATATTTATCTCCCCTTCCCTTCCTAAGTAAATAAGAGGGGCCTCGGGAAAGGGAAGCATCTCCGAACAGGCCTACGGGAACGCGCCGTGACAGGACCCATTTGCTCATCATCAGAATTAGACAAAGTCCTCAGGGCCCGATGTGGAATAGGTCTTCACCTAGATGGAAATCCTCGGCGTCGTAGTAATCCGGGAAGCGGCTGAGCAGGTCGATCTCGGACTTGATCAGGAAATAATGGCTGCGCTCAACCCGGCTCAGGTACTCGAACATCTTCTGGCTACCGGCATCAGCAACAACACCCCCGGCGTCCCGGTAAAATTGCTCGGCCAGCTTCTCCGCCTCGAGCGCCATCTTGAACAGGTCGAGGATCGAAGCTTTCTCGCTCCAGGCGCCTGGCGTCTTCGGCCGAGCCGCTTTATCCGGAATCTTCAGCTCGACCTCGGGATAGCGCTGGGAATGGAGCCTCTCCAGGATCTTGCGGTGCTTCTTCTCTTCCAGGACCAGGAACTTTAACTTCTGCTGCAGAAGAATGTTTTTAACCTGTTCGAGGAGTCCGCCATAAAAATCGGCCGCCTCGATCTCCGCCCGGATGGCAACCGCCAGGACCTCGTAGGGCCGCAACTTAGGATCTAGAGCCATGGTCTTCCTCCCCCCGTCAGTCTACGGGCATCACCCTAGAACTTGACGAATTTCTCTTTGGGCGCGCCGCAGATCGGGCATTTGTCCGGGGCTTCGCCCTCGGCCGTGAACCCGCAGACGTCGCAGACCTGGATCGGAAAATATTCGAGGTCCTTGCTCTTGTCAAGGAATTCCTTGGCCCTCTTATAGAGCCCGGCATGGACTTTCTCGGCGACCAAGGCTGCGTTGAAGTACATCACGGCCATCTTCTCTCCCTGGCCCTCACCGACCTTGATGTAGGCCGGATACATCTCGGTCACCTCGAAAGTCTCGCCCTCTATGGCCGCCTGGAGATTCTCGGCGGTCTTCTTGATTCCGCCGAGCGTCCGCAGGTGGTTCTTGGCGTGGATCTGTTCGGCGAAACTGTTGGCCCGGAACAGCCGGGCGATATTGGCGAGCATCTCTTTTTCCGCTGCCTCGGCGAAGGCCATGTACTTCAGGTGGGCCTGGCACTCGCCGGCAAAGGCGCCCTTGACGTTCTCTTCGGTCATCTTTTTCATCTAAGCCTCCTTAAATTTGGATCATTTTCTCGATGGCTCCCCGCGCCCTCTGGCTGACGGCGACGGGGACCTCGACTCGAAACTGCATCTCCTCCAAGGCCTTCCAGACCTTGATGAGATTGATTTTCTTCATGTTCGAACAAAAGGCCAGGTCCTTAACCGGATAGAAGTCAGCCCTGGAGTTCTCCTTGCGCAGCCGGTAGAGGATTCCGGCCTCTGTGCCGACGAGGACTTCCTTGGCCGAGGTCTCCCGCGCCGCTTTCACCATATGGCCGGTAGAAAGGACCTTGTCGGCCAGGTCGATGACCTCGGGCCGGCACTCTGGATGGACCCAGACCTCGGCCCCCGGATGTTTTTCCCTCTTGGCCAGGACGTCCGCGGCCAAGATCTGGTTGTGGATATAGCAGTAGCCGTCCCAGGCGATGATCTTCTTTTTTACCTGGCGGGCGACATAGGCGGCCAGGTTCTTGTCCGGGGCAAAGAGGATCTCATCATCGGGAAGGGACTCCACCACCTTGACCGCGTTCGACGACGTACAGCAGATGTCGGATTCGGCCTTGACCTCGGCCGTCGTGTTGACATAGCTGACGACCTTGAGGCCGGGGTACCTCGACTTCCAGTCCCGGAGCTCCTGCGCGGTGATCATATCAGCCATAGGGCAGCCCGCGTGGAGGTCGGGCAGGAGCACGATCTTCTGGGGAGAGAGGATGGCGGCCGTCTCGGCCATGAAATGGACGCCGCAAAAGACGATGACCTCAGCCCCGCTCCGGGCGGCCTCTTGACTCAGCCCCAGCGAGTCTCCCGTATAATCCGCGATGTCCTGGACTTCGCCGATCTGATAGTTATGGGCGAGGATGACCGCTTTCCGCTCCTTCCGGAGCACGGCGATCCTGCCCAAGATCTCTTCCTTGGTCATGGATTCCAACACAATCCTAATCCTTGAGTTTGCGGACAAAGACACGGTAGATATCGCCGTCCTTCTCCAGCCCGAGGTACTCCTGGCCGGTCATCTTGCACCAGGCGGGCATATCTCCGATGATGCCTTCGTCGGTGGAGACGATTTCAAGTACTTCGCCGACCTTGAGCTCCTTGATCTTCTTGGCCGTTTGGATGATGGGCATCGGGCAGAGGAGTCCGAAGCAATCCAGCTTGACGTCCGACTTCATTTTCTATCCTCAGGTCCTTGACCCGGACCGATCAAGGGTTGCGTTCGCGAGAGTCCGGCGAACCCGCGCTCACTCCGGTTCGAGGTCGGCCCCGCACTTGGCGCATTTCTCCTCGCCCTTCTTGGTCAGGTTGCCGCAGTGCGGGCACTCCTCCAACTCGATATTACAGCCGGAGCAGGCCCCTTCCAGGCCCTCGAGGGGGCCGTCGCAGTACGGGCAATAGCATTTGCCGGCTTCCGGCGACACCTCCGCCTGCTCGGCGGCGTGCTTTTTCCGGTAATCCGAGATCGCCGCGTGCAGGGCGTCGGCGCCCAGGTTCGAACAGTGCAGTTTGTTCTTGGGCAGGCCGCCCAGTTCCTCGGCCACGTTCTCGTTGGTGATCTTCATGGCCTCGTCCAGGGTCTTTCCCATGGCCATCTCGCTGACGATGCTGGAGACGGCAATGGCGGCCCCGCAGCCGAAGGTCTGGAACTTGATGTCTTCCAGCTTGTTGTCTTTAACCTTGATATAGAAGCTCATCATATCGCCGCAGACCGGGTTCCCGACCTGTCCCGTTCCGTCAGCGTCCTTGAGCACCCCGACGTTGCGGGGGTTCTGAAAATGCTCCATGACTTTATCGGTGTAGATCATTTCTGAGTCTCCTCCAGGAATTTCGTATAGAGGGGGGACATTTTCCTCAGTCGGTCGATGACCGGCGGAATCACCTCCAGAAGATAGTCGATGTCTTCGGCTGTGGTGCTTTCCACCAGGCTGAAGACCAGTGACCCTTGGGCCAGGGCATGATCGATGCCCATGGCCAGGAGCACGTGCGAGGCCTTGAGTGCCCGCGAGGTGCAGGCCGAGCCGCTCGAGACGGCAATGCCCTTCATGTCCAGGTTCAGGAGCATGGCTTCGCCCTCAATGAATTCGATGCAAAAACTGGCGTGATGGGGTAGCCGTCTTTCCCGGTGTCCGGTCAGATAGGCCCGGTCCACTCTCTGGGGGAGCCGGTCTATCAGACGGTCGCGGAGGGCCTTCATCCTTGCCTGCCGCTCCGGCAGTTTTGTCCGGGCAATCTCGGCCGCCTTGCCCATCCCCACGATCCCGGCGACGTTCTCGGTGCCGGCGCGCCGGCCGCCCTCCTGGATCCCGCCGTCGATGAACGGGAGGATCCGCGCGCCCTTTTTGATAAAGAGGGCCCCGCTCCCCTTCGGACCGTAAAACTGGTCGGCCGCCAGGCTCAGCGCATCCACGCCGAGCTCCTTGACATCCACCGGGATGTTTCCGACTGCGGCCACGGCATCGGTATGGAGCGGGATGCCGGCCGCGCGGCAGATCCGGGCGATCTCGGCTATGGGCTCGACCGTTCCGACCTCGCTCGAGGCCAGGATCACGGAAACAAGCACCGTCTCTTTTTGGATAGCGCTTCGGACCGCTTCGGGGTCGACGAGACCGTGTTTATCGACCGGAACCAGGGTCGAGGAAAAGCCCGACTTCTCAAGGCTCTTGGCGGAATAGAGGATGGACTGGTGTTCGATGGCGGACAGGACAAGATGGCGGCCCTTGTCCCGCCGCGCCGTGGCCATCCCCTTTAGGGCAAAATTGTTGGCCTCCGAACCGCTGGAGGTGAAGAAGACATCGGAATCGTCCGCGCCGACGAGCTGCGCCACCCGCGAACGCGCTTCTTCAAGAGCCATTAGGGCTACCTGGCCGGCCGAATGCAAGCTCTGGGGGTTGCCGAACTTGTCCCGGAGAAAGGGAAGCATGGCCTCTAGGACCTGGGGGTCCAAGGGAGTGGCGGCGATGTGATCCAGGTAGACTTGTCGCATATCCCTGGTCCGGAATACCGGCCGTCGACTTAGACGGCGACGACCTCTTTGACCTCAGGAACTTCCTTCTTCAGGTGCCGTTCGATCCCCATTTTGAGGGTCATCTGGGACATTGGACAGCCGCCGCAGGCCCCGACGAGCCTCACCTTGACCACCCCGTCCTGGACATCGACCAGTTCGACATTCCCGCCGTCGGCCATCAGGGCGGGCCGGACCTTGTTCAAGGCGGCTTCGATTTTCTCTTTCATCTCACAAGACTCCTTTGAAGTAATTGTACCACGATCGTCGTCTCAGCGAAACGTGTCCGCGATCTTCCCCAACCTCGGGGCGTCGACCTTGAGGTCGAGCGAGGCGATGGGCTTTTCCCTGTCGGGAAGGACGAGCTCCTCGAAAGAGGGCTTGTCCTCTTCGTAGATCAGGCCGATGGCGATCTTGTCCGGGTTGTTTAAGGCCTCCCACGCCTTGGCCTTGTCCCTGGGGCTGAAGCCGGGGACGTCCTCGACGTGGACGATATGTTTTTTGTACCAATCGTAAGAATTCACCTTGTTGTGCGTAACGCACGGGCTGAGGACATCGATCAGGGCGAACCCGTCGTGTTTCATCCCCCGCTCGATGAGCGACGCCAGGTGGGCCACCTCACCGGAAAATCCGCGGCCGATAAAGCTTCCACCGGCGGCCAGGGCGAGGGACGGCCCATCGATCGGGTAATCCTTGGACCCCAGCGGAGTCGACAGCGTCACCATGCCGAAATCGGTCGTCGGCGATGCCTGACCCTCGGTTAAAGCATAGATGCGGTTGTCGACGACGATGTAGGTGAGGCCGACGTTCTTACGGAGGGCATGGAGGAAGTGGCCCAGGCCGATCGAATAGGCATCTCCGTCGCCGCTCACGGCCACGACCTGAAGCCGCGGGTTGACCAGTTTGATCCCCGTGGCGACCGGCATGGCGCGGCCGTGGAGTCCGTGGAAACCGTAGGCGCGGAAATAGTTATTCAGCCGGCCGTGGCAGCCGATCCCGGTGACAATCACCAAATCTTCGGGCTCGATGTCGAGCGCCACAGCCGCCCTCTTGAGGGCGTCGAAAACTCCGAAGAGGCCGCAGCCCTTGCACCAGGTGGGGTCGAGCCGGTGGTAGGATCCTTTTACTTTCA
>Ga0315275_10005620_pt1 | contig 11902 bp, 9 predicted proteins | sample YL17G03_0_MG_FD_205557 | JGI IMG/M metagenome (GOLD analysis project Ga0315275, IMG submission 205557) | Sediment microbial communities from Yellowstone Lake, YNP, Wyoming, USA - YL17G03_0 | ecosystem: Environmental > Aquatic > Freshwater > Lake > Sediment | place: USA: Wyoming | collected... | reverse complement strand
GTAGGGCTTAAGAATCGCGCTCATTACATTCATAAAGGGAGCAGGGACTAGGAGCAGAGAGATTCCTCTATTCCCAGTCCCTATCCCCTGACCCTTTTTATACCGCAATGGCGGTGATACCTAGCTTCTCCAATGTTGTTGGAGTTGGCAGCCCGTTGTTATCCCAGCCGCGCTGTTCGTAATACATGTCGAGCAGGCGCTGGACATCCTGGAATGTCGTGATCTGCCCGGCTGTTGCACCGGTCTGGGGCGGCTCCTCGTAGAAGCGCGGCGATGGCAGGTCCCACTCACGGCCGAAGCCTTCGTTCTCGCGTGCCCAGAACAGGCGCGTCAGGTTCCAGATGCGGTCGCCGACTGCCTCCAGGTCTTCCCAGGTGCGGTGAATGCCTGTGATGGCCTCCAGCGCGGGGAGGTACAAGTCGCGGTCGATGCCCAGCTCAACCCACTGCAAGCGGCAGGAACCCAGCACGTCGAACATGGGACGGAAGTTCTGCAGCCAGATGATGCGGGCGACCTTTTCGGGGACGACTTTGTCACGCCCGACCTGGAGATCGTAAGTGATTGCCCAGGAGCGGTTGTGATGCGCGCCGACATCGCAGGTCATGTAAGCCAGCAGCATGGCAGTGGCATTGTGGGTGGCATAAGCCGACTGCTCCATGCCCTTGACCTGGATGGCGAATTTCTCGCTGCCCTGACCGATCTTGTTTGCAGCCCGTTTAGTGCCCTCCGCCAGCAGGTTGCCGAGCTTTCCTTCACGATGAGCGATCTTGTGGATCGCTTCGAAGGTGGCCTCGATATTGCCAAATTTGAGTTCCAACCCATCTGTGTCCACCCGGGTCAGGATGCCCTTTGCATAACATTCCATGGCCCAGGCGATGCAGCCGCCGGCGCTGATCGTGTCGATGCCCAGATCGTCGCACAGGCGATTGGCCTCGGCAACAGCCTGGATGTCGGCTATACCCAGGTTTGAGCCGATCATGCCAATCGTCTCGTACTCGGGCCCTTCCACCATGGTGTTGTAGCGCTTCATGCTGCTGTATTTTCCACAAGGAGATGGGCAGCCGAAGCAGCCTTTGTCTGTGATCACGATCTCTTTGCGCATGGTCTGGCCATAAATGTTTGGACCGCCCTCAAAAGAGCCAGCAGAGAAGTTGCGCGTGGGCAGCGCTCCGACCTCATCGCACCAATTGGTGACGATCGTTGTGCCGTAGCGAGTCCATTCGGCCAATCCTTCAGACTCCTTGCATGCCAGATAGAGGGCCATCCCAGCCTTGCGGTAACCCTTGAGATCGACCACGGGAACAGACTGTGTGCCGTGCAAGACGATCGCTTTGACCTTCTTGGAGCCCATTACTGCGCCTACGCCGCCGCGCCCGGCTTGCCGGCCATAATCGTGATTGATGCAGGCATACAACACCAGATTCTCACCGCCGGGACCGATGGCCGCTATCTGATACTCCTCGCCGTATCTGTCCTTCAGCTCTTTCTCGACCGCCAGAGCGCCCTTGCCCCACAGAGGCGAGGCATCCACGAGCTGGATCTTTTGGTCGTCAATGAACAGGTAGACCGGCTTTGGGCTGGCGCCCTCCAGGATGATCGTGTCGATCCCGGCGTATTTCATCTCCGCCGTGAAATGACCGCCCATTGAGGCATCTGCATACCCGCCTGTCAGGGGTGACTTGGTCGTCCAATCGCACTTGCCCGCGCCGGGAATCAGCATGCCCGAGAAAGGGCCGCTCGAGATGATCAGCTTGTTTTCTGGGCCGAGCGGGTCGGCACCCTTGGGAACTTCTTTGAATAGAAAATATACCCCAAAGCCGCGCCCACCGATGAAATCGCGCCCCAGTTCGGGCGGCGTGGGCTGTTTCGTGATCTGGCCTGTGGTCAAGTTCACTCTTAGAATACTTCCACCGTAACCGTTCATGGCTGTCCTCCTAGCTCGCAATCCACAATGCGCTGGTTCCACATACATCCACGCAGTCGCCGCACAGGTTGCACTTCCAGGCGCTGTCTGCCAGCCCGGTGCGCACGTACATAACCTTTTCCGGGCAGACAGGCACACACGCCTCGCACAGGTTGCACTCTGCAAAATCAACGTAATAGGCACCCCGCTTATTGAGCTTGATCGCGCCAGTAGGGCAGGCTTCAGCACAATCACCGCACTGCGTGCAGACTTTCATTTCGTATACTCCCGGTGTAGGGAAGTAGGCGATCAAATTAAGGGCGGCCTTTTTGGGATTGCTCTCCTGAAACAGATTGAGCGAACAGGCCACTAGGCAAGCCCGGCATCCGGAACATTTACTGCTGTGTGCATACAAGCGCATGGTTAACCTCCTATGTTATCCAAGTAGTCTTGTCGTTATGTAGCTACTTTTCGACAACGTTATTCTCCGACTATTTTAATAAGGCCTTTGATCCAGCACAACCAATTATGAGGAATTTTTCTGCCATTTTCGCAAATATTGTTACTATTATAGATTACATCAGGAACCTTGGGATGAAAAGGATATTTATTCCTGTTTGTGGGAGGACAGGTATCCTGTTTATGATGATATCTGAGCGTCGATACCAGCCTAAAGTAGACAAGTCTCTTTTGCAAAGGGTGAGAAAAAGGCATGCTACAATCTGGACATTCGCGCGGAGGGCAGAGATACGCAGTAGCTTTGTTTGTCATTCTTGCTCGCGAAAATCCTCGCCCACCGCCCTGCCCGCCTGGCGTGGAAGAGCGATCCTTGATGCTCGATGGCCTGAAGCATGCGTTGACCGTCAGGTTTTTTTTCGTTTACATCCTGGAAGCCATGCAGGCTAAGGATGGCGAATTTACCCCCGCGCTTTTGCTAGCAATTGGTCTGCTGATAATGAGTGCGCTGGTCATCACGCAAATGAAGTATCCCCAATAGTGATATACTGGATTTGATATGCTTTCAGATGAGAAAAATGATCTAAGTGAGTTGACGAGCCGGCACATGCTTGAAGCAACTATGGATATATTAAGCGCCGTGGATGCAGGAGCAGTATGTCAAAAACTCACATTCTGGCTCAAGAACCTGTTTCCCTCCGGGCAGGTTTCCATCCTTCTGGCCGATTCAGGGTTAAAGAGGGCAGTGCTTTCGATGAAGGATGGCGTTTTTGCAGAGGATTTGGAAGCAGCCCGCCAGGCTTTGTTCAACAGTGTTCCAGAGCAGGTTTTCCGATCGGGCCAGGCTGTTCTGAAATCCATTGACCCCAATTGCTCGCAGATCATTGTCCCACTCAAATGCAAGGAAAAAGTGATCGGTGTCCTGAACCTTCTGAGTCAGCCCGGTCAGTGCTGCTTGGAAGCGCGTGACGTTGATCTGGTTTTAGCTCTGGCAACCCAGGCTGCGGCTGCAATCGAAACCGCCCGTTTATACAAGGCAGAACAAGAACGACTCCAGGTAGAGGAAATGCTCATCCAGGCCGAGCGCAAGCTTTCTTCAGGCCTGAAACCGTACGAATTACCCGCCGCCATCTTGCAGCAGATGGCATTGGTAGTGCCTTATGAACGCGGCTCGTTTTTATTGAGGGAGGGGCACGTCTTGCGAATCGCGGCTCAGCGCGGTTTCCCAAAGGATGAGCGCACAGAACGACTGGTAATTCCTCTGCGAGAAGGTGATGTTTATTACCAAATCGCGGAGGCCTGCCGCCCAGTGCTCATTGACGATGTGACCCAATCTCCTGGCTGGACACAGGTGCCCTGGCTGCCGCTGAATCTCTCCTGGTTGGGTGTCCCGTTGTTTTCCAAGGATCGCGTGGTGGGGATGGTCTCCTTGACCCGCCGCGACAGGGGAGCCTTCAGCCCGGAAGACGTGTTGATGGCGACCGCCTTCGCCTTGCAGGCTGCTGCCGCTCTAGAAAATGCTGCCCTGTATGAAGAGATCACCCGTTTTAACCTGCAGCTTGAACAAATGGTGCAACAGCGGACGGAGGAATTGAAAAAAGCCCTGGCTGCCTTGGCGCGGATGGATAAAAACAAGACCGATTTCATCAATGTTGCTGCACACGAACTGCGCACTCCGCTGACGATCATGAAGGGTTACCTGGGAATGCTGCAGGGGGATGGGACGGTGAAGGCCACCCCACTCATTCTCCAGGCTTTGGATGGGATTCTCAAAGGCACGGAACGGCTGCATGAGATCATCAATAGTATGTTGGATGTGGCGCGGATTGACAACCAGGTGCTCAATTTAAAACCCGAAGCCGTGGTGATTTCTACAGTGCTGAAACGGGTCCAATCAGATTGCAATACTTACCTGGCAGAGCGGAAGCAGTTGATGCAGTTGACCGACCTGGATCGTTTGCCGTTTGTGCAAGGCGATCCACTCTTACTGCTCAAGGTGTTTCAGAATGTGGTCATCAACGCCATTAAATATACACCAGACGGCGGCACGATCACCATTTCCGGACAGCGTTTGCAAGATGAGAAAATCGGTGACTGTGTCGAGATCAGGGTGCAGGATACAGGTATCGGCATCGATGCTGACCAGCAGGAGACGATTTTCGAAAAGTTTTACAGCACTGGCAAGGTCTCTCTTCACTCCTCGGGAAAAAGTTCCTTCAAAGGGGGTGGCCCGGGCTTAGGCCTGGCTATCGCACGAGGGATCATCCTGGCCCACGGTGGGCGGATCTGGGCAGAAAGCACCTGCTATGATGAAGCTACTTGCCCGGGTAGTTGTTTCCATATCTTGCTGCCAGTTTAGTATCGCTTGTTTAATTTTCGCATCACCGCTGAAGGTCCCCCTGGTGGAATAATTGCCCATGCACCTTCTGTAGCCTTTCGAAATCCATTTTCTCCACTTCCCGATCGTAAGTCACATATCCATTGACCTCGATTTCCACATCCGTTGTTTGTGTGTAAATGGCTGCTGAAAATCCGGCTGCAATCCAGGGTGTGAGCTGTTCTTCCAGCAGTTCTATGTATGCATCTGTCAATTCCTCGGAACAGGAAAATTTGCGATCTTTTATTATTTGGTAGAATTTTATTATGATGCCGAATCCCATCTCGTTGTTCCCCGAATCATTTTCTGAACTGTTGAAAATCTGGCAAGACCCTACTCAGCGCCAGGCCTGCTTCGCTGAATATACTTCGAGTTGTCTTTCCTTCATCCCCCACCTCCCTCCAGAGTTGGCTTTGGATCTTCCCCTTCCAGAAGTCCTCGAGCTTCTCCGCCAGCGTTGGGGTAAGATGGCCGATCTGGCCTTGTCGCCGGATTATACTGATCCAGAGAAGTTGCCGGAGGCGCTTCCAGAAGCGATCTGTTCTCCCGTGGCATGTGAGCCAGATGGAGCCTGGTTGCGGCAAGCCAACCTGGTGGGGGTCAACTTGCGTACGGTGGGCGGGTTTTGGGGTTTGATCCCCTACACACTGACGCTGCCGGCTGCGCAAGATGCCATCCACCTCCTGCCGGTTTGGGAGCCCGGTGTGGTAGGCAGCCTGTACGGGATGGTTTCCTGGCAGATCAACCCAGAATTTTTTAGTCCAGAGCTGGTTGCAGCCTGTTCCTGGCTGGATACGCCGGGCAGGCAGCTCCGGGCGGTAGTCAACCTGCTGCACGGGATGGGTCGGACGGTTGGGATGGACGTGATCCCGCACACCGACCGTTTTTCTGAAATGGCTTTGTCTTATCCTGAGCATTTTGAGTGGCTGCAGCGCCGCGACCTGCAGATTGTTGACCACGCGGCGGATCTGCACCGGGCGGTTCAGGCTGAGATTTATGCGTTCTTAAAGCAGCATGGACCTGCTGTACGGGGAGAGCCTCTGGCTGGGTCCGTAGAAGCACTGTTCAGCTCAGATTGTCCGGAAGATCGGCGGCTGCGTTTGTTGTTCGGGCTGCCCGAGGATGCGGCTGGCCGGCTTCGATGGCGTAAGCTGCTGATCCGCTGGCTGCACCGTCAGGGCTTTGAGACGGTCCCGGCAACCATGGCCCCGCCCTACCGCGGTCTGGAGGTGGACTCTTCGCCCGGAGCGCTGGTCGTCGATGAGGACGGCCTCAACTGGCGCGACTTCCGCATCACCCAGCCTCAGGCCATGTCGCGCGTCTTCAACCCACTGGCGCGCTTCAAACTTTATGACTGCCAGGCTGATAACGCCAATTGGGAGATCGATTTTGCTGCTCCCCGCCGGGCCGTCTGGCAGTATGTGTGTGAGCACTATGCAGCCATGCAGAGCCAGTACAGTTTCGACTTTATGCGCGGGGATATGTCGCACGTGCAGATGCGCCCTGGGGGTATACCGCTGGTTATCGATGAATATTACGATCTCTTAGGGACTGTCAAGACTTATATCCGACGTCGCGCACCTTACTTCGGTTATTTCGCCGAATCATTCCTTGCGCCGCGAGGCGTGATGGGGTATGGGGAGGAGATGGACCACCTGGAAGCCTCAGCGGCGGAGGCGACTCTGGGGGATCTGCAGTCCTGTCCGGTTGGCTCGGCAGAGTTCCTGCAGAGGCTGCGCCAGTATGACGATCTCAAGATCACCCGCCGTTGTACGCCCAGTTTCACGGTGATGACCGCCGATAAAGATGACCCGCGCTTCGACGCATTTTACCGGACAGGCAACGAGCTGCGCCTGTTTCTGGCTTTCTTTCTGACGGATATGCCCAGTTATATGGGCCTGGGATTTGAGATGCGCGATCGCCACGATATGCCTGCCCCCAACGAGCATTACACCAAGCTGTATGTCTTCCAGGAACGAAAGGGTCCCAAAGCCACACGCGGTCCTTATGTTTGGGGGCGTAATGCAGCCTTGTTCTATCAGATCACTCGTCTGAAGCAATACCTCGAAAAAAACTGGAAAAACTTGCGCGGCAGGCCCATCCGCTGGTTGATCGCTCCCGATGCCTTCGGCGCCAATCCGCTGCTGGTCTGGACACAGGCTGACGGGCTTGAGTATATCTTCCTGGCTAATACCAGCCCGGAGAAACACAGCGGTGGTTTTGGGATCCCCCTGGCAGGTAAAAATTTCATCCTCCAGCTCGAGTTTTCGACTGCCCCGGAAATTCCCCCCACGGACCAAAAGCTGGTTTTCAACGGTGTTTTCTTTCCTGTGACGGATCTGGCTCCTGCCGAGGGAAGGGTGTATAAGGTTGCAAAGGAATGAATATGTTTGAAACAGATATTGACTTACTGGCGATCGGTGAAATCCTGATCGATTTCATCTCTACTAAACGGGCAGACAGCCTCGTGGATGCGACAGCTTTCTGCAGGTTGCAAGGGGGGTCTCCTGCCAACCTGGCTGTCAATGTATCTCGCCTGGGGCTGCGCGCCGCTTTGATGGCGAAGGCGGGAGCAGGTGCTTTTGGCCAATTCTTAAAGGCGGAAATGCAGCGCAGCGGCGTCATCACCGACTATCTACGTCTTGACCCGAGCGTGCAGACCAGTTTGGTTTTTGTCACCCAGACCAGTGGAACGCCAGAGTTTGAGCCATTCCGCAACGGTGACTTTCAGCTTTCACCAGACGATGTGACAGAAGATGCAGTCGGCCGCGCCCGGCTGCTCCACACCACCACCTGGCCCCTCTCGCGCCAGCCCAGCCGTTCGGCAGTGCTCAAAGCCTACCAACTGGCGCGCCAGCAAGGGAAACCCACTTCCCTGGACCCCAATTACAGCCCCAAAGTTTGGCCTGACCACCCGGATGCTCTCCAGACTCTGGAAAAGATTTACGGTTATGTAACGCTGACCAAAGCCTCGCTGGATGATGCCGCCCGTTTGTTCGGGGAGGGGGGGACTCCTGATAGTTATATTCACCGTTTCCACGCGCTGGGTCCCGAAACGGTCGTGTTCACCCTGGGAAAGCAAGGCTCTCTGCTCTCACATCGAGGCCGGCTGCTGGGTCACCTGCCTGCCAGGACCGTGAAGGTAGTGGATGCCACCGGGGCCGGGGACTCTTTCTGGGCCGGCTTTTTGACAGCTTTTTTGGATGGCAATGCATTGGAGCGCTGTTTGTTGTTCGCGCGGGAAGTTGTGGAGCTGAAGCTGCAGACGATGGGACCGCTGCCGGTAGATATCGACCGGGGCGTGCTTTACAGCAGACTGCCGGAAATCCAGGAAGCCTTCGGGAGCGACGCTACACGTTGACCCACACCGTCATCTGCGACTCGCCGCGGTTAGCCCACAAATGATAGGGGATAAAGGTCAGCGAGGCGCCGTCAGTGGTCTGCCCGCTCAGCAGTGTGATTCCGCCTAGAAGGTCTGCGGCGTATTCAGCATGCAGAGTTGTAGGGTCAAGGCGGGCTGAAAAGATTGCCCCGCCCGGGTTGAGTGTTGCCTGTCTGCCGATATACTGGTGGATCCAAACTGCATTTTGGTCTGTCGAGTAGATATATATCCCTAAATCTGCCCAGGTGAGCGATAAGTTCGATGGACAGCAGGGAACAGCATACCAGGCTTTGCGCGTGATGCCACCCCGGCAGGCAAGCGGATTGTTGTAAAGGTAATTTTCTCCAGTTAATCCCATCCCGACTGCCGCAGCGTTATATAACTGCCATTCGAAGAGATCGCTGTATTTGGCTGCGCGGGTGATCAAAGCCATCCTTTTCTCCTACTGCAACGCGGAAGTTTTCAATGCACCCGTTGGCCTTCAATTGTTCCCACTGTTGGAAGATGGCACGCTGAGCGTTGGTATCCAGGCGAGCCGACCAGAATGGATCGTGCAGTGTAACTTGTTGAAGGTGAAGTTTATCCATAACGCCGATTACTTTCTACTACTGGTAATTCAATCCTGGAAAAAACGAAGGCAAAGGAAACAGCGCCGAAATCACAGCGTTCAAATGGGCAGGAGCATTGAAAATTGCGGTTACAAGACCCTCTGGATCACCCATAACCAGGCGGGTCATAGCCGCGCCATCTAACTCCAGGCACTCGCGCCCGTGGGCAATTCTAAACTGATCCTCATGCGTATCTCCCAGCAGCGGGCCGGTTTGCTCAAACCGCAAGCCGCGCCGCAAAGACTCTCCCAGCCGCGCCCGGAGGTAAGGTCGTAAATCTACCATCAATCCAGGAAAGTTGATGATGCGCATGGTATGTTCGGACAATGGTTCGAGAGCTCCGCTAAACCCCATTCCCTTGAGTAGTTGGATTAGATCTGCATCCTGCCAGGCTACCGGCCAGGTTAATTCACGGAGTTTTGTTTGGGTCATGATCTGTCCCAGGGCGCCAACCAATGCTGTCCGACTGCCAGCATATTCGCGCACGTGTCGTATCCCTGCACTGGGTTGGTCCAGGTAATCCCACGGTATCCCAAGGAGCAGGTAAGCTGCTGGTTTGCCTGCCCGTTCAATAATCCATGCTTCGGAGTGGATGTATCCTCCAGAATAACCGAGGCGCTCTTCGAATTTAGCCGGCTGACGCACAAAATGAACCGGTTCGGTCTGATAGAGCCGGCTGCACAGCGAGGCATCGGCGCTGGTTGCCAGGCGGAGGACAAGGTCTGGTGTTGTTGGAGGAAGCTGGCCGGGCGGGATAATGAAGTTGTGATATATCCCGATAGGCACACACCCTATCCGGGTATACAGCCCCTGTCCACCAGAAATCAGCATCAAGTGCGCCCCTTCCTGTGCCAGTTGGCTGGTACAGTGTTCCATTAATTGTCCTGCCAGGCCCCGTCCGCGATAGTCTGGATGCGTACAAACTCCGCCAATGCTGCCTACCCGAAGATAACCATCATATAATCTGATTTGAAAGTGGAAAATGAAGATTTGCGAAACGGGGATACCCTGGTGGGTGATCACATAAAGGCCTCCGCGCCGCGGCTGACGATAGGTAGGATGTGTTTCTTCTTCCGGAATGTTTTCGTCCACATCGCCGAAACTGATGTGCATTAGGCGCTCGGAAGCTGCCAGCTCCTCGCGCCGAACCAGGCGAGGACCTTCAAATTCAAGTGGTCGGGATGTCATCTTCAATTCTCCTGAATATCGATTCAATATAAGCGTATCGGGTGAATTTTACATGATGTTGATCTTTTTTGCTGCTAAGTTCAGGCATGCTTCCAGGTCAGCATTTCTGCACAACCAGTTAGACAAATTCACGTTGAAAATGGTTCAACGCCGCCAGAAGTGGATGCCGCCGACTGGCATGAGTGGCAGAACCGCTTCCGGGTACATTTGCAGCGATTTGGGCACCCGATCTACGATCTCGATTTTTCTAATCCTGTGCCCGCGAATGACCCAACCCCGCTGCTTGAAACTTGCCAGTTGTTTATCAGCAGTCAAGGCGTTAACCCCCGCACCCGCCAGCTTGGTGCGATCGAAAGGCGTGAACAAGCGCAGCAAACAATCTTAAAAAGGCTGAAAGGGCTGCGGTTGAAATATTGTGGCAAGTATTTGGCCATGGCACAGTGTTTTGCCCCGCTGCGCGAAGATGGACTGGCCGATGTTGGCCTGGGTTATCCCTTGCTTCGACAAATGCTGCTCGAGTTGGGCCGCTGTCTCACGGCTCGATTGTCGCCCGCGAGTACGGTATCCCGGCGGTGCTGGGGACAGGCGTGGCTACCCAGCGTATCCACAGCGGTCAGATCATCACTTTAGCCGGGCGGAAAACTCTTTACACCACCTCGCTCAGCAGGACAGGCCTGTTCTCTAAATAAGACTTCTTCGCAGCCATACCGATAACGACCGGGATACGCCCATCGATCCCGGTGACCGGGGGAGCCTTATCCTCCTGGATGCTCTGGACAAACTCCTTCATCTCGGTAATGAAGGACTCCATGTATCGTTCCAGGAAGAAGTAGAGCGGTTTTGCAGAATATACCCCATCTGCTGTGCTGTAGATGTGGCTGTCTTGCAGGTTGTTGAGTGCCGACACCATTCCCCCGGAGCCAAAGACTTCCACCCGCTGGTCGTAGCCATAAACAGCCTGGCGGCTGTTATCGATGGTGCCGATCGTGCCGTTCTCGAAGCGCAGGGTGATCAGGGCGGTATCTACATCACCCGCTTCGCCGATGGCAGGATCGACCATGACACCTGCCGCGACATATACTTCAACCACTTCGCTGCCGATCAAGTAGCGTGCCATATCGAAGTCGTGGATGGTCATGTCGAGGAACATTCCCCCAGACACTTTTACATAGGATACGGGCGGGGGCGCAGGATCGCGGCTGGTAATGCGCAGAATATGCGGTTTGCCCACTTTCCCCTCGGCAACCATCTGGCGTACTTTACGAAAGTTTGCATCGAAGCGGCGGTTGAAGCCGATCTGGAGCTTCACCTGGGCTTTGTTGACGGCCTCCAGGGCAGCGTCAATTTTTGCGAGATCATGGTCGATAGGCTTCTCGCAGAAAATGTGCTTGCCGGCTGCGGCGGCTTCGACAACAATCCTGGCGTGCGTATCTGTGGATGAACAGATCGCTATGGCATCGATCGAAGGGTCGGTAAGGATGGCCTGGTAATCTGCCAATGCCGAGGGGACGTGCAGGCGGGCAGCAGTTTCCTGGGCGGCTTTCAAGTCAATATCGGCGATAGCGGCTACCTCAACGCCAGGGATGCGGGTTGCCAGGTTTTCAGCGTGGATTTTCCCGATACGCCCGGCGCCAATGACCCCAAAACGCAAAGATTTGTTTTCATTCATATTATTTGCTCCTGTTCGAAAAAAAGATGATTTTTGCGCGGCGAGTTATCCACCAAACTGGCCTTACAGGCCAATGCTGGCCAGGTATTCCCGGTTACGGCGGGCTGAAGCTTTCGGGCTGCCCATGCCAGGTAAGACATCTTGTTCGACAACAATCCAACCATCATAGCCCATTTTTTCCAGAGCGGCCTTCACTGCCTGGAACTTGATTTCGCCTTTACCCAGCTCGCAGAAGATGCCATTGCGCATCGAAGTGAAGTACTCCCAGCCTTCTTTGCGAGATTTGGCTGCGATATCAGGCTGGCAGTCTTTGAAGTGA
>Ga0315275_10005618_pt1 | contig 11904 bp, 8 predicted proteins | sample YL17G03_0_MG_FD_205557 | JGI IMG/M metagenome (GOLD analysis project Ga0315275, IMG submission 205557) | Sediment microbial communities from Yellowstone Lake, YNP, Wyoming, USA - YL17G03_0 | ecosystem: Environmental > Aquatic > Freshwater > Lake > Sediment | place: USA: Wyoming | collected... | reverse complement strand
TTGAAATGATGGCAGAGTGCGCTGCAGTAGCGTCAGATGCGCCGAGGAGTGGCGACTGCGCCTTGTCGTGGCAGGCGCCGCACCACTTGACGGTGAGTGGATGCACGGTTTTGTCGAAAGCACCGACGGAATCGACCGAGCCATGTTCGCCGTTGGCGATGTTTGCGCTGGAGATGGCACCGTCGGTGACCGTCGTGGTGGGACTACTTGAGGGTGCTGCCTTGGCTCCAGGCAGGTAGGGCTGGACCTTGGACGTCGAGCAATGAGACGCCATTGCCGCTAATGCGGCGATCCAGGTCACTTTGGCAAGGCGTTTCATGTGGTCCATACGCAAATCCCCGCCGGCCTTACGTGAGCTTCATAAAGGCTAAGTATTTTTCCAGATTGGCGCCAAAGGGATTGCTGCCAGCGACTTTCGCTAACTCGCCTTCGCGACCGTGCAAAGCAAGCCAGTTGGCAACGAGGGCGATGCTCAGGGTCTCGACGTTGTCGCCGATGACCGCAGCCGTTTTGTCGACGGCACCAGCAGCGGTATAGGCGCCAATTTGCCGGTTGTTGTTGCGGGTCGGAGTTTTTGCCGTGGGGTTATAAACCAAAGCGAAGGTCGCCGAGCGCTGACCGCTATCGCCGGCCCAGTCGCCACCACCAGCGCAAGAGACTCCGCCGTCGGTGTAAACATAAATCATCACCGGAGTCTTTTTCTGTGCGGCGAGTTCGAGGGCACGCCCGATCAGCACACCAGCTTCCCTGTCCTTGGCACCGGTCGCGGCTCGCGACTGGCCGTGGTAATCATATCCACCAAGCGAAACGACGCCAGCTCCGGCATAACCGTCGAGCACCAACTTGGCGATCGTACCGGCGGTGTTTTGCCCGCCGTCGGTACCGATTTGTGGATAGAGGGCTTTCACCATCGCATCCTGGGTTGCGTCCAACGCGGCCGGAGTAAATTTGCTCAGGTACTCCGAGCTATTGATATAGCCGCAGCGAATCAGGTCTTGGACCTGAGTCGGAACGTCTTGGGCATTGAATTGAGTCAGCTTTGCCTCGCTCATCATCTTGATGGCGTCCATGACCTTTTTGACTCCGGCGGAATCGGCGGCTCCGCCGGCGCCGAGGATTGTCGCCAGCTTGCCAGGATTGACCAGACCCGAGCCATCCGAGGGCCGGGTAATCCGCGACGGTTGCTTGGATGGATCGATGGACGATGCCGGAGCCGCAGAGTTGCCGCCCGATGCACTGGCGTTGGACCCGACCAGCGATACCAGGCTGCCGGTGAGGCCGCCTTTGGCCAGCCAATAGAGCGGGTTGTGGGGATTGTTGCCGGTGTCATCGTTCGATTGGGCACAGAACAAAACACCCTCGACGTTGGCGCGGGTCGCCGCTGTCGTGACGGAATTCATGCCCGCGAGCATGGGACTGTCAGGGTGAAAGGCGAGGCCGTACTCTTTATTGACGGTGACGCCCGCAGCGGCAGGTTCTTTCGCGCCGGTTAGGCCGATCGTGCTGTAGCTACCGGCGGGAAGAATGTCCGACTGGCCGCCTTTGCCGCCGACTATAACATTGCTGCCGGCGATATTACCGCCGCCAGCCAAGTCAAAGATCAGCACCGGCACCATGCGGCCGCCGGTCGACGTCGACGTGCACACCAAGGCGGTGCCCGCGTCGGCACCGAGGGCCCGCTGCGAAAACACGCTCAAAATACTAGGCGCCAAGATCGCGCCACTGGTACCGAGAAACCCCTGTGCCATAAGCTGGCGTCGGGTGATCGGTTTGGGATGGTCGGGATGCATGTATCCAGTAGGCTGATGCTTCTTGCTGCGCATGATCGTGCACTCCTTACCGAGGCGTTGCGAATAAACTAATTGCGTACCGTTGTTCCATGATTAAACAGAGATCAGTAGATCGTTACCGGTGCTGCACCGAGTACGGTTGTACAGGCGCCAACCAGGACGCCGGTGGTGACGGCTTTGTTGGCCTTGTCCTTACCGGTCAGCAAATCCTTGATGAGTTGGCTGAGGATCCCAGAGCTTTGGTCGAGCGGTGGCAAGGTGCTGAGGTTGGCGCCCCATAGCTTAGTGATTAAAGTTTCACTGATGGCTTTGGTACCAGCGTTGGTAAAGACATTGGCTGGAGTATCGTTGACATTGGTGGAGCCAAAGAATGCCGTTGCTTTGGCGTTGTCGGTGATCAGGGCGTTGCAGTATTCCACGGCCAATTTGAACACCGCCACCTGGCTCGAGCCAACGAAGGATTTGACCTCGGTTTCGGTTGGTAGCGCACTGTTTTGGTCGGCATAAGTCGCGGCAACGGCGGCGTTGGTGATGGGAATCCCGGTCAACGTCGACATGGTGTAATTGATGGCCTGGAAGTTGCGCACGCCAACATGAACCACCAAGGCGTTGACTTCGTTGCCGCCGACATTGGCTGGGGTGACTACTGGGTCTATGGACGGAGTGGCAGGTGCTGCTGGACTCGCGGCAGGATCCGCCGCAGGAGCGGCACCAGGTGGGGTCGCATTGCCAGAGGTTCGTTCCCCCCCCTTCAATGCGGTTCGGTCGGAGTGATGTCCGTTGGATGAGCTACTGCAGCTCATGGCGATTGGTACCGCTATGAGGAGCACAGCGAAGGCGTGTCTTGGTCGCGCTTTGGTCGTGTGACGCATGGGCTTAAGATCTCCTGTGAGCCGCGCTTCGGCGAATGGTTGACGGGGTGTTCGCAAGTAAAACCTCATGGCGTCGAGCAAGCCACAGCCGCATCGGCGTAGGCATTTTTCAAGTTGAAGTCTTTAGCGAAGCTTGCCGCGATCTTGGTGACCGCTGCTAGCTCAGCATTGGTCGTCGGCTGATGCAGGCACATAGTCGCCACGGCGCGCTGAGCCATACAGGTGGGAAAGGCATCGGTAGCGGTCAGCATGGTGCCGAAGGCCTTGGCGCCGTTGCCGCTCGCAGCACCCTTCCAGCCGATTGCGGCGTTTTGCCCGATTAGCCAGTTGTTCACCCAACTATCGTCGGTCGTCACATAGCCATCGGGAAATTGATCGGAGTTGTGGTTCATCTTGGTGACGACGGTGCCGGCGGTGTAGGCCAAGACATCGGTGTCAGCGGTTTTGCCCTCGATGACGTCGTAGTAGGCGAACGCGCCAGCTAAGGCATCCATCCCTGCGTGGCAGCCAGCGCACTTGTTGCGGAATACGGCACTATCACCACCTGGAACGCGCGTGACATCGCGGCGCACGTGAAAATCCGGGCGTGTCGTATCGGCGAGCTTGTTCATATCGTGGCAAAGAAAGGTGGCGAAGGTAAATGCCGCGGCAGCGCGGTTGGTACCGGCTTTAATGAAGCCCTCGGCAAAGCCGCGCGTCGTCATCAAACCGGCCGTGGCATCGACCGGCAGAGCTGCGGTCCCGCTTGATTGTTTGACTTGGATCAGGACGTCTTTGAGGCTCGCTGCAGCTTTATCGAGAAACTGAAAGTGAGCGTTGTTCGCCAACGAATAAGCCGGTACTCCGGGCGCTTTGGCGACGTCGGCGATGTAGACTAGGTCAGCCGACAGTGCCGTGTTGAAGGGAACGTCGTCGCGTACCATGCCGATCACGGTCGTGGTGTAATCATTGAGTTCGATGCGTGGCGATCCGTCTTTAGTGGTCCAGCGCGACACCGCATCTTTCAGAGTGAGGTTGTAAAACATCCCAGCCGGATCATTGATGGCATCCATGGCTGCGCCGCGAGCATCTCCCGCAGTGATTTTTGCCGCCAGAGCGTCGAGCGTGGCGGCACTCGGTGGAACGGTGTTGATGCGACTGAACAACTGCGCCGCTTGCTCTCGCGGACCAGCGAGTGCCTCCGAAGGTACGAGACCCATCAACGAGGTCGTCAGACCCAGTCCAACCATGAATCCGCCTATCTTTTTCAAGCCTGCGGCCATGTAAGTTCTCCCGCCATCACAGTTTGGTTACGTTAAAGTCGGATGCATATCGCACCGTGTTAATCTTTTCGGTTCTGTCGTTGGAAAACTTAAGATTTTTATCGCTGGTACCATTTTTGAAGTAAATATAGAAGGTTGCCCGGACCCTTCGTAGTGGATTTTTTCGGCTGCTCGAAAAGTACCCGCGATTTCCGGGCGGCGCAGACGCACACGTGGGCTCACCTGAGAGGGTCATCGCAAGCTGTTTAAGCTGATCGACCGTGAGGTGTCGGTGACGACCATTGCTCAGTACACCAGATCAAGGCCGGGACCGGCCCGGCCGTCCTTGCACTGATTCAGTGAGACCACAGGATTCAAGGGAATGAAGCGGTAGGTGCGGGAGGAATGGTCGGCCCACTCGGACTTGAACCGAGAACCAACGCGTTATGAGCACGCTGCTCTAACCGATTGAGCTATGGGCCGCTCCCTCAAGCCTCCATAAAGTAGGGACAGGCAGCATGACTGTCCATCCCTTTCTCGGGTCATGGGCACCGAAGCATCAGCTCTCGATGAACGCCCTTAACTTCTTGCTGCGCGATGGATGACGCAGCTTGCGCAGCGCCTTGGCTTCGATCTGCCGGATCCGCTCGCGGGTCACGTCAAAGTTCTGGCCGACTTCTTCCAGCGTATGATCGCTCTTCTCGCCGATGCCAAAACGCATCCTCAGCACCTTCTCTTCGCGTGGCGTCAGGGTCGCTAGGGCCTTGGTCGTCTGCTCGGAGAGGTTGTGGTTGATCACCGACTCACTCGGCGAGTGCTGCGATTTGTCTTCGAGGAAGTCGCCGATGTGGTTGTCCTCCTCTTCGCCGATCGGGGTTTCCAGCGAGATTGGCTCGACGGCGATCTTCAAGACCTTGCGCACCTTATCGACTGACATCTCCATGCGTGCAGCGATCTCTTCTGGCGTCGGTTCGCGGCCCATCTCTTGAACCAGATAGCGGCTGGTACGAATGAGTTTGTTGATCGTCTCGATCATGTGCACGGGAATCCGGATCGTCCTCGCCTGATCGGCGATGGCCCGGGTGATGGCCTGGCGAATCCACCAGGTGGCATAGGTCGAGAACTTATAACCGCGGCGGTATTCGAACTTCTCCACGGCCTTCATCAAGCCGATGTTGCCCTCTTGGATCAGGTCCAAGAACTGCAGGCCGCGGTTGGTGTACTTCTTGGCGATCGAAACCACCAGGCGCAGGTTGGCCTCAACCAACTCGCGCTTGGCGTTTTCGGCGCGGCGCTGAATGTCGGCTAGTTCGTTGTAAACCGCCGAGATGATCGCCGCGTCCATGCCGCTGTCGTTGCTGGTGCGGTTGATCGTGTCCTCAGCTGCGAGGCAGTTGCGGACGATCCGCTGCCATTCCCGGTCGCTGGCATGGCCGTACGGCTTGTCCGGCGACTTGTGAATGTGCGCTAGCAGCTCGACGCGGGCTGTGCTCAGGCGTTTGGAGTAGTAATTGAGGTCTTGCTCGGCCTCGCGGATGGCGTTGGCAAACTCGGCAAGTTGGTTGATCGCGCCGGTCATCAGCTTGCGGTTGATGTTGAGGTCGCGGAAGGCCTCAAAAACCACCACCCGGGATTCTTCCAGTTGATCGACGTGCTTTTTGGTGGCGCTCTTCTTTTTGCGGAGCAGCTCGAAGTCGTCGACCAGCTTTAAGACCTTCCTGGTGGCCTTACGCATCTTGTCGGCATGGAGCTGCTCATCCTTTGAGGCCTCGTCGTCGTCAAAGCCCTTGATGAAGCCCTTCATGCGGATCTCGTCCGCGACGAAGGCGCGGGCAGCCCCGACGATCGTGTCGATGCCCAGCTGCACGTGCAGTAAGCGACCTAGGATGCGGTTCTCTTCGGATTCGATCTTCTTGGCGATTTCGACTTCGCCCTCGCGCGACAGCAGCGCGACGCTGCCCATCTTGCGCAGGTAGATGCGTACTGGGTCGTTGGATTTGCCCATCGACGAGTCGGCGGCGAGATCGACGGCTTCGCGCTTTTCGGTATCGGGTTCCTCGGAGTCTTCGCTTTCGGCCTCGCCATCGCCGTCGGCCTCAGCCTCGACTTCTGGCACGGCCAGATCATCGTCGTCATCGCTAGCGCCAGCGGCTACGGCCTTGCCGTCGCCTTTGCCGCCGCGGTCGTTGATCTCGATCCCAGCGTCGCCTAGAGCCGTGATGATGTCGTCGAGCAGGTCCGATTTGATTTTGACCTTGGCCTTTTGCAGCGCGGAGTCGATGTCGCTAAAGGCCAGCTCGCCTTTGCCGCCTTCAGCCTGCTTGACGAGCAAGGCGACGACCTTTTCTAGGTCGGGGTTGAAGACTTTGGGGCTGCTGTCACCGTGACTGTTCTTGCTCGGACGTCCACCAGGGCCTTTGGGTCCGACTTTGCCTGGGGCGCCGGGTTTGGTCATGACGACCGGTTGGCCGGGGCGATTGATGCGGGCGCCAGGAACGATCGACTTCTTTTGCACGTTGGGCGCAGCGGGAGCGCCTGGAGCTGCGGCCTCTTTGTCCGGCTTTTTGGCTACCGGCGCTTTGCCTTTAACTGGAGCTGGCGGCGCCTTGGCTGTCGGCTTGGCCGGAGTTGGTGCTGCTGGCTTGTCCGACTTCTTGGCGCTGGCGGCTTTGATCGGCGCGGCTTTTTTGGCGGCCTTATCACCGTGCGAGGAATCAGCTGTCGGTGTTGTGACCTTGCCCAATTTGCTCACCACTTTTCTCATCGTTGTGTCGACCGATTTCGCTTTGGAGGTTGAACCGACGTCTGGTTGGAGGGGATTCTTGGCTAACTTAGACGATACCGTCGCCGCCGCAAGCTTCCGGGGGGGCTGCTGGGCTGGCGGTGTCTGAGTAGCCCCCTGCGCGGCGGTTTTGGACCGAACCGTTTTCGACTTTGGCTTGGCCTTTGTCAATTTATCTCTGCTTCTGGATGCTTCTTTGGTCTGAGACATGCCTAACCTGTGACCCCATATCGGTGGTGTGCGGAGAGGGATGGCGCGGCCTGCGCTTTAGGTCGCCGGACCCGAGACGCGCCCCAAGCTGGCAAAAACTGCCAAAGTCCAATTTTATTAGTGAATATTCCTGAGTTTGGCAACGATAAACCGATGGCCCAGGTGCTGTCCAGCGGAAGTTTAAGGCTTATAGCCTAGTCAAGGGCGACGGCGACTGGCGGCCGGGTCAATTCATGGATGGTCTTGAGGATGTCGTTGACCTCGCCGCGGCGGCTTGGATCGACGGCGGCGCGGCTCATCTCGGTTTTGAGGCGGCTAATGGTCTGCTTGACGCGTCGTAGCCGGACATAGTCGATGACCTGGGCGACACTGTCTTTGCGGTTTTGGCAGGTGAAGGCCGGAGCGGCGGCATGCAGGCGGGCGAGGAGTGCAGCACCCTCCGGGTCGAGCGACAAGGACCAAGCGTGATCCGGCTGGGCGCTCGGGGCCTCGCCGCGCTCGAGTGCGGCGCAAAATTCGCCAAGCAGGGCAAAGTGTTCGCTCCCCAAATCGAAGTCTTGGCGCACCACCTCCATGACGGTCTTGGTGTTTAGCTCGCCGGGTTGGGCGTGGTAGAGGTGGCCGAAGAGGTCAAACCCCGTCAGATCGAGCGGTGGCCACGGCACCAACTGCGCCTTTGCTGCCTCCGCCTGGGACTCCTCGGCACTGGACTTGGCCGCGGCGCTCTGACGCCTGGGCGCGGCCTTGGTACTGCCGTGGAGCTGGCTTTCGATATGCGACGCCGGGATCCCCGTCAGGTTGGCGATCCGGCCGATCAGGTAACTGCGCTGCAGGCGGTCTGAGACATGGGCCAGCCACGGCACAAACTCGTTGCTGACGACGCTGGGTATGGCGAGGGACGGCGTCGACTTGAGGCGCTCGCCGACGGCAAAGTCGAGTAGGTCGACGGCCTTGTCCAACTCCGCTTCGAGCGCTTTGAGCCCGAACTTGCGGACAAAGCTGTCAGGGTCTTCGCCGGCACTGAGGGAAACCGCCCGGACATGCACCTCGGGCACGGTTAGGGCAATATTCACGGCGGCTAGGGTCGCTTTTTGCCCGGCCGTGTCACCGTCGAACAAGAGGATCAGCTGGCCGGTCGCATGGCGCAAGAGCTTCAGCTGGTGTTCGGTAAAGGCCGTGCCCATGCAGGCGACGACCTCCGGCAGGCCGGCTTGCCAGAGCTGTAGCGTGTCCATATAGCCTTCGACCAGGATCGCCCGACCGCGCTCGCGCATGCGGCTTCTGGCTTTATCAAAGCCAAACAGCGTGCGCGACTTGTCAAACAGCTTGCTATCGCGACTGTTGAGGTATTTCGGGTGGGCTCCGTCCAAGGTGCGACCGCCAAAGCCGATGATGCGCCCTTGCTGATCGGCGATCGGTAGGGTCAGGCGCGTGCGCAAAAAGTCAAAGCTCCTGCCGTCGCGCGCCGAGGCCGTGGCCAACGAGCAGTCGGCCATGTCGTCTTCGCGGTAGCCTTTGGCGCGTAGGTGACGCACCAGCCCAAAGCCTTCCGGCGGCGTCATGCCAAAGCCGCAGGCGGCGATGTGCTCTGGGGTAAAGCCGCGGCCGAGCAGGTAATCGAGGGCCGGCTTGCCGTGCGGCGTCCGCAGCGCCGCGACATAAAACTCCTGGGCCTCGGCCATCATCTTAAACAGCGAGACGTCCTGGCGGCGGCGGCCGTCGCGGCTGCGCGAGGCATCCAGCTCGGGCACCTCGATGCCGTACTTCGCCGCTAAATAACGCAGGGCATCGACAAAGCCCAGACCCTGGGTCTCGCGCACAAAGTCGATGGCATCGCCATTCTTCTTGCAGCCAAAGCAGTAAAAATGATCGTCGTAGAGGTTGAAGCTCGGCGACTTTTCGTTATGAAAGGGGCACAAACCGACCGGACGGCCCGAGCGCGTCTCAAGGCTGACCGTCTCGCCGATCAGCTGGGCCAAGGTGACGCGGCCGAGTATGCGCTTTTTCACGTCATCTAATGAGTCGGACATGGGGCACTTGGCTCTTTCGCCTGGCGGTGGAGCAGCGAGCATAGCCGGCGCTGGCCGCACCGTCTATACGTCAGGTCCGGGCCAGACAAATAGCCTATTGCACTAGGCGCTTAGCCAGTCGATCGCCAAAGTCGCAGAGGTTTTTGACGTTGGCCAGGATCAGGTATTCCGGCTTGTTGGGCTTGTCTTTGTGGCCCTGGACGATCCCGACGAAGCGGTGCTGGCGCGGCTGCTTACAGAGGTTTTTCGGGTCTTGTTCGTCATCGACTTCGGTCAGATTGGCGGCGGCGACGAAGGTCACATTGTCGTTCTTTGGCGTGCTCTTATAGGTGGGGCCCAAGGTGCGCAGCAGGGCCTGGACCAGCTTGGCAGTGGTGACGCGGCGCTGATCCTGCTTGTAATAGGCGATGCCGAAGTAGGGCGTCACGCTGCTGCCGCCGTGGTCGATGAGGTAGTAGGCGGTGAGGCCCGAGAGCAGGTCTCCAGGCTCGGCCTCGAAGTCACAGGCCCCCGTCGGAAAATAAACCATTCCCGAGGCGGCCCTTGGGTCGTTAAAGACGCGGCCAAAGTCGGCAACATCGACGCCGGTGATGGAGGGCTTGCTCATCTTCAGCAGCTCCATCAAGGCATCGCCCTTTAAGTCGCCGGTGCCAGCGAAGTTATTGGGATGGTTTCCAAATAGAAAGTACTGTGCTTGCGATAGGTTGCGGGTGGTTGACTGGAGCTTATCGCAGTTGAAGTTGGGCGGTGCGAGCGCTGAGATGGGTAAGGACCGGTTGAGGCCGACACTGGCAAAGTACAGCTGTCCGGCCTCGGCGAAGAAGGGGACCGGTACGTCAGGGTCGAAGGTGGTGGCGATGAGGTAGCGTTTGCACTGCTCGATCGCCTGGCTCGCCGCGACGTTCTTGGCGCTAGCCGCCTGGACCGCCTGCTTTTTACAGGTGATGTAGAGGTCAGCGCCAGGGAAGTTCTCCTTGCAGCTGCCCAAGGCGACTTCGAACTTCTTTTTGTTGATGGCGCCGTCCTTGAGCTGGTCGATGGCATCCTTGCGACAGGCTTCAAAGCTCTTGCGGCTCTTATTGATTTGTTTGATTTTAGCTGGCGACAAGCTGGATTTCTTGGCGTAAACCGGGGCGGTCAGGCCGATCGCCATGATCCCAGTGAGGATTGCGAGCAGGAAGGCCGGTATCAGCCTATGCAGGGTGCGCAAGAGAACCATCGATGGACTGCTTTCTGGGTTTCTCGTCGGGTCGTTCTTGAATTATACAGACACCTTAACGAATACGCGACGGTTTTGCCAGAGCGGACCGTATGGGGGAGGGGACGTGCCATCATTTGATATCGTCTGTGAGTTGGACATGCAGGAGGTCGACAATGCCGTCAATCAAGCGGCCAAGGAGATCGCCCAGCGCTTTGACTTTCGCGGTGGTAAATCCGACCTGAGCCTCGACAAGGTCGCCAAAACCGTGAAGATCGTCGCCGACGACGAGCTGAAGATGCGGTCGATCCACCAGCTCCTCGAAGCCAAGCTAGCCAAGCGCGGTTTGGACCTGCGCGCGCTCAAGTACGGCAAGGAGGAGGTCGGCAGCGGCGGCATCCTGCGGCAGACCGTCGAACTGAAGGCTGGCCTCGACAAAGAGGAGGCCAAACAGGTGACGAAAGCCATCAAAGACTCCAAGCTCAAGGTCCAGGCGCAAATCCAAGACGATGAAGTCCGGGTGACGGCCAAGAGCATCGACGAGCTGCAGGCGGCGATCGCCATGCTGCGTAGTGCTGAATTAAAGTTCCCCGTGCAATTTACCAATATGCGAAGCTAAGAGAGTCACCACCCATGGGTTTTAACTGCGGTATCGTCGGCCTGCCAAATGTCGGCAAATCGACCATTTTCAACGCTTTGACCGCGGCTGGCGCGGCATCGGCCAACTATCCCTTCTGCACCATCGATCCGAACGTCGGCCGCGTCGATGTCCCGGATCCACGACTCGAGCAGATCTCCTCCGTGGTGAAGACGCAAAAGTGCATTCCAGCGAGCATGGAATTTGTCGACATCGCCGGACTGGTGCGCGGCGCGTCGCAAGGCGAAGGACTCGGTAACCAGTTTCTTGGTCACATTCGTTCCACCGATGCCATCGTCAATGTCGTGCGCTGCTTTGAAGACGCCGATATCACCCACGTCGAGGGCTCGGTGAATCCGATCCGCGATATCGAGACGATTCAGGCCGAGTTGATCTACGCGGATACCGGGACCGTTGCCAAAGGCTTGGACCGCTACCGCAAGATGCTTAAGTCTGGCAAAAAAGACGCCATCGCCATCTGTGCCATGCTCGAGGCCTTGGATGCGCATCTGCAGGGTTTAAAGCCGGGCCGCACCTTTGATCACCTGCCCTTCGTTGGCGACATGCAAGAGGTCGAAGACGCTTGGCGCGATCTGCATCTACTCAGCGCCAAGCCGGCGATCTATGTCTGCAACGTCGACGAGGATCTAGCGACGGGTATTGGCGACAATGTCTACACCAAAGCCGTGCGTGAGCATGCCAAAAAGGAGGGGGCCGAGGTCATCCTGCTGTGCGGTAAACTCGAAGAAGAGATCAGCACGATGGCGGTGGACGATCGCAAGGAAATGATTGCCGGCCTCGGTATGACCGAGCCTGGCCTCAACTCTCTCATCCGTGCCGGCTACGCCACGCTGGGTTTGCAGACCTATTTCACCGCCGGTGAAAAAGAGGTCCGCGCTTGGACGATCCACCGCGGTGACAAGGCGCCGGCGGCAGCTGGCAAGATCCATTCGGACTTTGAACGCGGCTTTATTCGGGCTGAGGTGTTTACCATCGCTGACTTGTTAAAGGCTGGGTCCCGCGTGAAGTTGAAGGAGCTTGGGCAGCTGCGGTCGGAAGGTAAGGAGTATGTGGTGCAGGATGGTGACGTGATGGAGTTTCGCTTCAACGTCTAGAGAGCCAGGCAGATGCCTGGTTCCAGTGC
>Ga0315275_10005617_pt1 | contig 11904 bp, 6 predicted proteins | sample YL17G03_0_MG_FD_205557 | JGI IMG/M metagenome (GOLD analysis project Ga0315275, IMG submission 205557) | Sediment microbial communities from Yellowstone Lake, YNP, Wyoming, USA - YL17G03_0 | ecosystem: Environmental > Aquatic > Freshwater > Lake > Sediment | place: USA: Wyoming | collected... | reverse complement strand
TCCAAACCACCGAACCGCTCCAGCCGATCGCCTGGGCCGATCCCATCCAGTTCACCCATGGCCAGTTGGCTGCCGCATTGTTCGCCGGAGGACTGACGGACGCCCTCAAGGGAATCGATCCAAAGCTGCTCTACCCGGCGATCGGGGCCATATCCAGAAATGCCGATGGAATGGCGCGGGCCACGCTGAGAGGCTTTTTCGAAAACAAGTTAACCCTTGAGGACGTGCAGGCGCTGGCGCCGGATCTCTTGGCCGCTGTCAACACGCTTTGCCCGGCGGACACGATGTTTGGCAACGAGATCCGCATGGGCGCACTCAAAGCATTGACGAAATTCCACTATAAAGAGGGCATCGAGGCGGGTGTCATCTTCGCGAAAACCCAGGGCGGCCACGGCAGCGAAAGCAGAACCGGGGAAATCATGAAGGTGATAGTGAGCTATGGCAAGGCCGCCCGCCAAGCGGTGCCGGGGCTGAAAGAGTTGATCGTTCAATTCAACGATCAATGCAAGGCTGGGGAATATCCCGCGGGCGAACTCAATGACAGGAGAGTCGGCGCGGTCGAAGCGGCCATCAAGGCCATCGAAGCCGCAACAACGCAGCCCGAGTTGCGGAGCATTGCCCCGGTGCAGCCCAAGCGGGGCTGAAATAATTTCCCATCAGCGATCGAAACATCCGTCTGGCCCCCGACAGCAAGGAGCGGCATCGCGCCGGAAACGCACTCGTGAAAACAATCGGTGAATTAGCCTTCAAGTTCCTCATCGCTTCCACCATCCTGTGGTCGGTTCCCACGACGCTCTTTGCTTGGGAACCCAATGCCGATGATCTGGACGCCGCCGTCAAGACCGGTGATTTTACCGGATACTTGACCAACGCCACCGCATGGCTCAATACGAAGGCGCCCGCTGGTGAGCAGGGTAAAATTAGCGAACCGGCCATGATAAATCTTCTCAAGGATCCGGTTTTTGCGAGCACCTTGGATCAAAGGCAACTCATTTTCAAAACCGGAGCCGACCAACTGGGAGCCTTCGCCAAGGCAAATCCAGCCAACCAGGTGTTCCTGACCTGGCTGCTGAAGAACAGGCAGGCCATGGATCTGTATTTGGAAGGCGCCGTGCCTTTGGGACTCGGTTCCAGGCAGGAGAACGGTTACACGCTGTCTGTTGGATCGCTGGAGATCTGGAAGAATATCTTCGATGCCGATCCGGACTCGAAGAAAGGCTTGTATCTGCGGCTTGCCATCGCAACTGCTCTTGCCCCCCCAGGGACGGGCAGTCCGGGCGCCGGTCAGGCAAAAACGCCCGCTGACCCCGTGGAACGCTACAAGCACTTCAAGACGGCCCACAAAAACAAGGAACTGTTTCCAAGTTTCGACAGTCTTACCGTTTGGGAATATCAGAAGGTTGTTCAGTCAGGCGCATCCGACAGTGATCTGGCCTGGGCGCGGGAAATGATCAACTCCTGGCGGCCTGACCTGAGAGCCAATGAGTTGGTGGTCAACTCGACCAGCGAGGTGTGGTACAGGAATTCGCCGATTCAATTTGATAACAGTTACAAAAACGTGCTGGCAGGCGGCGGCAAATGCGGCCCCAGGTCGTCGTGGGCCGTGATGATCTGTCAGGCGTTCGGGATCCCGGCCATCGGGGTGGGTCAGCCTCGTCATGCTTGCGTGGCCTACAAAACGGCCTATCCGATGGCAGAGCCCCAGCCGGGCAGTGCCTGGAAGGTCGGCTATGGCCGCGGATGGCAGGTGTCAAAGCTCGAGGGGATGTCAGGTCTCGACTTCCTTGCGGCAGTGGAACAGCGGTCGCGCGTAGTGGAGTTCTCCCAGGTTGAACACCTGCGGTGGCTTGCATCCTCGCTTGCGTCCAAGGAACAAGCTGATGCGGTCATGGCTGTGGCCCACAAGATCCAGCAGTCGGCGCCGACGGTCAAGACGGATGTCACGGCGTCGGCAAATGCGGCAGAGGCCGAAAAGGAACTGCGATCAGTGGCAAGGGCGGCCAAGGCGACGGCAAATGCACCGAAAGGGCCGGTCAAGGTATCGCCGAGCGGAACGCGCGTCGAGGCGGCGGCGTTTTCCGGCATGTCCGGCATCAGCGTTTATGATTGCTACACGGGCGGCAAACAGGTGAATTTCCACAAGAACGTGCAGAATAGCTGGGTAGACTACACTCTCGATGTGCCCGCGGCGGGGATATATGCACTGGAGATCAAAGTCGCGGCGGCGAATCTCGACCAGGTTCTGGATATCAGTTCCGGAAACGACAAGCTGGCAACGGTCAAGGTTCCTAACACGAACGGGTTATGGGGAACGACCCCGGCAGTGGACATAAATCTGCAAGATGGCAGGCAAACGTTGAGGATTGCGGCCCCATTCCAGAGAGGCGTTGCGGTAAAGTCGTTGGGATTTCGGGGACAGATACCAAAATAGGGATTGTGTGGGCGTTGTCGGCTGGGCAGCACGAGTCCTATTTTGGTATCTGTCCCCGAAATCCCGCTTGACTTGAATGTGACATCAGCTTCCGACAGGAAAAGGAATCCTCAACCGAGGACGCGACCATGCGCGGGAAATACATGCGCGGGAAATACCGGCTGTCGGCGATACTCGCGATGCTGCTGTTGTTTTCGATGGTGCAGCCAGGTGCGGCCGGGGCGGACATCGATCGCGGTTTCCTGAGTCCACCCGTCGCAGCCAAGCCATGGGTGTACTGGTTCTGGCTCAACGGCAACATCACTCGTGAGGGAATCACGGCGGACCTCGAGGCCATGAAGCGTGCGGGCATCGGGGGCGTGCTGATCATGGAGGTGGATCAGGGCACCCCGGCGGGGCCTGTGACCTTCATGAGTGACCAGTGGCGGGGCCTGTTCAGTTACATGGTCGGCCAGGCCAAGCGGCTTGGCCTGCAGGTGAACATGAACAACGACGCCGGCTGGAACGGCAGCGGCGGCCCCTGGGTCCCGCTGGACAAGGCCATGCAGGTGGTAGTGACCAGTGAGACGTCCGTATCCGGCCCCAAGCGATTCCAGGGCGTGCTGCCGCAGCCAAAGACCAATGGCGGCTACTACCGCGACATCGCGGTGCTGGCCTTGCCGACTCCAGCCACGGCGTATCGCATCGAGAACGTCGCCCAGAAGGCGGTTGCCTGGCGCCAGGTGTTCAAGGACGGTCTGGACATCAAGGCTGGAACGACTGTTCCCGCCGATTGCCTGATCTCGGGCGATCGCGTGGTGGACTTGACGGCGAGAATGGACACCGACGCCCGCCTGACGTGGGATGCTCCGGCGGGGCAGTGGACGGTCATTCGCTTCGGCCATACGTTTACGGGCGCCAAGAGTCACCCGGCTCCGGCAAGCGGCGCCGGGCCGGAATGCGACAAGCTGAGCAAGGAAGGCGTCGAGGCGCAATTCAATGGCATGATGGGCAAAGTAATCCAGGACGTTGGCGCCGCGGCCTTCACGGCCGGCAAGCTCGAACGGTGGCAGGCGCACCCATACAGCATCAAGGCCGTGGGAGACCGGGCGTTCTGCGACGGCGTCAAAGAATCCGCGAAGGATGCTTGGGCGCAACGGACGCCGGACAAGGATGAGAAGCCCGTCGACAACCAGTTCTATGCCCGCGACGACAAGAACGAGGGCACGCTCTATTACAACGGCACGCTCACTGAGGCCGCCGATTCCGTCTTCCTGAAGCTCTATGCCGACGATAAGCTTATCAAAACCGAAAGCCGGACACCCAGGGCGGACAAGACCTATGCGTTCGCAGTCAAGCTCAAGGCGGGCCTCATCAAATACAAGGTGGAGTTCGGAAAGATAATGCAATATGAACATTCGTAATGGAGGCTATCATGAATAAGTTTAATCTGATGATATTGGCGATGTGGAGCATGGTGTTATGTGGCGTGAGTTCTGCCGACGAACCTGCGCCGCCGCCATCGCCATACGAGGTCGTATGGGATTCGCCCAGCCAGGACTGTAATGGGACGATGCCGCTGGGCAACGGCGAAGTGGCCCTCAATGCCTGGATCGAGCCGTCGGGCGACCTGCGTTTCTACATCGCCCGAACCGACAGTTGGGATGATAGCGGCCGCCTGGTGAAAGTCGGCTCGGTACGGATCAAAGTGGGCGATAGCTCGGCGGACCGCACGAAGACCTTCCGTCAGGTGCTGACTGTCAAGGATGGCACGCTTAGCGCCCGCTACGGGGAAGGGGATGCCCAGGTTGACCTGCGCCTGTGGGTGGATGCCAACCGTCCGGTGATTTGTGTGGAGGCTCAAACAGTCAAGCCGACCACGGTGGCTGCCATGCTGGAACTCTGGCGCAACGCGGCCACGGAATTGCCGGACAAGACGGTCAGTGATGTGCTCAACAGCGGGATCTTTCCCCAGAAGACGGTGGTGGAACCCGACACCGTTCTCAGCGGACTTAAAGATCGAATTGGCTGGTATCATCGCAATATCAAATCGGTCGGCCCCGCGCTGCTTGCGAAGATGCAGGGGGTGGACGATTTTCCGCGTGCCGAGCCGCTGTTGCACCGGACCTTCGGCGCCCTGATCGCCACCGGTCGGCCGCAGCGCGTGGATGACCGCACCTTACGATCCACCATCGGCACGAGCCACCTGTTTGAGATTGCCGTGCAGACGAAGCATCCCGCCACCGTCGCGGAATGGCTGGGCGAGACCCAAACCATTCTCGACACGGCGCGCAAGGTGAATCTAAAAACCCGCCGGGCGGCGCATGAGAAATGGTGGGCGGACTTCTGGAACCGCAGTTGGATTCATATTACCTCGCCTGGAGGCAAGGGCGATGATGTTTTTGTTGTCAGCCGGGGATATGCCTTGCAGCGCTATATGTCGGCCTGCGCCGGACGCGGCAAGTATCCGATCAAATTCAACGGCAGCCTGTTTACGGTTCCAACACCAGACAACAAACTCGAGGATGCCGATTACCGGCAATGGGGCCCCGGTTACTGGTGGCAGAACACCCGTCTGCCTTATCATTCCATGTGTGCGGCGGGTGATTTCGAAATGATGGATCCGCTCTTCAACATGTATGCACGGGATCTCATGCCTTTCTTCAAATTCCGCACGCGGAAGTATCTGGGCCATGGTGGCGCCTACATCCCCGAGTGCATCTATTTCTGGGGCGATGTGTTTCCCGAAACCTACGGCACTGAGCCGTTCGAACAGCGCACCGACAAGTTACAGGCCAGTGGCTGGCATAAATGGGAATGGGTCTCGGGCCTTGAGCTTGTCACGCTGTTGCTCGATCGGTATGAATATACCGGTGACGAGAAATTCCTGCGCGAGACAACCCTGCCGGCCGCGCGTGAGTTGGTTGGATATTTTGACAAGCACTACAAGACCGGTGACGACGGCAAACTCTATATGCATCCGTCACAGGCGCTGGAGACATGGTGGGACTGTGTCAATCCCATGCCTGAACTTGCCGGGCTTCATGCAACGACGGCGCGGTTGCTGGCATTGCCGGAATCGCTCACGACAGCCGAAGATCGGGTATTCCTGAAGCAGTTGCAGGCCAAACTGCCTGCCTTGCCGACGACAAAGACTCCGGATGGCAAGGTCATGCTTGCACCCGCACAGGTGTTCAAGCAGAAGAGCAACAGCGAGGTTCCGGAACTCTACGCTGTGTTTCCCTTCCGTCAGATTGCAATCGAAAAACCCAACCTGGACTGGGGAGTGCAAGCCCTCAATCATCGAGCCGACAGAGGTGCCAACGGCTGGCGGCAGGACGATATTTTCATGGCCTGGCTGGGCGAGACTGCACAGGCCCGCGATTACGTGGTGCAGCGTGCGCGGTCCAAGCATGAGGCATCCCGTTTCCCGACGTTCTGGGGGCCTAACTTCGACTGGGTCCCCGACCAGGATCATGGCTCGGTCTTGCTCATCGCCGTGCAATCGATGTTGCTGCAGGCCGATGGCCGGAAAATCTATCTGCTGCCCGCCTGGCCGAAGGACTGGGATTGCGAGTTCAAGCTCCACGCTCCGTATCAGACTGTTATTGAAGGCAAGGTTGTGGAAGGGAAGATTCTGGATTTGAAGGTCACGCCAAACTCGCGACGGAAAGATATTGTGATCATGGAGGTTAAATAGATATGAACCGATTGCTGATAAACATTGCAGCGCTTGCGTTAAGTGCGGGATCTCTCCACGCGGCGTCCGATCAGGCCTGGCTGGCTGGCTATAACGTTATGTGGACCAGCCAGAGCGCCGATGCCCGGGGCTCGATGCCGATTGGGGCCTGCAACATCGGGCTCAACGTCTGGGTGGAGAAGGACGAGCTGCTGATATACTTCGGCAGTCCGGATTCCTGGAGCTATCGTGGAAAGGGTTTTAACACCCAGATGCAAACCAAGCTCGGCCGCTTGCGGTTGAGATTAACCCCGGTGGCATGGGCCAAGGAGTTCCGCCAGGAATTGGACCTTGCCAGCAATTCCATCGTGTTGAGCGGAAAGACATCCGACGGCCATGCGGTCAAGTTACGGGTCTGGGTGGATGCCATGCAACCGGTGGTGCATCTGGAGGGCCAGTCTGATAGTCCTCTGGAAGTGGGAGTGGCGGTGGAATTCCCGACCGGATTGGCCATGGCACCGCACGCGGAAGGCCAGACCTACGGACCCTTGGTCCGGGAGGGACGGGTGGACGGTGATGCGATCGAGTGGTGGGAGCGCAGCCCGGCCGTCGACGAGGGACGCAACGAGTATATCCGCAGGTTTGGAATCGAAGAGTTTGCCAAGCTCATGCCCGATCCGATGTCTAACAGAACTATGGGCGGGCGGCTCTCCGGATCCGGGTTGGTGGCCGATGGAACGGGTCAGGGGACCTATGACGGCAGGGAGTTCCACTCGGTTAAGCTGAAATCCGCCAAGCCGCTCAAGGCGTTCGACCTTCGTGCATCGCTGCGCATTGCCCAGGACGCCACGCTGGAACAATGGCAGGCGCAGGTGAAAAAGCTCGATGTCGCCAAGCGCGCGACCACCCAGGCGGATTGGAAAGCGACCACCGCATGGTGGCTGGGCTTCTGGGACCGCAGCCGGATCATGATCAATCCGGGTCAAGGACCGGACGATCCCGCCTGGCAGACAGGGCGCAACTATCAGCTTTTCCGCGCGCTGCTGGCCAGCAATCGGACCGGCGAGTTTCCGACCTTGTTCAATGGCGGCCATTTCACCTGCGAGCCCAACCCGGATACGCGGAACTGGTTCGACTGCCAGTTCATGGCGCAGAACCAGCGGCTGGTCTATTGGCCGATGCTCAAGAGCGGCGACTTCGATCTACTGAAAGTGGGGTTGGAGTATTACCGGCGGCATACCAGTCTCCAGACCGCCTGGGCCAAACATTTCTGGAAAGTGGACGGCCTGGCATTTCCCGAGGGAATGGGCATCTATGGTGCTGACTGGGGGCCCAACGCCGAGGGACGCTCCGGGCACAACCATCTGAGATACCACAACATCAGCGGCATGGAATTCGCCCTGATGATGCTTGAAGCGGGAAGTTATGGCGGGGCCGACATCCGTCCCTATCTGCCGGTTGCGGAAGGCTATCTCAAGTACTATGACCAGTTCTATCGCCAAGAGAACAAGAAGCGAACCGGCAAGGAACTGGATGACAAGGGCCGCCTGGTCATCTTCCCCGGCAATGCCATCGAGATGTATCAAGGCACGCGCAATGACGCCTGCGCCATTTCCGGGCTGATGGCGCTGAGCAAGGCCGTGCTGGACTTGCCGGCGAACGTGCTGCCTGCCGAACGGCGAGCCTTCTGCGAGTCGTTCCGCAAGACGTTGCCGCCGCTGCCCACCCGGGAGCGGCGCGGGCATCAGACATTTGCTCCCGCCGAATCATGGGAGTCGGTGGTGACTTGGGACAACATCGAACTGCCGGAGTTGTATCCCGTCTTTCCGTTCCGCGTTTATGGCGTCGGCCGGCCGGGACTTCAATTGGCGCGGGATACCTGGGAGTTCAGTTACGAACATCCGCGGCAGAAACGGAACTTCTGCTGGTATCAAAGCCTGATCTATACCGCCGACCTTGGGCTGGCGAAAGAAGCCAGCGAGTTCGCCATGGCGAAGTTCCTTTGGCCCGAGCGCGAAAATCCCAAGGGCCAATCCGGCCTGCGTTATCCGGCGCTCTATGACACCTTCGGATTCTGTCAACGCCCGGACTTCGACCACGGCGGCTCCGCCATGGTCGGCTTGCAGGACATGCTGATGCAAACCGTGAACGGGAAGATTCTTCTCTTTCCCGCCTGGCCCAGGGACTGGGATTGCGAGTTCAAACTGCACGCGCCCGGCAACACCACTGTCGAGGGTGTTTTCAGGGCGGGCAAATTGGAGCACCTGAAGGTCACACCGGAATCGCGGACGAAGGACGTGGTCAGAATGGATCAAAAGAATCCGTAAGCCTGAAGACTGGGAAACCTCTTTTGTTCCATCCTCGGTTCTCCCGTGAACGGTCACCAGAAAATGGAAACAAATGAACAACACAACACGAAACGTATTGATCTTCACGCTGCTGGTTTCGAGCTGGGCGCGGGCGGCTGATTTGTCGAAGGTGCCGCAGCTTCATGAAACGAAGCAACAGCGTGATCAGCGCATGCAGTGGTTCCGTGACGCGAAGTTCGGCATGTTCATCCACTGGGGCCCTTGTTCCGTCGGCGCGAAAGAGATTGGCTGGGGTCGCAACGCGAACCGTCCCTGGGACATCAACGGCATTCAGACCCCGCGCACCGCAGATCCCGTTTATGACAACTACTACAAGCAGTTCAACCCGACGAAATACAACGCGGAAGAATGGGTGCGTTTCGCCAAGGAGTCGGGCATGAAGTACATGGTGCTCATCGCCAAGCACCACGACGGCTTCGCGCAGTTCGACTCGAAGGTCTCTGACTACGACATCATGGCCAGCCCCTACGGCAAGGACATTATCCGCGCCTACGCCGATGCCTGCCACAAGCAGGGGATGAAGCTCGGCCTCTACTACTCCACCCGCGACTGGTATCACCCGGATTACCTCGTCGGCGACAACAAGAAATACGACGAGTTCTACCGCGCGCAGGTCAGGGAACTGCTCTCCAACTACGGGGCGGTGGACGTGATGTGGTTCGATCACGTCGGCGGGCGCGACTGGGGCAAGTGGAAGTTCGACGAACTCTTCGCGACGATGTATCAACTCCAGTCCAAGTTGATCGTCAACAACCGTGCCGCCGCTTTCTGCGGGCCGGACACGCCGGAAGATCGCGGCCCGGCCACGCCGGAGATTGCGAAGATGACCCGGGGCGACTACGACACGCCCGAGGGCTTCATTGGCGCGATGAACATCGCCAGTGATTGGGAATCCTGCATCCATGTCGGGCGTCAGTGGGCCTATGGCGGCGAGGATGGATTCAAGGGGCCGGAGGATTGCATCAAGATGTTAGTGAGTTGCACGACGGGCGGCGGCAATCTGCTGTTGAACTTCGGACCGCGTCCGGATGGGACCTTTGCCGAGGGCGAGGCCAAGGTCGCCCGCGCCATGGGCGCGTGGTTGAAGAAGTATGGTGAAGCCATCTACGGCACCCGTGGCGGCCCCTACCGCAACGGCACCTGGGGCGGCACGTGTTACAAGGGCAACAAAATCTACCTGCACGTTTCCGAGTGGCCGGCGGAAGGTCTCGGATTCGACCCGCTCCCCAGCAAGGTGCTCGCCGCCCGCACACTGACCGGCGCGCCGGTCAGCTTCAAGCAAGACGCTGATGAGTTCACCGTGGAGGTGGCTGCGAAGGATCGTGACAAACCGGTGACGGTCATCGAGTTGACGCTGGACAAACCGGTGGCGGAAGGCCTCCTCATCGGTGCGGCCCATGCGCCCAAGTCCTACCTTTCCGAGCATGGCGCGATGCTCAGTGAAAAGGCCGCGCTGGAGATAAGCTCCCATTCGGGATATGATGACGAAAAGAATCATGCGCGGCTTTTCTCAGGCGACAAGGTAGACTACGCGTTCCATACCGACAAAGAGAAGAATCCGTGGGCGAAGGTTGACCTCGGCGCCGTGAAGATGGTCAACGCCGTCGTCATCGAAAACCGCGCCAATGAGCGGCGGGCTGAAGGTCTCATCCTGTCCGTCTCCGAGGATGGGCAGAAATGGCAGGAGGTCTGGCGCGCCAAGACATGGGAAACTACATGGGTCGTGCCGGTGACCCATTTTGATGCGGGCATCAATGCCCCGGGGCGCCGGGCGAGGTTTATCAGGGTTGAAACGAAGAACGAAGCCCCCCGTGAACTGCTTCTCAAACGCATAACAGTGTTCGGAGTGAAGTGACACTAACGAAAAAATGCGATTGAGATGGAAGTAACATAATGTGCGGAAGCAGTATGAATCAAAGAACTTAAACCAAAATGAACAAACATCAATTCATGAAAACAACCCGTATCAGACTATGGTTTGGGCTTTGCGGCGTGCTGTTGGCGGCCGACGCTTGCCTTCAGGCCGAAGACGCCAAAGCAACCCTGACCCTGACATCCCCCGTTTCCTGTCAGGTGTTCCAGCGTGGCAAGGCAGATCGGGCGGATATCCTGATAGAAGGAACCATCAGCGACAATGCCGACGTGATCGAGGCCAAGGCCGACCTGGCGCCTGGCGCAAAACGGGGCACTCCCGCAAAATGGGTTGCCGTCACCCCGCCGGGGCAGGGCGTTCACGGAAAATTCTCCGGACGGCTGATGTTGCCGGCAGGCGGCTGGTATCAGGTCACGGTCCGCGCGCGGGTGGGAACCCGGATGATTGCGGAGCAGGCGATGGACAAGGTTGGCGTCGGAGAGGTGTTCGTCACGGCAGGGCAGTCCAACTCCGCTAATTACGGAAACCCGCGGCAAGTGGCACAAGACAACCGCGTTGTCTATTTTGACGGCAAGTGTTTTGTCCACGCGCAGGACCCGATTCCAGGCGGGTGCGGTGACGGGGGCAGTCCGTGGGCCTTGCTGGGCGACCGGATCGTGGCGTCGCAACAAGTTCCCGTCTGTTTCAGGTCCGCTTCCTTGACATGGACTGAAGTCAAGAACTGGCTCCCTCCCGACACCGAGCTTTACAAGAATCTGCTTGCCTGTGTGAAGGTGTTCGGAAAAGACGGGGTTCGCGCCGTACTCTGGCACCAGGGCGAATCCGACACCTTGGTCAAGACTTCCGCCGAGACCTACTGCGACCGTATGAAGAGCATCGTCGAGACGCTCAATAAAGATGCAGGATATCAGTTGCCGTGGTTTGTGGCGCAAGCATCCTTCCATCCTGGGTCGCAGGCACCGGAACAGGAGCTGGTGGCTAAGGGACAACAACTGCTCTGGGCAAAGCGGATTTGCGGCCAGGGGCCGGTCACCGATGACCTGTTGGGCGCGGAATACAGGCATGACGGCGTGCACTTCAATCAGAAGGGACTTGCCAAACATGCGGAAAGGTGGTTCGATGCGTTGAGCCGGTCACTCAAATGGAAAACCCGGTAATCTGACAAGCCGGATGCGGGTGCCGGCAAATAGCCGCGCCTGATCCACAGCGATAAAGCAAGAGAAATTGTTATAAACAAGAAAGGAAACGGTATGAGAGACATGAATCAAAACAGAAACGTGATGAGAGCGAAAACCCGGTTCGGGTTCACAATGGTGGTGTCGGCGGTGCTGATGAGCCTTCCGGTCATGGCGGCCGATGGTCCGCCGGATCTGACCAAAGGCGAAACCACCGGGGTGGATCGCGCGGGAACCTACAACCTGGGCGCCACCGGGCTGCGCGGGTGGATTTACACCAAGCCGGCGAATCACCTCGATAGCTTGCAGGGGCGGACCACGGCCGCCAGCCGGCAGATTCTGGTGACCCATGTCGGGGCCAAGTCGCCGGCGGATGGCGTGATGAAAGTGAATGACGT
>Ga0315275_10005612_pt1 | contig 11913 bp, 10 predicted proteins | sample YL17G03_0_MG_FD_205557 | JGI IMG/M metagenome (GOLD analysis project Ga0315275, IMG submission 205557) | Sediment microbial communities from Yellowstone Lake, YNP, Wyoming, USA - YL17G03_0 | ecosystem: Environmental > Aquatic > Freshwater > Lake > Sediment | place: USA: Wyoming | collected... | reverse complement strand
CGTCGTCTCTGGTGACGCCCAGTTCCTCGAGGAGTATTTTGATTCCGGCAGCGATCGCGCCTTTTGCCAGCTGCAATTCACGGATATCTGTTTGCGATATTCTGACGGGGGGGCAGAGTGTCAGGAATCCTTCGCCTCCCTTCAGTCGTCCGTTGGATCCCACGAGTCCGAGGTCAAGCCAGGCGGCAACTGCATCCACGAGGCCGCTGCCGCAGATGCCGCGCGGAGGCACATTGCCGAGGACGTGGCAGCGGGTTGTTCCGCCGGCGAGTTCGACCTCGGCGATTGCGCCCGTCGAAGCGCGCATGCCCATAAAGATGCGTGCTCCTTCAAACGCCGGTCCTGCTGCCGTCGAACAGCACACGAGACGGCGGCGGTTTCCGATCACAATTTCCCCGTTCGTGCCGAGGTCGACAAGCATGACCGTCTCCCCGGCGAGATGCATTTCCTTTGCGAGCACTCCGGCCAGGATGTCGCTCCCCACATACCCTGCAATACATGGAAGAAACCGGATGGCGGGATTGGTAGGGAGATCCCAGCCCAGCTGTTCCCGGAGGAATCGTTGTTCGCCGAGCGCCGGCGACTCGAAGGGATAAGAGGCAAGCGGTTCCAGGCTGATGTCGGCAACGAGGTGATGCATGACCGTGTTCCCGACGAGGATGACCTCGCGGAGGAGTCCGGCTTCCTGGCCGGCCGCCTGCAACAACTCGTTGATCATCTTCCCGATCTGAATCCGGATCGCGCGGACGAGCTTCGCCTGGCCGTGATCCACGACGGCATAGCTGACGCGGCTCATGATGTCCGACCCGAACCGGGCCTGCGCATTCAGACCCGTTCGAACGGCCAGCACCGTGCCCGTCCTGAGATCCAGCAGCTGGGCGACGAGCGTGGTCGTCCCGACATCCACAGCAATGCCGAGGCCTTCACGCGGTGTGATCGAGAAATGGGTGGTATCGGTGAGGATCGATGCTTCCCACTGGGCAAGTTCAAGCGTCATGTCCCGGTCAGCCCTGCACTGGCATACCAGCCTCCAACCGGCGTTCCTCTCCTCCGGCGTGAGCATCCGCTCCTGCTCGGCGGTGATCGGGAGATCTCCCTCGAGCACCCGCACCCGGCATCCCGTGCAGCGTCCGCGGCCGCCGCAGGGGAACTCGACGCCATAGGAAAAGAGGATGTCATGCAACGGCGTCCCCTGCTCGACGTCAATGGTCGTTCCCTGCGGATGGAGGCGTATGTGAACGACAGGCTTCACGGCTTAAGATCTTCGGCTGTGATGACGCCATCGGTGTGGGAGACGGCGATACGCTGACCGGGTTTGACGATCAGAAAGTCTTCCGTATCCCATGCGCCGTTGACGAGAGCCGTCACGAGGCGCATACTGCCTTCGATGGTTTCGAACGACCATTGGCGCTCGACAGCTTTTTCCCGGGCATGTCGTTCAAAGCTGTCGTCGGGCTCGACGCCCATCCTGACGAACGTGATCTGCGAATAGTGGCGCGTCTGGTCGCAGAGCTGATCCCAGAGATACCGGGCGTTGTCTTCCCCGTATTTTGCGACGAGCTCCTCGTATGTCATGTCCATGCCGTTACGGTGCTGGATGGAGAGCTGTTTGAGCTCGCCCGTCGGCTCCCCGCGTTCGATCCATCCCGTGGTGAGGAAATACGTCCCCGGATGGTCCTGGAAGTACTGCAGATAGCGGTCGCGCGAGCCGAGGAACAGGGTCATGCAATCATGGGCGCGGGGAACGACGAGTTGCGCGTGCCGCGGCTCGAGTCCCGCAATGCCGTTGTTGCAGAGGCCGTATCCGAGGAGGATGGCGTCGTAGATGCCCGGCGCCACGGCATCGACTGCCGTTTGGAGGCGCTGCAGCATACCGGTACAGCCGATGTCGTGCAGCCCCTTCGGGAGGAATTCGACGTCGATGGTGTGGGGTGACCGTGCGATCGCGGATGCGAGTTCCCGGTAGAGCACCTCGCAGCTGATGAGTTTCAGTCTCATGGTCTGTCAGGGAGGCCGATCGCGGGCTGCTATGCTTCGGGCCGTGTTGCGTGGGCAGGAAAGAGGCAGGCATGCAACGCGCGGATGAAGTCGGGCCGGGTGCCACAACATCCGCCGATGAACGTTGCGCCGGACGCATAGAGCTCCGGTGCGAACCCTGCGAACTCTTCCGGTGTTGTCGCATAGATCAGGGTGCCGTTCTGCCATTCGGGGAGGCCCGCGTTCGGCTTTATCCAGATCGGCCGGTCGGTCGCGCCCTTCAGGCGCGCGCAAATGGGGATGTATCCCTCGATGCCAAGGCCGCAGTTTGCGCCGATGGCATCGGCGCCCGCAGCAGTGAGCCGGTGCGCCACATCTTCCGGTGTCTTTCCCATCATGGTCCGGTCCCTGTGCTTCCCGGAATCGAACACCATGCTGACCACGACGGGAAGCCCGTTTTTCTTCGCCGCTTCGAGAGCGATGACTGCTTCATCGAGATCCCCGAACGTCTCAAGCAACAATGCGTCGGCACCCGCGCCGGCAAGGGCGGATGCCTGCTCGGAGAATGCCTCCCGGAGGTCTTCTTCTGTAACGTCGCCAGCCATCAGCATCTTTCCTGTGGGGCCGATGGATGCGAAGACCTTCGTTTTCGGCCCGGCCGCGCGCCGGGAAATCTCGACGCCGGCGCGGTTGATCTCGTGCACCAACCCGGCAAAACCATGGGGTTCGAGGGAGATACGGTTCGCGCGGAATGTGTTGGTCAGGATCACCATGCTCCCCGCCTCGGCATATGCGGCAGCCACCTGACGGACGGCTTCGGGATGGGAAAGGTTCCAGCCGTCGGGACATTCCCCGGCATGAAGACCTTGCTGCTGCAACAGCGTTCCCCACGCCCCGTCGGTGATAATCGGGGGAGCTTGTGCGAGTGTCCGGATCAGATCAGGCATGGTATCTCACAGGTGCATGGGGGCCGTCTTCAGGCCGTCATGAGGCGACGGGCGAGCGCCACCGCACCGTTGGCGTTGTTGCTGTAACCATCCGCCCCGATTTCGTCCGCATACTTCTGCGTCAGCGGCGCGCCGCCGACCATGATCTTGACTTTGGCGCGGGAACCGGACTGGCGGAGGGCTTCGACGGTCGTCTTCATCGAACCCATGGTTGTTGTCAGCAATGCCGAGATGGCGATCAATGATGCGTTCTTGTCCTGAGCCGTTGTCACGAATTTATCCGGCGAGACGTCGACGCCGAGATCGATAACTTCAAATCCCGCGCCTTCCAGCATAGCGGCGACCAGATTCTTCCCGATGTCGTGCAGGTCGCCTTTCACCGTGCCGATCACCACGCGTCCGGTGGGTTCCGTTCCCCTGGCGGCAAGAAGAGGCCGGATCAGCTCGAGCGCCGCTTTCATCGCGCGCGCTGCGATCAGGAGCTCCGGAACAAAGTACTCATTCGCTTCGTACCGCCGGCCGACTTCATCCATTGCGGGAATCATATACTTCTGGACAAGGTCCTGCGGGTCGGTGCCGGCCGCGAGCGCTTTCTCCGTTACTTCACGAGCCGTCTTGAAATTCCCAACCAGAATGGCGTCATACAGCTTCGACAATTCTTCCATGGGGCGCTGCCTCCGGATCATCTATGGAACAGTAAGAGCACATCACCGATTTGGGACGAACGTTGTCCTATATAATGTGGTTTGCGCATTTCATAATCAAGGGGACTGCCCCGGGGTTGGCCTTCACGGCAATCCTTTTTGGACCCTCCGGGAGGTGCAACTTTTTGCCATCGGACGCGTATTCAAAGGAAAATACGGTTGAACCCAATTCTCCGTATCATCATATGCCAACTGGTCTTATTTCAGTTCTTCGTCCGTCTGATCCTCCGCTCCCCGGCCCCCTGTCGCCCCAGGGGGAAACCCAGGGTGCTCTCTCGGAAATTTCGGCCATGCTCCACGGCAGTCAACAACGCAAGCCCGTCCGTGTCATCACCATTGGAGATGATCCGGGCCTTGTCCACGTATGCGGCTGGATCAGTGCGGACCCCTCCTTCCAGATCATCGCCGAGTATAGCGCCCGCACCGCTCTTGATCGGCTGTCGCTGGATGGGAAGGGGGACATGATCATCCTTGACTCGGACGACGCCCGCCTGGTGAAGAGCATTGCCCGGAAAGACGCTGCGTCCGGCTCCGGGCCGTTTGTCATTGTTTTGGCGACAGATCCAGCCATTGCCGTTGATGCATATCAGGCACGTGCAGCCGACTTTCTCGTGAAACCTGTCAGTCGTGAGCGGTTCCGCGATGCACTCGCACGGGTGACAGAGCTCGTGCATCAACGACGTGAGCGGGAAAGCAGGCGGGACTTGCTTCGCCTGCTGGATCAGGTTGTGGCAAGTCACAAGGGGGTGGACCGCCTGATGGTCAAATCTGGCGGGAAAATCGCCTTTGTGAAATGCTCTGAGATTGACTGGATTGAAGCGGAAGGGGATTATGTAAAATTGCATTCCCTCGGAAGAAAATATCTCATTCGAGAGAAGATCTCCGAGCTGGAGAAGCAGCTCCCGTCCCCATGCTTCATGAGGATCCATCGCTCGTCCATCGTGAACGTCGAACGGATCAAAGAACTTCAGCCCTTGTTCTACGGGGACTATGCCGTCATTCTCACCGACGGCACGCGGCTGACCCTCAGCCGCTCGTACCGCGAACGGTTTTTCCAGCGTTTGACCACCGCCTCCTGAATACCTCGCTCCTCGGCACCTGTGCCCGAGCGCACAGCTTCTCTCTCCCGAATTCTCCATCATACGGGCACGGTATCGCCTTGTCCCGGCCCCTCGCGGGCCCAATGAAGAGCAGAGAACAGAGGAGCATGATGCGAAACGCCTCGTACCAGGATGCTGTCGCGATCAGCGAACGTCTGAATCTTCACAGGGACGAAATCTGGAACATCATCAAAGATGTTCCGTTCACGTCCATTACTGATCTGAGCATGTATGTCCACCAGTCGCTGAAGGTGTCTCACCTCTTGCCGGCGAAGGCGTTGTCTCAGCCGGCGATGGTGTCTTCTCTCGGGGAGCCGCCGACGGGCTGCTGAGCAGGATGCGGTTGGCGGGATCGAGGAGTGAGTGGCTGGTTGGCAGGGAATCACGGTTAACGGCAAACAAAAAGGGGCTGCCTCATGAATTATGAGACAGCCCCTTCTGTTATTGGCCGAAAGGGTCTTGCGGGGATCCTAGAGATTGTAGCCGATATCGAGGCCGAACAGATAGGCCTTGTTCGTATACGTTCCGGGGAAGACGTTTTCCGGTGATGTCACAGTGCGATCGGAGAACATGATGAATTGGAACGCGAAGTCAAGCGTCAGGTGCTCAACGATCTTGGTCCCGATGCCCACCGTTCCTTCGACTCTGTTTGCGTCGGGGAGCATGGGCTCGACGGATTTGTTCGGCTGAGGAGTCTTATCATAGATGAAGCCGAAGCGGAGGGCAACCGGTTCGAAGCGATACTCGGCGCCGACGCGGGCCATCCAGGTGTTCTTCCAGTCTTTGACCGATGTCTGTGTGAGCGGGACACTCGCCGGTACGGAGCCCTGTGCCAGGGTGACGGAGAGCTGATCATACGACGACCATCCGATATACTGGAAGTCCCCTTCGAGCGTGAACCGAGGGTTGAACTCGTAGGCAATACCCGCAAAAATATTGTCCGGCAATTTGATTGTGGTCTTCCCGGACCCGCCTGGGAAGAGTGCCTGGACCTGCGGCACGGGGAACGTGAACGTCGCAGTCCCATCGTAATCCAGCTTGATCGAGGAACGATAGGATGCGCCGATGGAGAGGTTCTTTATCGGTTTCACAAGGAGACCTCCGCTGAATCCCCATGCGCCTTTTGTGCCCGAAAGGTACGTTGATCCTTTCAGGGTTCTCCCCCCGCCAATCGGAACAACAAGTGCACGCGTGAGCTTCACCTCGCTGGTTACATAGGATGCACCGACGCCGACGGAGATCATATCCTTGTAGGCGTACGACACTGTCGGGTTGATGTTGAAGCTGGTCAGATTTGTCTTGATCGCGAGCTGGTCGCCGGCCCACGGATTTGGCCACTCAGTGCCGAGGCCGTACCCGGAAAACACCCCGACGCCAAACGCAAGACCGTTCTTCATGCCATACGTGACGTAGGCGTTCGGGGGGAAGAAGACCTGCCGCACTTGTTCAGTCTCTGTGGCCCCCGTCGGGCTTGTCCATGTGCTGAACGGAGCGATCAGTGTTCCGCCAGCCAGCACATGGAAACCGTTCTGGAATGCGAGGCCCGCAGGGTTGAAGTAGATTGCCGATGGATCATTCGCTTGAGCTGCAAATGCCCCACCCATGGCCATTGCTTTCGTGCCGTGTTCGTTCAGCTGGAAGCCGCCCGCGAATGCCGCAGAGACCGGAAGCAGCAACACGAGGAGCACAGCAACGCAGTATCTCAACAGAGTCATGAGACTCTCCTTAGTGGTGGTTGGTGAGTGAGAATGAACGTAAGGCAAGAACTTCGACTGGGATCCGCTCGGGCGGGAGGAGTGACTCTCCGCTCGACCGAATTTCGATGATGAGTTCAACGAACGGGATAATACAAAACTTTTTGTTGAGATACACAAAGGTCTTGGTTCGCAGATTGGGGCGTGATTCAAAGTGTTGAAAATCTCAACATAGGCCTGGAGCTTGATTCTTTGGGCAGGGTTCACTACACTACAATAGACAGTCGGCAAAAACTCCCCGTCACTGAACAGTCTTGCCCTCTCCCGCGATTGGCGCCAGTTGGCAGGGCTTCCGCCCGGGGGCAGCAAAGCTGCTTCGATCTGGGGCATTCCCCGGAAACCACGGGGAGGAACACGAACCCACCATAGCCGGTGTATCATGATTGTCGTCATGCAGGCCCGTGCAACGGACCAGGACATTGAAAACGTTGTCGGGCAAATCCGCGATCTCGGGCTCCAGGCGCACGTCTCCCGTGGGACGGAGCGCACCATCATCGGAGTGATCGGCGACGAGCGGCTGATCAGGAAAGAGCGTCTCGCCCTCCTGCCGCATGTCGACGATGTCATCCCCATCCTCAAACCCTACAAGCTCGCCAGCCGCGAGTTCAAGCAGGAAAACACAGTCGTCGATGTCGCCGGCGTGCGGATCGGCGGCAAGGCGGTGATCATCATCGCGGGTCCATGCTCTGTCGAAAATGAGGAACAGATCATGGCCACTGCGGAACTGGTCAAAGCGGCAGGGGCCCACCTCCTGAGAGGAGGAGCCTACAAACCCCGCACGAGTCCCTATGCCTTCCAGGGGCTCGGCCCGGACGGACTGAAGCTGCTGGCAAAGGTCAGAGAGAAAACCGGCCTCGGCATCGTCACCGAGGTGATGGAATCATCGGAAGCCGAAATCGTCGCAGAGTACGCCGACATGGTGCAGGTGGGCGCACGCAACATGCACAATTCAAAACTGCTCCGTTCGCTGGCACGGATCAACAAGCCCGTCCTGCTCAAGCGTAATTTCTCCGCGACGCTGAATGAGTTCCTGATGAGCGCGGAGTACCTCCTGTCGGGCGGCAACAGTCGTGTCGTGCTCTGTGAACGCGGCATCCGCACCTTCGTCGATTACTCCCGGAACACGCTCGATCTCAACATCGTCCCCGCCGTTCATCAACTCTCCCATCTCCCGATCATTGTCGACCCGAGCCACGGCACGGGCAGGCAGGACCTCGTGCTCCCCATGAGCCTTGCGGCAATTGCTGCAGGCGCAGACGGTCTTCTGGTGGAAGTCCACCCGCACCCCGCCGAAGCGCTGTCGGACGGGGAACAATCGATCACCCCCGAGATGTTCCAGACACTGGTGCAACAGGTCCGAGCCGTTGCACAGGCTGTCGGCAGGCTGTAGGGTGGACATCTCACCCGGAGTTCAAACAAGGATCACCGCCGTCCTATGTCTATGAAAACCGTCAACGTCATCATATTCTTCGCTATCTTCTTCACCGTCTACGGGCTGGTGAATTACTATATCTTCATACGCGGCCTCCAGGCCATCCCGGCAGATGCCCCGTGGCGGGCATGGTATCTCCCCCTGTTCCTCTTTGTTTCGCTCGCGTTCATTGCGGGACGCTTCCTGGAACGTGCCTGGCTGTCGGCGGTGAGCGTCTCGTTTGTGTGGGTGGGTGCCTTCTGGCTTGCCGCGATGGCGTATTTCTTCCTTGCGGTGGTCTTCCTGGATCTCCTCCGATTTGTGAACTGGGCGGTCCCGTTCTTTCCTCACTCCGTGACGGCCAACTACCCCCGTGCGAAATTGATCGCCGGCGTTTCTATCGTGTCTGTCGTGGGCCTCGTGGTGATGGGCGGCGCCCTGAACGCGCTCTTTCCTGAGATCCGTGCGCTGGAAATCACACTGCCGAAGCGGTCAGACGGCCCGAAGACGCTCCGCATCGTGGCAGCCTCGGATATCCATCTCGGCACCATCATCGGCCGCTGGCGGTTCTCAAAGATCGTCGACGTCATCAACGGGGAGGACCCCGACCTCGTGCTGCTCGCGGGAGATATCGTCGATGAAGACCTCGCCCCCGTCATCAAGGCGAACCTTGGCGAAAGTCTCCGGTCGATCCGGTCAAAGTACGGTATCTACGCGATTACGGGCAACCACGAGTATATCGGGGGCGCAGAGGAAGCCTGCCGGTACCTCGAAGAACATGGGGTCCGGGTGCTGCGGGATACCGTGGCGCGCATCCCCACGGGACTGACGATTGCCGGGCGGGAGGATCGCAGCATCCGCCAGTTCTCCGGGAAGGAACGTCGGCCGCTGGGAGAGATCCTGAAAGGGGTGGATCGAACCTATCCGGTCATCCTGATGGATCATCAACCGTTCGGACTTGATCAGGCGGTCGTGAACGGCGTTGACGTCCAGATATCCGGCCATACCCACCACGGTCAGCTCTGGCCGTTCAACCTGATCACAAAAGCGATCTATGAGATAAGCTGGGGGTACGCACAAAAGGGGGATACGCACTTCTATGTCTCCAGCGGCGTCGGAAGCTGGGGCCCTCCCGTGCGGACCGGCAACAGGCCGGAGGTGGTCCGCCTGACGCTCAACCTCCGCCCGTAGGCGGCTCACCCCTCTCTGCATCCTGACGCGTCCCCGCGGCAATTTTTCCTCTTGACTTTTTCGTAGTGGCGCGGTATATTCGACCTGAAATTCTTTTTTCACCCTCCCTTCATTCTGAAAACTACTTTTCTCTCGTGACTTCTGCGATCATCGAACTCTTTCTTGATGCCATTGCCGTCGATGCGCTGTCCCTCCAGGAACAGCCCATGGCACACTTTGTCCGCCGCTCGCTGGACGGACTCCCCGTCGACATCGTTGAGGACGCCGCCGGTACTGCCATCGGCGGGAACTGCGGCAACCTGATCTGTGTCCCCCGGACACTGGACCCCACCCGTCCCGTGCTCGCGCTCTTTGCTCATCTCGACACGCCGCGCCCCACCACAGGGGTCAAACCGGTGTTCTCGGACACACAGATCACAAGTGACGGCAGCACCATCCTCGGCGTGGACAACAGACTCGGGACATCAGTGCTGCTCCACGTCCTCCGTGACCATCTCCTGTCGCACCGGCCGGGAAATTTCATCGTGGTCCTCAGCGTAGCCGAAGAAGCCGGAATGCTCGGCGCAAAGCACCTGGATCTTTCCCCCTACAATGTGCGCATGGGTTTTGTGTTTGACTGCTCACGGCGGCCGGGAACATTCATCGGCTCCGCCGTGGGATGTTCGCTCTACACGGCGACGTTCCTCGGAAAGCCGTCGCATGCCGGTGTGTCGCCGGAGAAGGGAATTCATGCAATCCGCCTGGCGGCACGGGCTCTCGACCGGATTCCGATGGGGCGGCTCTCGCCAACGATGACGTCGAACGTCGGCACCATCAAAGGCGGCACGGCGACGAATGTCGTTCCGGAATCCTGTACCGTCGAGGGGGAGGTCCGGGAATTCGATCCTGCCGTCATCGGGGAACACCTGACCTTCCTGCGGACAACGTTCGAGGCTGTCGCAAGCGAGGGACAGGGGGCCATCCGGTTTGAGTCTGCCGTTGATTTCGCGCCGTTTGTGCTCGATCCGGCAAGCCCGGTGTTTCGCACGACCGAAGCCGTGATGCGGCGCCTCGGGCTCACCCCGAATCCAATCGAGTATCTTGGCGGGAGCGATGCCAACACTCTGAATGAGATCGGCCTCCCGTCCGTCAACCTCGGCATCGGCGCTCAGAATCCTCACGGGAACGATGAATTCGTCCTCCTCGAAGATATCGCCATGTCTGCCAGCATCGCCAACGAGCTCATCATCGAAAGCACACGACTCTCATGAATCGCTCCCCCATACCGTCCGTTCTCCTCTCACTCTGCGCTGTCATGATCGCGACAGCCGCCTTCGGCGGCGGCAAAGGGCACCTCTTTATTATTGGAGGGGGAGAGAGGGGACCCGAGCTGATGCAGGAGTTTATCGCGCTCGCGGGTGGCCCCGGGTCTGCTGTTATCCGCATCATTCCGCTGGCAAGCGGCGACCCCCGCGAGGCGGGGACGGAACTCGCGGGCGAATTCACATCGCTGGGAGTGAAAAACGTCTCCTCCCTGCTCTGGACCAGGGAGGAAGCAGAAGCGGAGGGATCTGAGAAAGGTCTTGAAGGGGCCACGGGAGTCTACTTTGCCGGCGGCGACCAGATCCGTGTCACCCGCGTGCTGCTGAACACCCCTGTCTACAAGAAGCTTCACCAGCTGTACCGGGACGGCGCCGTGCTGGGAGGGACCAGCGCCGGCGCGGCCATCATGAGCCGCGTGATGATCACCGGGGATGAGACGATGAACAAGGACACGGTGCGCAACTTTGTGTTCATGAAGAAGGGGAACATCGAGCGTGTGGAAGGCATGGGGTTTCTCGACAGCGTGATCATCGACCAGCACTTCATCAAGCGGAAACGCTACGCCCGGCTCCTGAGCCTGGCGATGGAGTATCCCGAACTCGTCGGCGTCGGCATCGACGAGTCCACGGCCATTACGGTGAACCCTGACCGGACCTTCCGTGTGTCCGGGGAGGGAACGGTGTTTGTGGTTGACCCGACGCACGCACGCCAGCTGGGCACCGATGCGCACGGCAATCTTTCAGGGAGCAATCTCATTCTCCACATCCTCAAGGCAGGGGATTCATTTGACATGACGACTCGGACGCCGCGGCCCGCGGGGACGGAGAAATGAAGTTCCAGTTCAACACCCTCGTGATGATCTTCACGGTCGTCGCCCTGGTCGCTGCGGCGACCTGGATCATGCCGGGCGGTGAGTACAAGCGTGTCCTGAAAGAGGGGAAGACGCTCGTTGTCCCCGAGTCCTTTTCCTTCGTCGAAAATACTCCGCAGGGGATCGGTGCGCTGCTCCTGGCTCCGGTCAGGGGATTTATCGACGCCGCCTATGTCATCGCATGCATCTTTGTCTTCGGCGGCGCGTTCAAGATCGTTGAAAAGACAGGTGCCATGACGGTCGCCATCCGGTCGCTTGCCGCCACGTTTTCGCAGAAACCTCATCTGCAGAAGTACTTCATCCCTGTGACGATGACGTTCTTCTCCCTTGGCGGCGCGATCTTTGGCATGTGCGAGGAGACGATGCCGCTCGTGCTCATCTTCATCCCGCTCGCGCTCTCCCTCGGGTATGATTCGCTTGTCGGGACGGCGATTCCGTTTCTCGGCGCGGCGGCGGGGTTTGCGGGTTCGGTCTTCAATCCTTTTACGATCGGCATCGCCCAGAGCATCGCGGAACTCCCCCTGTATTCAGGAATGGAATACAGGGTCGTGATATGGGTCATCAGCACGGTCTCCATGATCACGTTCGTTTCCCTGCATGCTGCGAAGGTCCGGAAGAACCCGGAACTGAGTCCGGTGCATGATCTCGACCAGGAA
>Ga0315275_10005611_pt1 | contig 11914 bp, 6 predicted proteins | sample YL17G03_0_MG_FD_205557 | JGI IMG/M metagenome (GOLD analysis project Ga0315275, IMG submission 205557) | Sediment microbial communities from Yellowstone Lake, YNP, Wyoming, USA - YL17G03_0 | ecosystem: Environmental > Aquatic > Freshwater > Lake > Sediment | place: USA: Wyoming | collected... | reverse complement strand
CGGTATCGAGGATGCCGTTGACAATTGTCCGACCATACCCAATACTAATCAGCAGGATACCGATGGCGATCATATCGGCGATGCCTGCGACAACTGCCCGCTGATTTCAAACGCCAATCAGGCTGATGTAGATGCCGACGGTGTCGGAGATCTCTGCGACAACTGCCGGAATACGGCCAATTCAGACCAGACCGACAGTGATAGCGACGGCCTCGGCAATGCCTGTGACAATTGCCCGAATGCGGCCAACCCCAGTCAAGTGGATGCCGATGGCGACCAGATTGGCGATGCTTGTGATGCCTGCACCGACACCGATCATGACGGCTACGGTAACCCGGGATATCCGGCCAATACCTGCCCGCTTGATAACTGCCCCACTGTCGCCAATGCCAATCAGGCCGACGCCGATGGCGACGGACGCGGCGATCTTTGTGATAACTGCAAGTACGTCCCTAATTCCGACCAGGCCGATAATGACGGCGACGGTGTCGGCAATGTCTGCGACAATTGCCCCGACAAGAAAAATCCCGACCAGCATGATAGCGACAACGATGGGGTTGGTGATGTTTGCGAGGACTTTCTTTGCGGCGATGCCAATGGCGATCGAGTCATAAATATCAGAGATGTCACCTTTATTATCGTCTATCTGTTCTGGGGGGGACCGGCTCCGGTTCCTGTGATTGCGGCCGATGCCAACAATAACGGCTTTGTAACTCTTACAGACATCTCCTATTTGATAAACTTCTTATATAAAGGAGGCCCGCCGCCCTGCTATTACTGATTATTTGCAATTGCTGATCAATAGAATGGTAAAAGAAGACTGTCTATCATCTCTCACTTCTTCTAGGGAGGAACGAATGGTAAGAATCCTTTCACGGCTGTTTCTTATTACGGCTTTACTGGCCGGTCTGACTGCTTTCGGTCAGAATTACGGAACTCTGACCTTCCGCGCCGCTATCGGCGGGCCGGGCGTCTGGGATGATGCCGGAACACCCAAAATCGCCCCCAACAAACATATCGCCGTCAATATCTACAGCACCAACACCGGCGGCGACATAGCCCGCATTACCTGGTCTTCACCTTTCAGTTTCACCGGCGCCGATGGGGTTACTAATATCGTCTGGGGCGACACCGCCCTCTTTGCTCAGGGAAATTTCCGCCTCAGCACCGGCTTCTGGGATGTCTATCGTCGCACTTATACCGAAAGCTGGGAGGGAACTCTTCCCGACCTCTTCAATTTTACCGGCATCGGTATGAGCAACGGCTATCCGCCGGGACTGGGCGAGCTCAAGATTATGGTTTGCTCCTTGACCGTTACTTCCATGGCCGGCACTTTCTGTATTGAGCAGGGGGATGCCGGTAATGATTCCTATGATTGGGTCTTTGATGAGGCAGTTCCGCCCTTTCCCTTTTTCCCCAAGACCTGCTGGACCGTCAGTATTATCGACCACGACCATGACGGTATCGAGGATGCCGTTGACAATTGTCCGACCATACCCAATACTAATCAGCAGGATACCGATGGCGATCATATCGGCGATGCCTGCGACAACTGCCCGACTGTGGCCGGAAGCAACCAGACCGATACCGATGGTGACGGTCGGGGAGACATCTGCGACAATTGTCGAACCGTCCAGAATCCCGACCAGGCCGATACTGACGGTGATGGTGATGGGAATGTTTGTGATAATTGCCTGACGGTGCCGAATCCGGATCAGAAAGATACTGATGCCGACGGCCTTGGCGATCTTTGCGACAACTGCCCGACAATAGCCAATCCCAATCAGGCCGACAGCAACAGTAATGGTGTGGGCGATGCCTGCGAGGGATTTATCAGAGGTGACGCCAATGGCGACAAAATCATCAATATCCTGGATATAACATTCATAATAAAATACATTTATATGGTCGGGCCGCCTCCTGTTCCGCTGGCCGCGGCTGACGCCAATTGTGACGCCCATATAAACATCACAGATATAGTGTATTTGATACATTACTTGTATAGGGGAGGTCCCGCACCCTGCCCCATTTGAAAATCGCCACTGGTCAGCCCCGGAATGAAGATATAGAGGCAGGAGGTTTTTCCCTTCTGCCTCTGTTCATTTCTATTTGTTATGTCTTATTTGCCAGAGTCGCCAGTAAGTATAAATCACCGGTATTATTTCCAAGGTCAGAAAGGTGGAGCTTATCAATCCCCCCACCATCGGGGCGGCAATCCGTTTCATCACGTCAGCGCCGGCTCCCTGCGCCCAGAGAATCGGCACCAGCCCGATCATGGTTGTACCGACCGTCATCAACTTCGGCCGCACCCGCATCACTGTCCCCTCCATATGCGCCCAGATGATATCGTTTAAGTCCCTCACCTTGCCGGCTCGTTTGCGCCGCTCATAGGCGTGGTCAAGGTATAAAACCATCACAATTCCGGTTTCCGTGGCCAGACCTGCCAGAGCGATGATCCCCACCAGCGTGGCGGTGGAATAATGGTAACCCAGAAAATACATCAGCCAGATACTTCCCACCAGTGCAAACGGCACCGAGGCCAGCACTATCAGCGTCTCGGTGAAATTGCGGAAATTGAGATACAGGAGAAGAATAACCAGAATCAAGGTAATCGGAATGACAATTTTCATTCGCTTCATCATCTGCTCCATCAGTTCGTATTGCCCGGTCCATTTGAGATAATACCCGGCCGGAATTTTGATCTCATCGGCCACCACTTTCTTCGCCTCATTGACATATCCGCCGATATCCCTCTTTCCCTGATCCATATCGACATAGACATATCCGACCAGCATGCCCGCTTCATCCTTAATCATCGGCGGCCCGGTAACCACCCTTATATTGGCGATCTGTCCCAAGGGTATATTGGCGCCCCCTTCAGGGAAAGTACTCTGCGAAGGAGTTGAGCCGCCCGGCATGGCGTCCGAGGAAGGCATCGTTCCACTCGGCATGCTCCCGCTTGTTCCTCCGGGAAAAGCGCCTGAACTACTCCCGCCGCCGCTTTTCATCTCATCCATCTGCGCCCAGAGTGCATAGGCGTCGGCAATATTCGTGCTGGCAAGTAACGGTGCATTATCCCCAGAAATCTGCCCCATCCCCGGCATGCTCTCCGACTTTCCCGATCCCGCAGCCGGAATAGGCACCAGCACTTGTTTTAAGCGCTCGATATTCTGCCTCAGGTCGCGCGGATAGCGGACATTTATTGAAAATCGATTGCGCCCCTCAACGGTCGTCTCAATCGGCATGCCGCCGATCGCCGCCTCGATAACATCCTGCACATCCCCCATAGTCAATCCGTACCGCGCCAGCGCCTGACGATCGGGAACGATATCTATATAGTACCCCCCGGTGTTGCGCTCGGAATAGACACTCCGGGTGCCGGGAATTTTGGAGAGCGATTTCTCGAGTTCCAGGCCGATCCGTTCAATTTCGCCCAGATCATTTCCGTAAACCTTCACCCCTATCGGTGTTCTTATCCCGGTCGAAAGCATATCAATCCGGGTCTTAATCGGCATCGTCCAGGCGTTGGTCCAGCCGGGGAATTGCATCGCCCTGTCCAATAGAGCAATCAACTCCTCCCATTTGATAATTCTTTCCTCGGGCCAGATAGGATGCAGCACCGGTCTGATAAATTCCGGCGCCCATCCGGAATACCATCTTTCCTGAGGTACCTTGCGCCACTGCTCCCGCGGCTTTAATTGTACCATAGTTTCCAGCATGCTCAACGGAGCCGGGTCGGTGGCCGTTTCGGCCCGCCCCGCTTTGCCAAAAACCGAGACCACTTCCGGGAATGAACGCAGCACCCGATCCTGATACTGCATGTACTGCTTGGCCTGCTCGATAGAAATATTCGGCAAGGTGGTCGGCATATAGAGGATATCCCCCTCGTTTAGCGGCGGCATAAATTCCGAGCCGATTTTCGGTACCATTGGAAGCGTGGCGATAATCGCCACCAAGCCGATCGCAATCGTCGTTCGGGGATTGCGCAGGGCCACAAAGACAAACGGTTTATATAGGGCAATCAGGAATCTCGAAACCGGGTGCTTGGTTTCCGGGTGAATTTTGCCTCGAATAAGTATGATCATCAAAACCGGGGCCAAAGTCACCGAAGCCACTGCCGCAAAGAACATGGCGAATGTTTTGGTGTACGCCAGCGGTTTGAATAGCCGCCCACCGGGACCGTTAAGAGCGAAAATCGGAAGAAAGGCGATCGTAATTATCAGCAGAGCATAGAATATCGATGGTCCCACCTCTTTGGCCGCCGCAATAATCACTTCCTTGCGGTTGGCTCCGGACGGCGCCTTCTCCAGCCGTTTGTGGGCATTCTCGACCAGGACAATGCTGGCATCAACCATGGCGCCGATCGCGATAGCAATCCCCCCCAGACTCATAATATTCGAATTGATACCAAGAAGATGCATCGGGATAAAGGCCAGCGCCACCGAAACCGGGAGAACAATTATAGGCACCAGAGAACTTCCAAAACTGAGCAAGAAGATAATTATCACGATCGCCACTACCACCCCCTCTTCAATCAAACTCTGCCGCAACGTATGAATGGCGCGATTAATCAAGCCGCTTCGATCATAGACTATTTTCAACTCAACTCCCGGCGGAAACGAGGGTTTTATCTCGGCGACTTTTTGTTTGACCCGATTAATGACATCCAGCGCATTTTCGCCATAACGCATGATAACAATCCCGCCGACCGCCTCACCTATTCCATCAAGTTCCGCCACCCCGCGGCGAATGTCCGGGCCGAAATTTACGCGCGCGACATTGCCTACAAGCACCGGTGTGCCCGATGGTGTTGTTCCCAGGCTTATCTGCCGGAGAGCCTCAAGATCGTTTATATACCCCTTTCCCCGCACAAAGTACTCCCGGCCGGTCATCTCCATCACCCGCCCCCCCACATCATTGCTGCTGCGTCGTATGGCCCGGCTGACATCACCGATAGTCAAATTATATGCGCGGAGTTTTTCCGGGTCGACCTCAACCTGATACTGTTTTTGATACCCACCCACACTGGCCACCTCGGCCACACCCGGTACCGAGGAAAGCGCATAGCGCAGATTGAAATCCTGAAAAGTCCGCAAGTCGGCCAGGTCTTGATTCCCCGAGGAATCAATCAGAGCGTACTGGAAAACCCAGCCTACCGATGTCGCGTCCGGCCCGATAACCGGCGTTACGCCCGTAGGAAGTTTGCTCTCGAACTGCTTCATGTACTCCATCACCCGGCTGCGCGCCCAGTAGATGTCGGTCCCCTCTTCGAATATAACATAGACAAACGACATCCCGAACATCGAATAGCCGCGCACATCGACCACATGCGGCGCCGAAAGAAGCGCCGTCACGATCGGATAGGTTACCTGGTCTTCCACCAGATCAGGACTGCGCCCCATCCACTCGGTATAGAGAATCACCTGCACATCGGAGAGATCGGGAATGGCATCGACCGGGATGCTCTTAATCGAATATATGGCGCCGGCGATGGCAAAGATCGTCCCGATAATAATGATTGCTTTATTGCGGGCGCTGAAATCAATAATGGCTTTTATCATGGTATCGCTTTCTATTGAGTGTGCCCGCTGTGTGACCCGGCCTGCGTTCCCCCCATCCCGGAGAGAGCCGCTTTCAACCGGCTTTCGGCGTCAATCAGGAAATTGGCGCTGGTGACAATCTCTTCACCTTCGGATAGTCCCGAAAGCACCTCCACCCAATCATCCGAGGTCTGCCCGATTTTCAGCAGGCGCGGTTCGAAATGCTTCTTATCATGCACTACAAAGGCGTAATGATTCTCCCCGGCGTTGACAACCGCTTCCGAGGGAACCGCCAGCACCTCATTGTTTGTCCCGCTTATATCGACCTCGGCGTACATGCCGGGGCGAAGACGCATCCCTGGATTGGCAAATTCCATACGAACTCTAACCGTACGAGTCTTTTCGGAAACAGTCGGATAGACAAAACTGATTTTACCTTCAAATAATCTGCCCGGTTGGGAGTTTGGGTGCATTTGCACCGTCTGGCCGGTCTGGATAGCTTGAAGGTCCTGCTCGTAGACTTCACCAATTACCCAAACCGAACTTAAATCGGCAATGGTAAAAAGATTCTGGTCGGGGGTAACATATTGCCCGGCATTGACCGATTTATCCAGGACATACCCCGAGAAGGGACTCCGGATAGTCAGTTCTTTTCCGGGTGAGGTTTCTTTATCCAACTGCTGAAGTTCTTGCTCTGAAAGTCCCAGCAGGCTCAGCCGCTCTCTTGATGCTGAAAGCAACTGCTGACGCATATAAACCAGGGTGGAATCTGTTCCCTCCTTGGCGGCCGCTTCGCGGGCCAGAAAATAATCCTGCTCGGCCGCAAAGAGGTCCTGGCTGTAAAGCGAAAACAGCGGCTCACCTTTCTTTATCAACTGCCCCGTCTGATCAACATACAATTTTGATATCCAGCCGCTGACCCGGACATGAATATTGGCCACCTTCGATTCGTCGGGAGTAATATATCCGGCTATGCGCTTTCCACCGCCAAGTGGCCGCCACGCGACTATTGCCGTCTTTATCCCGATCAGTTGCAGCCGCTCCGGCTCAATGGTCACCGGCACCAGCCCCGGCACCGGGGCGCTGCCCATATCGCCCATCTGTCCGCTCTCGGGCGCTACTTTCGGCGTTTCTTCCATTCCCGGCATCTCGCCCATATTTTCATCCTTCTGTGCCGGTTGGGTTTCTTCCACCTTCACCAGATCCATTCCGCACTTGGGGCATTTCCCCGGAACATCCGAGACGACCTCGGGGTCCATCGGGCAGGTGTACTGTCCCGGTTTGGTTTTTGCCATTCCCGCCATCTCATGCTCGGCATGAACGCTATCGGATTCTTGTGTGGCGGCTGTATCATTCTTATCAATCGGGACCAGATTCATCCCGCAAATCGGGCATTCGCCCGGCTGGTTGCTCACATAAGTGGGGTGCATCGGGCAGTGGTACATTATTGCTTTGGCGCTGCTTGACGCCCCCGGGGCGAGGCCAAAATAGCCAAGCACCATTATCAGGGCGAAAAGTGTCAGCCCTCCCAGTATTATCCAGCGCACGATCGCCATAGTGTGCACATATCGCGGCGGCGCTTCCTCACCCTCGGGAAGCGGTTCATGCTCGTACAGGTCATACGGCCTATCTGAATCAGACATATTATTTTTCCTTTTATTTATTTTCTATCGCTATCAGTTGCACTGCCAAAGTCGGTTGTGAAGCGCTCCGCTTCGGCCAGGGTGCGCCCCAAATCATTGGAGATTTGATATTCGGTAATCCGGTCGCGTGAGACGGTCAGGGCATATGTGAGAACGGTGGCCAGCGAGGTTCTATTGCTTGTATATCCGGCGAAAGCCGCCCGGAAAGCATCCTCCGAGGTCGGGATAATTCTCTCGTGGTACAAGCGGAGACTTTCGGTAAGCCGTGTCGCTCTTTGATGGGTTGTTCGCAGTTGTGCCTCCATATCGCGGCGTATTTGATTGGCCTCGGCATCGGTACTGCGGCTCATCGCCTCCATGGAACGGGCCATTTTCCCCTGCTGCCGCCCGGAAAAAATCGGCAGTGAGAGCGTCGCCTGAAAACCGACCATATTATCGCGCGGCCCCATATCCAGGCTTCCCTGCTCGCGGATATTATAGTTGGCCGATAAACCCAGCATCGGCCAGCGCATCCGCCGTGCGGCCGCCGCCGAAAATTCATAGCTCTGCGACCGGGCATTCGCCTGCCGCAGTTCGGGGTAATTGCCCAATGCCGCTATCAGCCATTCGTCCGCCTTTTCGGGAATGGCCGGAACCGATGGCTCCGCCGGCACCGGCAGGGGAGAATTGACTTCTGTCCCACGCAGGGCATTAAGATTGAACCGGGCTTCATCGAGACTCTGCTGCGCCGAAAGAATCTCCGATTCAAACCGCCCCAGTTCCGCCTGCGCCGCCAGTAAATCCTCCTGACCGGCTTCATTGGCTTTCAACTTGGCCGTAGTCACATCCACAATCTGCTGAAAAATCTCTCTTTGTCTCTGCAGCTCATTCAAGATCTGGCCGCGATAGTACAAGTCATAAAAAGCCTGTTTAGCGGCCACGGCCAGTTGTGATTCTACACCGCGACGCTCCTCGGTCGAAACATCCAAGTCGGCGCGAGCCGCTTTTTTCGCAAGCCCCTTCTGTCCGGCATACGGGATATTCTGGCTTATCCCGATCATCTTCATGGTCATCGGATCCATTTTGAAATCAAACGAGGTCGGAAGATTGGCCACCCCCAGCATAAGCATCGGGTCATCCCACGCGCCCGCCGGGCGGATTTTATCTTTGGCCGATTCCTCCATATAACGGGCCGCCGCCGCCCGGTCATTATGATTGATTGCATCCCTCACTACCTGCTCAATCCGAAGAGTGTCGCCGCCTGTTTGTGCTAAAGCTGATGCAATTATCGCAGGAATAATCAATATTGCAATTGCGAGAGACTTTGTTATTGTCAGGAAACCACCCGTTTTAGGAAATAATCTATTTCTTCTATCCAATTCAAACTTCATATCCCGGTCCTTCATTAAACAAATCACCAAATGCTTATCAACATCCATGCCACATATTAGACGGCGCATCAATCGCTTGTTATACAATTACTTATAGCTATGAAGCTGAAACTCAGAGATGGCGCCTGACAAGAATATTCTCGGATTGATATAAAATGTCAACAATATTCCACATTAATTGGGAGGTTGCCGGATAGTATCTTCCGCGGGAATTGAACGGAGTCATTTTGCCTTCATAACATCAAACTCGGATTCCGAAATCGGAATCCGAGTTTGATGTCATTTTTTCTGCAGTTGGAGTTCGCGGCTAATCAAATGCTAATTGCAGATCGGTGCCGGCCCCGCACGGTAAAGGTAATCAATGACATGAGTGATATCGCGGATATTCACTATCCCATCGGCGTTGGCATCTCCGGCAAGAAATGGTATCGGCACCGGGCCGCTCTTATAGAGGAAACTTATAAGATAGGTTATATCCTGGATATTGAGAATCCGGTTGCTATTGGCGTCTCCCGGATGCAGAATCCCAACCAGCCCGTCGATTATCTCCATCTTTGTAGTATCCAACCTGGGTACATAGAATGTGTCGACAAAGATCGAATCGAATGGAGGGCCAGACACTTGCCCATATACAAGACAGATATTTTCGTTCGGCGGCGGAGCCCACTGCAGGCAACGATAATAGTCGATGTCGACGACGGTATCCATATAGATGCCGATGGAATTCCCTTGAGGATCTGAGAAGCAAAAATGGTCAAGATTCTCATGCTGAATATAGAGATTGACCGTCGTATCGGTAGTTGTATCGGGTATATCATAAACTCTGCCGATCAGACGCAGAAGAGGAATCTGGCCGTACTGCGGTGGAACAATTCCAGTATGGCCCGGCTTTGGCGAGCCGATTATACGTATATCATACCCCTGCCCGCCAATAGAGTTGGCCAGCATGCCCCATCCCGAGGTCAGGGTGCCGGCCGTATCAACCATTTCAAAGGTCGTCCCGGAAAATTGCATAATATCCGGGCGGCTCAGGATTATCCATATTTCAAATGCTTGAACTATATCGGTGAGGTTCTTCAGATAGACAGGGATTATCACGCTGTCTTTCATGGCGCAGACATAGACCGAGTCGGCGCGAACCGAAAGTATCGGTTCGGCCTGGACCGGAGAAAAGACCGGAAGAAAAATTACCGCCAGAGCGATTATCGCCGGCCAAAGAACGGCCCAGCGACAGTTTTTGTTGCGGAACATTATGTCCTCCTTAAGGTTACATGAGGTGAAGGTTTCGTATTTCCTCTTGTTCCCTTAACTATTGACCAGACCTATGACCTCCAGATATGAATTTAAAGCGCAAATTGCAGGACAAATCAATACTGGTCAGAGATACACCGATTAATATATATACTTTCCCCTTTTTGTCAAGGTCATTTTCTGATCGGAATAGATGAAGATTACCGCCTTGAAAGACGGATAAGGCTTTCACCCGGTTTTACGGCCGTTCCTCCCATGTGATCTTCTTCAAAGATAGTGCATCATGAAATACACTGACTGTCTATTGATGATAAATCATAAACATCGGGTCCCATGCGGGAACCACCACCGGCGTCTGATCATATATCTTCAGGATTTCTTTCGGCACGAAGTCTTTCTTGATTATGATATTGAACAGGTTTTCGTCAAACCAGTTGTCGTACATGGTCCAGTATCCGGCGCTCTTGTTCTCGGAACCCCAGCTGTTTTCCACCAGCCACTTGACCGGTTTGTCGTCCTTAACATCGACACCGACAAAAACCATGGCGTGGTTGCTCGTAGTCTCGAGATAACGAATCCGATCCGCCTTGCTCAGGCTCATATCAATATTGTAGATCGAGCTGTAGTCATACAGATCGGTCGCCATGATGCCGCGGTCGCGGTTCTGGTCGATGCCGACATCACAGGCAAACCAGACCGGTTCATCGGCCAGCACCGATTTCATCGCCATCTCTTTCAATTTCTCGATTTCGACATTGGCATAGTGCATATCATCAGCGTCAAATATATTTCGTGAAAGGTTGACCGAGTAATGCTTGCCGAATTCTTTTGAAGGATTATTGAAAATGCTGACGTACTGGTTCAAATCTACCCCGACAAAATCCTTGAAAAAGCTCTGCGGCGTATAGGTGCGGAGGGCGCTCACGATCGAATCTTTATCTTCGAAGCGGTAATGGAACTCAAAGGGCGGCTCGCCGTAATTTATCACCAGCATTTTATAGATTTCCGCCAGCATCGTCTCTTTGGCGGCCGCAATATCGCCGAGCGATTTCCCCTCTTTGCACATTTTACGAATCCGAGCGGCATCGGCGCGGAGTTTCTGATTTACCAAATTGTTCAAAGAACCGGTATTTTCGGAACTGTTGGTCTCCGGCATAATCTCTTTGGGTACCACTCCATATTTCTCGACAAGGTCGACCACATATTTCCACCAGCCGCCGTCACCCACCGGATCACGAAGCAATATTTCCAGTTCCCGGTCGGACTGTTCCCGGTCGCGAAACTTGACCATATTCTCCAGGAAGCAATTGGATTTTTCCAGCTTATCCCAAAATGCCAAAAAACTTTGCGAAAACTCGAATCCCGAAAGCTTATATTTCTCGATCACCGCCGGGCGCAGGGCATTCAATCCGGCAAAAAGCCAGCAGCGTCCGCTCGATTTCTGATTGGTGATTCCCTTGGTTTTTACCTTATGGCTGAAAACATCGCTTTGCTGGCGCAGGATATCGCGATTTAAAGCCAGATTGTTAATATCGGTATTGGTGATGGCATTATACATCGCCCGATTATGGGTATCCATTTTGAACGATTCACGGATTTTGCCGAGCATTTCGGGGGTGATGCCGCCCTCGCCGGCCAGAATCGATGGAACTGCTACAAGAACGGCTATCAGAGCGGCAGAGATTATTCGGAGGGGAGAAGAGAACTTCATGAAGACTCCTTCACAGGTGAAAATTGAAACCATAAATCAAAGCAAATATAGCCTTATTATTAATTATTGTCAATCAGCCGCCTGGCGCCGTTCTCGATCCGCACCGCAACTCATTATAAAGAAATGAATTAACGCGAGTGGGAGAAATTCTTAAATATCGGACAGATTGTATCCAATATGGGCGTATTGTGATACGTCATATATTTACAAGCAATTCTCCATAAATTTTCAATCCCTTTTCATAAAACCGCTTGCAATTTCCTCGATGATAATTATATTTGTCTTGATCCAATTGAGCACGCTGGCGTCCGCCGGAAATTGGTATGGTTTGACTTCAATATTCTTGCCTTTTCTTATCCGGAGGAGATATGAATAGAAATATTTCCTGCTTAACTCGAA
>Ga0315275_10005609_pt1 | contig 11916 bp, 9 predicted proteins | sample YL17G03_0_MG_FD_205557 | JGI IMG/M metagenome (GOLD analysis project Ga0315275, IMG submission 205557) | Sediment microbial communities from Yellowstone Lake, YNP, Wyoming, USA - YL17G03_0 | ecosystem: Environmental > Aquatic > Freshwater > Lake > Sediment | place: USA: Wyoming | collected... | reverse complement strand
CGAGATCGAGAACTCTTCCGGCATGGTGACGATGCCGACAACATCGGCTCCGGACTCGAGGAGCGCACGGCAGCAACGATGCCCGAGCGCCGAGGCCCCGAAGAAGACCGTTCTCACCGGGTGCTGGCGACGCCCCGCCGCCGCTGGGCGGAGTCCTGAACGGAGTCCGGGACAGCGCCTCCGAGGAAGATCCGGCACCACCACTCGAAGCTGAGCAGCGACCAGATCAGGAGACGATGGTTGACCCGTCCCGAGCAGTGCTCGTCGAGCGTTCGCTCGACCGACGACCGGGAAAGGAAGTGGTAGATCTCGGCGTGCGGATCGCGAAGGAGGCGATTGATGTAGTCGATGCTCTCGCCTCGGAACCAACTCGCGTCTGGCGCGCTGAACCCTGTCTTGTGACGGCCGGTAATCGAGGAGGGCAGGAGCGGCGCCATCGCGTTGCGCAGGACGAGCTTGCCGTCGGCCGTTGAGCTCTCGTACAAGAGGCGCTTGCCGACTATGTTCTCGTCCACGTGGCTCGTGCCGGCGAGATTGGCCAGCTTCGCGCCCGGCGAGATGCGGAGCGCGAGGTCGACGAGTTGCTCGTCGAGAAACGGCACGCGCGTCTCGAGCGAGTGCGCCATGCTGAGCTTGTCCTCGACCACGAGGAGCCCGTGCAGGAACGTCTTCAACTCGAAGTAGAGCGACGCGTTCACGCGCTCCTCGCTCGTCTCGAACCCGTTGTGCCAGCCGTCGAAGACGCCCCGGAACACGTCGTAAGTCGAGTGGTCGCCGATCAGCCGTCGGGTTTCGTCGTTGAAGAGAGCGCCGCTTTCCTCGTCGGTCGTCAGACGCTGCCAGTAGGCGTAGGAGCCGCGGAAGAACTCCTCGCGCGACTCTCCGTCCGCGCCTCGGTAGTACCGCCACGGATAGCCGCCGAATAGCTCGTCGCCGCCGGCGCCGGAGAGGACGACCTTGACGAACTTGCCGGCAAGCCGCGCGACGTAGTAGTTCGGGTAGGACTGACCGACCCGCAGGTCCTCGAGATGCCAGACGAGCTCGGGGAGCACCCACTCCATGTCTCCGGCGTGGAGCACGACCTCGTAGTGCTCGGTCTTCAGCTCGTTCGAGAGTGCCTCCGCCTCGCGACGCTCGTCGAAGCCGAGCTCGAGGCCCGAGGCCGACGAAAGGTCGAATCCGCCGGTGAACGTGGCGAGTCGCGGCAGAGAGCGTGTCGCAACGGAGGCGATCGAGCTCGAGTCGAGCCCGCCGCTCAGGTAGGCGCCCACCGGGACGTCGCTAACGAGCTGGCGGGTGACGGCGGCCTCAAAGCGCTCCCGCACCTCGTCCTCGGCCTCGCCGCCCAGCTCGGGAGCCAGATCGAAGTCCCAGTAGCGGTCGAGCCGCGGTTCGCCCGTGCCGTCCAGCTCGATCGTGAGCATGCAGCCGGGCTGCAGCAGGCGGACGCCCTCGAACAGCGTCCTGTCCGAGAAGACGTTCTGGAAGGTGAAGTACTCGTCCAGCGCCTCGTGGCAGACGGCCGCTGAGACGCGCGGATGGCGGAGCAGGGACTTCACCTCGGAGCCGAACACGAACAGCCCGTCGCTGCAGAGCCAATACAGCGGCTTGACGCCGAACCGGTCGCGCGCGAGGAAGAGCCGGCGCCTGCTCCGGTCGTGGAGCGCGAACGCGAACATGCCGGAGAGGCGCTCGACGCACGCCGGCCCCCACTCCTCGTAGCCGTGCACGACGACCTCGCTGTCGGTCTCGGACCGGAACCGGTGGCCCGCCTCCTGCAGCTCGGCCCGCAGCTCCGCGAAGTTGTAGATCTCGCCGTTGTAGGTTAAGACGACCTGTCCGTCCTCGGAGGCGATCGGCTGCGCGGCCGCTTCGCTCAGGTCGATCACGGCGAGGCGCCGATTGCCGAGCCCGACGTTGCCGTCGACGTGGAGCCCCTCGCCGTCCGGCCCCCGGTGGGCGAGCGCCCGGGTCATGTCCCCCAGGACGCGCTCGTCGACGGGCTCGCCGCGGAGGTTGCAGATGCCGGTGATCCCGCACACGGCCTAGCTCCTCACTGCGCGGACCGTGAGGCCGCTCTCCTGGACGTCGAAGTGGACGATCTCGAGCCCGAGGTCGCCGCACCACGACCGCACCTCGTCCTCCGTCTGGCGGTGGGCATAGCGGGGGTGATACCAGTCGAAGTTCACGTGGAGGTTCTCCTCGAAAGAGAGGTCATCGTTCCAGAAGAGCTTCGCAAAGTTCCAGTAGATCAGGCGTTGCACGTCGTAACGGCCGGCGGCGATCCCGAGGACCGGCACTTCGGGGACATCGACCTCGACCTGCAGCGCGGCGAGGGCCCGCCCGAGCTCCGTCACTGGGCGTAGTGCCTCCCAGGCCTCGTTCGGCGGCAGCTTCGACACGAGCGCGCGGACGTGGTCGTCCGTGAACTCCCGCATCGGCGCCTTCCGGCGATACACGTAGAAGAGGATCTCTCCGCCCAGCCGCAGCAGCGGCACGAGGGCGCCGAGGGCCTGCTCGGTGGACGGCGTGTGGTGGAGCACGCCTTCGGAGAAGATCGCGTCGAACGTCTCCGGGGCGAACGGCAGCGCCAGGAGATCCGCCTGGACGAAATGCGTGTCGGCGAACCCTCCAAGCCGCTCCCATGCGACATCGACCGCCGTCGAGATGTCGACCCCCACCCAGACGCCGTGCCACTGCTCGTCGAGCCAGGCCGACGAGCTGAAGCCCGCACCGCAGCCCGCATCGAGGATGCGCATCCCGCTGAAGTGGTCGCGCATCGCGTTCCGATCGGCGAAGCCGTACTTGGCGACGAGCCAGTCGGTCAGCAAGCGTTTGGCGCCGGCAGAGGCGTACGCCTCGCGGCGGGCCCATTTGAAGGCGAACGTCTCCTCGGTCCGGCGCTGGTCCGTCGTAGTAACGTTGGTGAAGCGCGGAATGCCGACGTGGATCGGGTGAGTCGCGCCATCGATCGAGGACAGCAGCCCCTCCTCGAGCGTGCCCGAGGCGAGAGTGAGCGGCCCGCCTGACTGAGGGTCTACGAGGAGCCGGAGCAGGGCATCATCCACCGGCTCGCTCCAGCCGGAGCCGGGTCGACCCCAGCACGTCCGTAGCCGGGACCCGTCGGCCGTCGAGCTCGACCTCTCCGAGCACGAGCACGCCCTCGCCGGTCAGCACGGTCACCTCGCCCGATTCGGAGCGTCGCTCCACGACCTGGCCCGCGACTCCGAGGAGCAGGCCCGGAGGTTCTTCGGCGCGCGCCCGCCACACGGTCAACCGTGTCCCGTCGAGCGTAGAGAAGGCGCCCGCGAAAGGCTCCGCACTCGCGCGCACAATGCGCGCGAGTTGTCGGGCGGGGAGCGCCCAGTCCAGCTCGGAGTCCTGCGGGCGGCGCGGCAGGCACCTGAGGGACAGCGAAGGATCGGCGGGCTGCGGTACGGCTTCGAGCGAGCGGTCGGCGAGTCCGCCGACCACCTCGACGAAGAGCGCCGGGAAGGCTTCGTCCAGGAAGGCGTAGACATCGCCAATGTAGGTGTCCTCTTCGAGCGGGTGCGTACGGCGCGCGAGAATAGGGCCGGAGTCGAGGCCCTCGTCCATCAGGTGGAGCGTTGCGGCAACCTGCGGCTCCCCCGTGATGATCGCCCAGTTGGGCGCGGCGTTGCCACGGAAGCGCGGCAGGTCGCCCGCGTGGGCGTTTACCACGCCGAGCGGGAAGGCATCGAGGACGTCCCTGGGGACGAGGGTGGGCCAGTTGACGCTGACGGCCACCTCGGCACCGCAAGCGCGAATCACGTCGAGGTGCTCCTCCAGGCGCACGTCGGAGAGAAATGGCACGCCGAGGTCCCGTCCCAACGCTTCGAAGGTCTGCTCGTCGACCCGGTACTCGGGCGCGGCCGACGCGGTGGCGACGAGCACGATTTCGTGCCCGGCCGCGACCAGCGAGGCGACGGAGTCGAGCAGCCAGTGCGTTCTCCCCAGGGCGGCAACTCTCATCTGCGCTTTGCCCAGCTCTGGTAGACGTCGATCACACGCTGGCCGCGCCGCTCCTCGGCGATCCGATCGACCAGATCGATGAAAGCTGTTCGCGTGCCGGCGCCGTTCGACCGGTAAGGCTCGAGGGCCTCGACCGAGGCGCGCTCCAGGGACGGCACCGACGCGGTCAGCCGCCTGTAGGCGTCCATGTTGTTTGTGTTGAGGTACACGTGCACAGGATGGAAGTCGAACACCTTGAGGCCCGGCGCCTCGAAGAGGTCGGCGTCGAGGAGCGGGCTCGGGTCGTCGTCCGTCATCTCCATGTCGTCCTCCCAGAAGTACGGCAGCCGGAGCAGCCGGCTCTCACCCCACCGGTACTCGACCGGCTCCAGCCCGCGGGCGCGTGGGAGGAAGAGCGACACGTCGACCACGATCGGCGTGCGCGCCATCGCCTCTGCGAGGAGCGGGGTCGACTGGACGAGCGAGTGGGTGCGCATGCTGCGGGCCTCGGGAACGAGCCGCATGCAGTGGTCGAGGATCTCCTCCGGCGTGGCGCCGTGGGTCGACCCCGCCAGGAAGTTCGGGTGGATGCCCAGCTCGAACAGCTCGGGGTGGTCTCGCAGCCGCTCGACGGAGGGCGAGGCGTGAGTAATGAACCACGTCGCGGGGATGCCGCGCTCCAGCAGCAGCGCCGCGACGTCGTCCACCACGGCGTCGGGGGCCCAGTCGAGATCCAGAGTGAGGACGCAGTCGCGGATCATGCGGCGGCCAGCAGCGCCGAAACGACCGTCTGCTGCTCCTGCGGGCTGAGCTGGGGGTACAGCGGGAGCGCGAGCGTGAGGCGGTCGGCCGTCCAGGCGTTGGGGAAGGACTCCGGCCGGATCCGGTACTTCTCCGCGTAGTACGTCTGGAGCGCGGCGGCGTGCGTTCCCTGGCGAGTCGCGATTCCCTGCGCCTCGAGCGTCCCCATGACAGCGTTGCGGCGCGAGTGCAGGCGCTCGAGGTTGGCCAGTGACGGATCCTCAGGCGCGAACAGCGTGACGTACGCCTGGTAGCCGTGGACGAGTCCGTCCGGCACGACCGGTGTCCGGAGCCAGTCCACGCCGGCGAGCAGCTCGTCGTAGCGGGCGGCGACTTTGCGGCGGCCGCTCATGATCTCGCTGAGGCGACCCATCTGCGCACGTCCGAGAGCGCCCTGGATGTCGGTCATCCTGAAGTTGAAGCCCAGATAGGGGTAGTGGCTGAGGAGGAAGCTCCGGTCCTCGTTGTGGCGCTGGTGGTCGGAGCGCGCCGCTCCGTGGTCGCGCAGGGACCGGCAGAGCTCGTCGCGATCCATGCGCTGGGTCGTTATCATCCCGCCCTCGCCGGTCGTGATCGATTTGCGCGGATGGAAGCTGAAGCAGCCGAAGTCTCCGAAGGTGCCGGTGTGGCGGCCCCGGTACCAGCCGTCGAGCGAGCACGCCGCGTCCTCGACAACCCACAGATCGTGTTGGCGCGCGAGCTCGAGCAGCGGATCCAGGTCCGCCGCGAGCCCGAACAGGTGCACCGGAATGATCCCCACGGTGCGCGGCGTGACGGCCGCGGCGACGGCCTCGGGCAGCACGTTGTAGGTCTCGAGGTCGACGTCGCAGAAGATCGGTGTCGCACCCATGTACTCGACGACGTTCGCGGTCGAGATCCAGGTGAACGCGGGCACGATCACCTCGTCGCCGGGCGACAGCCCGAGGGCGGCGACCGCGATGTGGAGCGCGGTCGTGCAGGAGCTCGTCGCGACCGCGTGCGAGGCGCCTGTGAAGCGCTCGAACAACTCTTCGAACCGGCGCACCTGTGGGCCCTGTACGACCCAGCCGCTCTTGAGTGGCTCCTGTACGGCGCGGAGCTCCTCGTCGCCGAACAGCGGCTTGGTGATCGGGATCACGGGTGCCCCGAGTGCGCCCGTTCGTCCTGGCGGCGCCAGTCGATCACCGACCGAAGTCCCTCGTCGAGCGGGACGCTTGCCCGGAAGCCGAGCAGCCGCTCCGCCTTCTCGGTCGAGCCGACGCGATGCGTGACGAACATCGACTCCTCGGGGCGGTACTCGGGCTCGAGATCGCTGCCCGACAGCTCGAGCAGGTCCGTGACCAGCTCGTTGATCGTCGTCTTGACGCCGATCCCGACGTTGAAGCACTCGTCGCTTGCATCCGCCTCGAGCGCGAGCACGTTTGCGCGCGCCACGTCGCCCACGTGGACGAAGTCGTACGTCTGGGAACCGTCGCCGAAGATCACGGGCGGCTCGCCGGCGTCGATCCGGTCGAGCACCTTCATGATCACGCTCACGTAGGTGCCCTTGTAGTCCATGCGCGGCCCGTAGACGTTCATGTAGCGAAGCCCGACCCACGGCAGGCCGTGCTGCTCGTTGACCGAGCGGAAGATCTGCTCGCCGGCGATCTTGGTCGCGCCGTAGAGCGTGCGGTTGTTGAAGGGGTGCTCCTCCGTCATCGGGGTCTCGATCGCGTCTCCGTACACGGAGGCCGATGAGGAGTAGACGACCTTCCGCACGCCGAGCTCGTGGGCTGCCTCGGCGACGTTGTAGGTGCCTTCGACGTTGATCTCGATGGCGCGCCTCGGCTCGTGCACGCACTCGTGCAGCCACAGCGCCGCCAGGTGGAACACGTACTGCGTGCCGTCGATGACGCTTCGGAGGAGCTCGCGGTCCGCGATGCTGCCCTTCACGAGGCGGACGCGGGGGTCCCGCGACGCTGACTCGAGGTTGGAGCGGGTCCCGCGGACGAAGTCGTCGAGGACGACCACCTCGCGGACGTCTTTCTCGAGCAGCTGGTCGACGATGTGCGAGCCGATGAAGCCCGCTCCGCCCGTGACCAAGATACGACTGTCTCCCAGCTCGGGCACGCGCTCGACCTTACCAGGCCGCCCGCGCGTGGACGGAGGGGCCCCGCCGTCCATCGCTGATGCGGTCAATCTAGCCCCGGGTCAGCGTTCTCCAGCCGCCCACGCTGTGCGGAGTCCGAGGCTTTGAAACTCCGCATTGAAGCGTTCGCGGCTCGCTGCTGCTGCATTTCGCCGGAACGAAGCGAGCCGCGCCGCGTCCTGCGCCAGATTCTTTAGTGCGGCAGCGACACCCTCCGGTCCGCCGGCCGCAGCGATACCAACGTTCTCCCGCTCGACGAACGGACCAAGCGCCTCCAGGTCCGAGACAACCACGGCCAAGCCTGCGGCCAGATACTCGAAGAGCTTGTTCGGCAGAGAGAGCTCGCCGTTGCGCGTCACGGGTTGGTCGAAGATCAGCCCAACTTGCTCCCTTTCCAAGGCTTGGATCACCTGGGACGGCGCCACGGGCGACTCCACGGACACGTTTCGCTGCCCGGCAGTCGCGCGCGAGAGCTCGTTTGGGTCGGCGCCCGGGATGCGGAGCGTAAAGTGGACCTCGGGCGCGGAGGCGATGACTGAGAGGAGATCGCCAAGCTCGCGTCCCGGCCCGAGCGTGCCCTGGTACACGGCTCGGAGCGGCATCGGTTCAACGTCACGCACGTCGGGCGGCGGGACGCCGGCGAGACTGGGACAGTTGAGGACGACGAGAGGACGGCAACGGAGGTGGAGCTTCCGCACGAGCTCGTTCGCGATCGCATCGCTGACCGTCACGACGGCGTCAGCCCGCCTTGCTAGAACGCCCTCCACACTGCGCATGGACCCGCGGTAGATGCGTGGCGGATCAGGGTCGAACTCGGAGTACAGTTCATGAGCGTCGTATACGAGCCGCGCGTGCGCTCTCCGAGCCACCAACCAGCCTGCCGCCAGGGTGTCGAGGTCGTTGGCGTGCACGACGCTGATTCCATCGAAACGTCTTCCGGCCCCCGCTAGTCTGATCGTCGTTCCGGTCAATCGCAGCAAGCGGTAGATCCCGCGGAGTTCACGGATGAGCGGCCCCGCGGGCCTGTGCGCCAGGCTCGTGCGTCGGAGTGCACTCGAAACACCGCCGGTGTGGACGCGGACGATGGCGTCGAGGTCCAGATCGGCAGGCGTATCGCCGCTCGTCCCGCTGAGGCCGAAAGCATCCCATCCGAGCGAACGAGCGAATATGACCTGGCGGCGCGCTCGCGGATCGCGTGTGAGTTCGCCCGCGGTCACGATCAACAGCCCGGGCATCTAGGCCGGAGTGCGTTTGTTGCCGACTGCCGCCAACTGATGGCCGGCGGCGCCCAGCACTCTGTCCTTGAGAGCGACCGGCAGGCGGTCCGTGATCGGGACGCGAAGCCGTCGCGGCAGGGGCAGCAGCTCTGCGTCCTGGCCGTATGGCTGGATCGTCACGTCTTCGATACCTACCGAGCGCAGCTTGGCCTCGAGTTCGGCTCGTGTGAAGTGCCGTGCGATCAGGCCGTCGGTCTCACCCGCTCGAGCCCCCTCAAAGTGGAAGCCGAAGCGGCGTGCAATTGGGAGAAAGCGTGCGAAGCCGCGGTAGAAGACAAAGAAGAGCGAGTGCCGGTGATAGACCATCAGCACGATCCGCCCGCCGGGGCGGCACACACGAACGAGCTCCGACAGCGCCCTGTCCATGTTTGTCGAGTGGTGGATCACGCCCCAAGAGAAGACGAGGTCGAACGACCCGTCGGAAAACGGGAGAGTCTCGGCGTCCCCTTGCAGGACCGTTGCTTCGAGGCCGAACGCTGCCATCCTCGATCTCGTCGTCGCGACGGCCCAGTCTGTGAGATCGACGGCGGTCACTCGCGCGCCTGCCTCGGCGAAGAGCTGAACGCCAAACCCGCTTCCAGGACCGACTTCGAGAACTTCCTTCCCACCAACGTTGTCGAAGTCGACGAACCGGGAAAACGGCTTGCCATTCTTCTTCGCTGTAAGCCGCAAGACGCGCGGATGGAAGACACGGCTGTCGAGCTCCCGGAAGTACTCCTTTGATCCGTACGGGTGCCGGATCGGGTCGTCGACGTCGTACGACATCGGATTCCGGTTCCACCAATCACGTACCTGCTCTTGTGTCACGGCGGAGGAGACTAGCGGTCGAGGAACGTCTGCGCCCAGAGCTCGGCGTTGAGCGCGCGCCAGAGCTCGAAGCCAGCCTCCAGCTCGCCCGCGCGGTGCCGCGCGAGGCGGTCGCGTGCGCGGGCGGAGTTGACGAAGCCTCGTTCCGCGAACGAGCGCGAGGCGAACACGTCGGCAGCGAGGTCGCCGAGCGCACCGCGGAGAAAGCGCCCCTCCGGCGTCACGAACCCGAGCTTGTCGACGCGGTCGCGGACGGTGGGCGGAAGCAGGTCGCCGAAGGCTCTCCGGAGCACGACTTTCGTGCGGCCACTGTGGATCAGCTCCTCGCCGGGCAGCGAAAAGAGGAGCTCGACGAGCCGGTAGTCGAGGAACGGCACGCGCGCCTCGAGCGAGTGCGCCATCGAGTTCCTATCCTCGTATCGGAGCAGCTCCGGGAGCCCGCGCTCGGTGAGGATCAGCTGGAGCTGCCGGCGCAGCCGGTCCGGGAAGGGCGAGCCGTCGGCGCGCGGCGTCCTGTCGAGCCGGCGCAGGTCCGGATGGGATAGACCGCCGCCCCACTTCAGTCGCTGCCGCGCCGCCGACTTCAGCGACTCGGGTGCGAACGGACGCAGCAGCGCGGAGGCGATCGCTCCCGCTCCCGCTCCGTGGAGCGTGCGGTAGGCGCGCACCTCGGCGCGCAGGTCGCCGAGGCGGCGCGCCACGAGCAGGTCGGCGAACCGGAACCCGAAGTAGCCGTGGTAGCCCGCGAGCACCTCGTCGCCGCCCTGGCCGTCCAGCATCACGGTGACGCCGGCCGCCTTCGCCGCGCGCATCACGTACCACTGCGCGGCGATGCTGGTCGAGCCGAACGGCTCGTCCTGGGCCTCGACGATCGCCGGTAGGTTGGCCACGAGATCCGCGTCCGAGAACGAGACCCAGTGCGGGTCGGCGCCCGTCTTGAGGACGACCGCCTCTGCGAAGGGCCGCTCGTCGAAGCCCTGGTCCTCGAAGAAGGCGGTGAACGTCTTCTGGCGGTCGCCGACGGGCCGCGCGTTCTCCGCCTCGGTCCGCAGGAGGTGGTCGACGGCGACGGCGATCGCCGACGAGTCGAGCCCACCGGAGAGGCAGGTGCCGACAGGCACGTCGCTGCGCAGCCGCAGCCGCACCGAGTCGAGCATCAGCTCGCGCACCGCCTCCGCGGGGTCGCCCGGCGGCGGGTCGCGCTCCTCGAGCGACCAGTAGCGGCGCAGCTTTAGTCCGCCGCGGTCGAACGTGAGCGTGTGCGCCGCGGGGAGCTTGTGGATTCCCGCGAAGAATGTGTCGTCGGTGTGCTCAATGTAGCCCTGATCCAGGTAGTCGCGCACCGCGCGCGGATTCGGCGCAAGGCGCGCCTCCGGGTTCGCGCGGAAGGCCTTGAGTTCGCTCGCAAACGCGAAGCGGCCGCCCTCGTGGCGGTGGTAGAACGGCTTCACACCGAAGCGGTCGCGCGAGCAGAACAGCCGGTCGCGGCGCGCGTCCCAGAGCGCGAAGGCCCACATCCCGTTGAAGCGCTCGACGCAGCGCTCTCCCCACTCCTCGTATGCGGCCAGGATCACCTCCGTGTCGGTGGCGCTGCGGAAGCGGTGGCCCTTCGCCTCGAGCTCGCGCCGCAGCTCGACGTAGTTGTAGATCTCGCCGTTGTGGACGAGCTGGAGGCTGCCGTCCTCACTGGCGAACGGCTGGTTCCCGGCGTCGGTCAGGTCGATGATCGCGAGTCGCCGGAAGCCGAGTGCGACGCCGGCGGCGGCGAAAAGGCCCTTCCCGTCGGGCCCGCGGTGGTCGAGCTCGGCCGCCATTCGCTCGACCGTCTCGACCTCGGCGGGACGCCCGTGCGCGACGACTCCGCAGATCCCGCACACGTCAAGCGTGCGCGAGCGCGACGGGCTCGGCCTGTTCGCGCTCCGCTTCGATTCCCAGCAGCGTGTCGTAGACGTCCTCGACCGCGCGCGCGTTCCGCGCCGGGTCGAAGGAGCGCTGCGCGTGCTCGGCGGCGGCGGAGCCGAGCTGGGCCCGCAGCTCCGGGTCGTCGATCAGGAGGCGCAGCGCGGCCGCGATCGCGCTGGGCCCGGCATCGTCCAGCAGCAGGCCCGTCTTTCCCGGCAGGAGCACTCCTGCGCCGGTCTTCGAGCCCGACGCGACTACCGGCTTGCCGTACATCGCGGCCTCGAGCACCGGGCGGCCCAAGCCGACGCCCTGGTTCGGGAAGGTGACGATGTCGAGCGCGCTGTAGATCTCGCCGGTCTCCGCGGTGAACGGCAGGAACGAGAAGTGGGCCTCGAGTCGCTTCTCCCGCACGAGCTCCTTGATCGCCGACTCCTCGTCGGTGAGCAGGTTCGTGGCGGCGAGCGCGCGGCCGCGCACGGTCTTGAAGTAGGCGGGCGGGCGGACGCCGCCGCCCATGATCACGAAGTGGGCCGGGACGCCCTCGCTGATCAGGATCTCGGCCGCGGAGACGAGCTCGGGCCACCCCTTCTGGCGGCGGACGAACCCGGCGAAGCCGATCGCGACCCGGTCCTCCGGCAGCCCGAGGCTCGCTTTGCCGCGTCCCTCGAGCGTCGCGCCGCCGCCGCTCACGCTGTTATAGACGATCTCCAGCGGCAGCCGGATCGGGAAGCGGGCCGCCACGTCGCGGTCGATCGCGATCGCCGCATCGCCCCAGCGCTCCATCAGCGAGGCGATCGCGCGGCTGCGCCGGTCGCGCCCCTCGCCGGCGAGCGCCGAGCGCAGGTGCCAGACGACCTTCGCCCCGTGGCGGTGCGCGACCTGCGCGGCGGGGAGCAGCGGCGAGTCGTTGAGGTGGACGATCGGGAAGCGGTGCTCGCGCATCAGCCGCTCGAGCTGGCGCAGGTGTGGCGGTAGCGCCGCCACCTCGCGGCCGAGCACGAGCCAGCGCAGGCCCTCGTAGGGGCTGTCCCAGGCATGGGCGAAGATCGA
>Ga0315275_10005608_pt1 | contig 11916 bp, 9 predicted proteins | sample YL17G03_0_MG_FD_205557 | JGI IMG/M metagenome (GOLD analysis project Ga0315275, IMG submission 205557) | Sediment microbial communities from Yellowstone Lake, YNP, Wyoming, USA - YL17G03_0 | ecosystem: Environmental > Aquatic > Freshwater > Lake > Sediment | place: USA: Wyoming | collected... | reverse complement strand
TCTGGTGTACTTGGCGCTTCGACCTCGACGATCACTGACGGGACAAACACTTATACGATTACCAACGGCACTTCTTCGCTGGCCGTTTCAGGCGGGGCGGCGCTCACGATAAACCAAAGCGTCTCCACAACTTCCTCGCCATCATTTGTCGGGGCTACCCTCTCAGGGGCTACGGCTACGCTCACCCACAGCGGAGCGACGAGCCTGATTATCGCTTCGACTTCAGGGACCGTGGGGATAGAGGGGACGGTTTTTAACAGCACGGCTATCACGACCGGCGTCTGGCAGGGGACTGTTGTCGGTCCGACCTACGGCGGAGTGGGGGCCAACACGGTCGCCATGACCGGCTATCCCTATATGACATTGGGGATCGTGGCTCAAGATACGACCCTCACTCATACGACAAATGGCGCGACGATCACGGGCGCGGGCGCAGATTCGGTTTCGATTACCCACGACGGAACGAACGCGACGATCTCAACGACTGACGGTGAAATTATCCTTGACTCCTCTGAGGCGGCTGCCGTCGCCCAACTCGCCCTGAGCGATGATGACACGAATTACGTCACAATCTCGGCTCAGGAGATGGCTTCAGACTGGACGATGACCCTACCAGCAGCTGATGGCTCCGCCGGATCGCTCCTTGTCGATTCAAATGGTTCGGGGACGCTCGCCTTTCTCGGCACAGTAGTCGCAGACACAGCCGCGAATACTTTTACCGTCATAAAAGGAACGACTGATCTTATCGTCTCAACCGACGTGACACTCAATCAGAACCTTTCAAGTTCCAGCTCGCCTACATTTGCAAGCCTGATCCTTGAAGGCGGGACATACGATATTACCCTTTCGGCTGGCACTCCTGCTGCAGCTTGGACTGCTACTTTTCCGACAACTGCCGGATCAAATGGTCAGGTCTTAACCACGAATGGAACCGGGACTCTCTCCTGGACTTCCGCGGGCGCGGGCGATATGACCAAGGCGGTCTATGATACAGACGCTAATAATATAGTCGATGTGGAGAATGGCGGTACGGGAGTTGCGACCTTTGCTTTAAACGGCATTCTTTATGGGAATGCAGGTAACGCTATTGGAGTCACGGCTATCGGCGCAGAGGGTCAAATCCTCCGGGTTGGAGCTTCTCCATTTGTCCCGGCTTGGACTACCGCGACCTTCCCTGCTACAGCTGGAAGCGCCGGAAACGTCCTGGTTTCTGATGGTACGAATTGGTCTTCTGCTAATGTCCTTTCTGCAGTTCCTACGGGATTGACCTATACGACGGCGACAAGAGCTTTAAGCCTAACGTCAACTTATTTTATTCCCTCAACGTCATGGGTTGGTCAGTCGGCGATTACTACAGTTGGAACCCTCTCGGCTGGCGATGCTACTGGCATTGTCTCCGCCTCCTCAACGACCGTTGCTGGAAAGGTGGAGCTTGCGATCGCTTCTGAGGTTAATGCCGGGTCCGACGCTACCAGGGCCGTCAGCCCCGATAGCCTGGCCGGTTCTGTCTTCGGTACGAAGACAATGATCCTCAAAGTCATGGCCGAGGCGACAGTTGTGACTTCCGGTGATGGGAAAATGTACGTCACCATCCCGGCAGAGCTCAGCGGTATGAATCTCGTCTCCGTTGGCGCTCATATCTATACCGCTGATAATGCTCAAAATATGGACATCGACGTTTATCGAGTGACGGGAACAGCCCATGACATGCTTTCAGCGGCTATGAGGATTGAAACAAACGAAACCGATACGATCACTTCGGGTCAGCCGGGAACGATCGATACAGGCTATGATGACGTTGTAACAGGAACTGTAATTCGAATCGACGTTACGACATTTATCGGGGCTGTCGGAGCTGGATTGGAGATCAGGTTAGGATTCCAGCTTCCGTAAGGAGATGACATGAAGCGGTTAAAAGCACTCGGGTTCCTTGCCGTCATTCTACTTCTTCTAACTCAACTCTATGCCGTAACCCCGATATGGATTACCGGATTTGAGCATGGACTTGCCGTTCCAGCAACATCTGGGCTTGGTTTATACGATACTGCGGCTGGAACATTGGCTATCCAAAGTTCCGTTAAACGCAGTGGCGATTACGCGCTTCAAATCTATCCCCTAACCTCCCTTGTTTCTAACGTCGGTAAGAAATTTACATCCGCGGTATATGTCGGTTCAGTTTATATCAGGTTTGCAGCTTGGCCGAGCGCTGACGCCTCGATTGTTCAGGGTGAAACACCCACTGAAGGGTTTTCGATATATGTGGACGTAACCGCCCACAGATTCTTTCCAGCGATTAGCAGCCTTACGGCGGGTAGCGTAGAGGGTCCGACGCTTGCATTGAATACTTGGTATCGGCTTGATTGCAAATTTAATCCAGCGGCAAATCCCTGGCTTTTGGATTGGGCGGTAGATGGAACGCCCATGACTCAATATAGTGGGGCATTGGCGGCTACCACCATGTATCAACTTCACCTGGGCTTTACTGCAGCCAGGACGGGTAATCTGTTTTTTGATGATTTGGTCTTGTCTACGACTGCCGGTGATTATCCGATTGGAGAACAGGCCGTAATAGGCCTCCCCGCAAATGCCGAAGGTACTCATAACAACGCCGCAAATACCATGGAGGATGTCGACGGAAATGACATCGATGGGGTAACCTATTTAGCTTACAATAAACTAAAAGAGATTCCGTGGATAACAACGGTTAATACGGACTTTGTGAGGCAGGCGACGATAGGGACAGGAAACTACTGTGAAGTTAATTTTGCCGATACGACCCACAATAACATCCTCGGGGCTATGCTAGCTATACAGTACGCCTCTGCCGGGACAGGAGCCAATAACGGAAAGACCTACGTGCTTGACTCCAATAACCAGTCAACGACTGTCTATAGCGGAACAATGGCCCTTGCAATCGCCTCCTATAAGTCCGCTATTGTAACCCTTCCTTCGGGCGGATGGACGATGGCCCACGTGAACGCACTAAGGGCCAGATTGGGGTATTCAAGTGACGTTATAGATATTCCTTATTGGGAAGCGATGATTCTTGAGGTTGCTTATGCGGCAGACATCCCGATAACGTGGATTCCGAAGGTTATCATCATACAATGAGAAAATTTCTTCTGGTTCTTTCCGTCTTACTTTTCGCTGGCTCTCTCTTTGCAACGGATTATTACGTAGCGAAAACAGGGAACAATTCTTGGGATGGGCTTGCGCCAGCATGGGTGAGTGGGACTAATGGCCCCTGGCTAACGATAGCAAAGGCAACGACTGTTATGGTCGCTGGTGACATTTGCTATGTTTGCACCGGGACATATGCAGAGCGAATTATGCTCACGACGGGAAATTCCGGCACGGACGCGAATCGAATAACCTATAAAAACTATCCCGGCGAAAGTCCTGTTTTGGATGGTACATCTTTCGGCTACGGGTCTGCATTCTGGAGTGGAATGTATGCCAGCCCATCCGGAGTAGTCCATTATATAACCATAGATGGTTTTGAAATTAAAAATTATCCAGAAATGGGTATCGCCTTTGATCGAAACCAGGCGACTCAAACTGGATCGGTGGGTAGCCATGGAATTACCATTAAAAATTGTATATCTCACGACAATGGTCAGGGCGTCCTGGGCGCTGGATGTGGCATATACCTGGAAGGTGGGGATGTTGGTGTTGGTGGTGAGGGTTATGGTCATCTTATAACCCTGAACGAGTGTTACGGGAACACGCAACACGGCATCAAATTTACCGGGGATACCTTCGGAACCATTAACCGCCAGCAGATAAGGAACTCAGAAATTTCATGGAACATTTGCCATGACCAACCGAACGGAGAGAGTAACGGTCAGGGAATTCACGCTTCTACCGGGGCGCATGACAATTTGATCGCCCACAACACCTGCTATTCAAACGGAAGCGCTGGAATCTCAACTGACGAAGCCTGGAACAACATCATCGAATATAATACCTCCTATTCTAACGGGGTAACTTATGCTCCAGATGGCAGCGGAATCGTCTTGTGGAACTCATCGAACACGATTATAAGGTACAACTTTTTATATAATAACGCATCTTCCGGGATTGGCATTTCTGGTGCATTGGGAGGAAGTCCAACGAAATCATTTATTCATTACAATATTGTCCTTCATAACAACACTTCCCTGGGGGCATCCTATGGTGGAATCGTATTGAATAATAGCCTTGCCCACGATGTCTATAATAATCTTCTCTACAACAATCATATGCAGGGTATTTATGTTCAACTCACGGCCAATCAGAACATAAAGAACAATATCATCTACAGCGTCGGCGCAGGAAGGGCTGGAGATTATTTGATTCGTTCTGCCGTAACCGCCGGGTGGACGGCCAACAAGATTGATTACAACTGCTACTATACGACGGATTTAACAAACCCTTGGTACTGGGGGGCAAACAGGGCGACATTTGCGCTGTGGAAGTCAAACAGCGGAATGGACACGAATGGAATAAATGTTGACCCTGTTTTGGTTAATCCGGGAGGGACTACTTCTGCGGATTATAAAATTCAGACTACTTCACCGTGCAAAGATGTTGGGGTCAACGTCAGTCTTGCTCAGGACTATTTCGGGGGGGCCGTTCCATACAACACGACACCTGACATCGGAGCGCATGAGTACACAGCGAATGGCCCAACTGAACATCTTTTCCGCCTTGCGCCAGGAACCGTCGTTTGCATCGGCGCGGGAACGATAGTCCGAATAAAAAATTAGAGGAGGAATCATGGAAATTAAAGTCACCCTCAAGGATGTGGTTCTGTTCGTTGTCCTGGTCGTGCTCTGCGTGTACTGTGTCTTTCAGTTCGCGGCGCTCAAGGCCGAGGTGAAGTATTCGCAGAACTTCACGGCCATCGTGAACCAGCTCAACGTGAATACGGCCGACATCAAGGCCATCGCACAGGCGGTCCAAGCGGGGCAGCAGAGAGGTGCGCCAGCTAAGGATACAAAATGACAAGGAAAGATATCAGAGGCTACATCAGGATTCTCGCTGATGAATTGACCGAAGCTCCTGAGGGGCTTTTCACGAATCTTGAATTGAATCTCCTTATCAATGTCTCTCAGCAGAATGTCGCCCTTGGCCTTGTCTCTTACATTCCCTGGGCAATTACCAAGTCGTTTCTAATCTCCGTGACGGTGAATAAAAGGGAATACGATATAGTGGCAGACCTTGAATTATCAGATTTCTTTATGATGGACGGAATTTTTCATAACGAATCAGGATACAGGCAGGCCGAACTTCTTTACTTCGAGAAAGACCAACTCGTCGAATACAACATCATCGGGAAAACCGGCGACCCTAAAGTCTGGTCCTGGGAATCTATGGGCGTCATCGCATTTGACCCATGCCCGGACCAGACCGTTGCCAATAAATACAAGGGAGTCTATATCCCGATTTTTGAAGACTTGAACGATGACGATACCCATGATCCAGAAAATGATAAATATGCAATTCCCTTCAACGGCTCCTCGATCCTCACGCTGACCCATCCCCTTATCGCTCTCGATGTCCTGAAACAATGGGTTATCCGGTCCGGCGAGAGTAGCACAGAGATAGACAAAAGATATAACGGGATCTTGCGCGATGTTCTTTTTGCCATGAGCCAGGTGCAAGGGCTTACCTGGAGAGGAAGACCGGACATAAAAGAAATAATTGGGAAATAGAGAGATGCCTAAAGGTTTAAATCGTTTCGGTGAATTAAAAAGTCTTGCGGGGAGTCTTAATGAACTCTCACCGCCCACCGATACGCCGGAGGGAGATCTGATAGCTTGCCTTAACATGAGGCCAAGCCGGGACGGAATAAGTCGAGAGAAAAGAAAGGGATACACGAAATTTGATAACTTCTATGATTTCAATGAGGAGATGCTTGTAGATGGCGGGCTTGAGAGTTGGAAAAGTGAGACGGACCTAACCTATTGGGAAGAATATATTTCGGGAGGTTCGACTGTAAATAAGGAGGTCGTATACGGTTTTCCGGGCGACTATGCATGCCGACTCGATGTAGATGCTCTCGGAAGTGAGGTCTATATCCACCAGACATTAAGTTTACTGCCGAATAAGAATTGCGAATTTTCCCTTTTTTATCATAATTCCACAACGGGGAAAACCGCAAGGATTAAAATTCAGGACTTGGAAGGGAATGTGTCGCTCAAATCGGATGGAACATGGGGGGCTGGACCGAATAACTATATATCTCTTCCAAACTCAGTGAACCACATTCAATTTGTTATTCCATTTATTTCCCATGCTTTATATACGAGCTATAAAGTGATTCTTTCCGGCTATGGCTGCTTAAGTTCTTCGGTCTTTCTTGATGAGGTATCGCTCAAGAAGAGAGCGGTAATCCGGGGGTTTTTTGATTACTGGGACGAGTCTGGAATAAATAGATACGTCGTTGTCACGAGAAAAAAGATTTTTACCAGAGCAATAAGCGATGAAGAGTGGTTTGAGATTTATTCCCAAACTAACGAGATTGCATTCCCGATAAAGCCGGTTGCTTATCTTCGAGAAAGACCGATCATCGTCGGGTTCGACAATAACCTCCTGATTGAGCCGTCAACCGTTTATGGCCTTGGAATCGTCGCTCCCCTTACGGCTCCGACCCTGGCCGAGGGAGCGGCAGGAAACCTTACCGGAATATTCAAGTACGTCATTACCTACATGAGGAGCGGAAATTTCCAGGTCGAGAGCAATCCCTCTCCCATCTCTTCCCCGCTAACGGTAGGAATAGTAAAAAGTACATACCGATCAAGGTCTAGCAATGTGGCTACCATTAAGACTAACATCCCTCACGGTTTTGCGGTCAACGACGAAGTTATCATTACTGATATGGGCGGAACTGGATACAATGGGGCAGCGACGGTTGTGTCGGTTCCGGACACCACCGGTTTCACCTATGCCAATACCGGATCAAACGAAGCGGAGACCATTGATACGGGCGGGACGATAGGAAGAGTAAGAAGCGCACACCGCGCAAGGGCTAGCAACGTGGCTACAATAGGAACCTCCAGCCCTCATGGTTTAGCGGTCGGGAATGAAGTTGTCGTTACCGGCATGGGCGGAACCGGATACAACGGGACATGGCTAGTCGTGTCTGTTCCAGACAGCACGCATTTCACTTATGCCAATATCGGCTCAAACGAAACGGAGGCCGCTGATACGGGTGCCGCAATAACATATAAAAAAAAGATAAATCTTTCTAATATCCCCGTATCTTCAGACCCTAAAGTAGATAAGAAGCGAATTTACAGAACCCAAGCAGGCGGGCAAATTTTCTTCTGGCTTGTGGATATTGATAATGCCACGACAACTTATGAGGATAGCCTGACGGCGCTTGGGGACGAGGTGAGCTATGATAGGTATCCGCCGCCTGTTTCGATTTTCGCGGAAGTTTGGGATGACAGAGTTTGGTTCGTCCCAAAAGACTACAGAAATCAACTTCACTTTACAAACAAGGGGTCAGCCGAGGAAATGGCCTACGATAATATTGTTCAGGTCAAGGGAAAGGACTCGGATGAGGTCATGGGAATCAAGGCATACATGGGTTCCCTTTATGTGCTGAAGCATAAAAAGCCTTTTAGGATAGACAAGGTAGGTGAATCATCCTATGAACTGACCGAGTTGCCCTTTAAGACGGGAACCGATTGCCCTGCTTCGATTACAGTCGTGGGCGGATTTTTGATGTGGTATTCAAAGAGGGGACTTGAAATCTTTAAAGAAAAGGAGCTTGTCGATCCACCCATTTCAGACCTTATTCCCATAACGATAGGGTCTATTAATCAGGACGCAGTTTCAAAGTCTTTTGGAAATGAATTTGAAAGGAGAAACGAGTACTGGCTTTCGGTGCCGGTCGGAACGTCGACTGAGCCGAACAAGGTGATCGTGCTCGATTACATAAGGGCTAAGATCACGCCATTTGAGTTTTCGGAAGGAATTACTTGTATGCACAATATCAGGTCGGGAACGGCTGAACTTCAGTTTATAACGGGTTCACCCAATGGAAACCTATTTGTTCAGGATTCTGGATATACCGATGACGGAGTGCAGGTCGAAAGCCATTTCATGACAAAGCACTATCGCTGTCTTACCGGGGAGAAGGGGGTCTGGAATACCTTAAGGCGAATGTGGACGGAATATATCTGTCCCCTTGGAAGCAAGGTCGTCCTGAATATCTATCCGAACAAAAAGAAGTTTCCTATCGCTTCGATTGAGCTTGAGGGAATGAGTCCGACAGACCTTGATGAGAAGAGATCCGTTATCGGCAGGCTTATTAAACTCGGAATATCATGCGCCTATTTTTGTTTGGAGTTTGTTCACAACGAGGAAGCTAACGGAACCGTGAGGATACTCCCGCCGGAAATATATTTTAAAAACAAAGTTTGGAAAAGAGACATAGAGGCAGATTAAGTGAACAAGAAATTATACTTTCCGCCTCCCCCGCCCGGTCTCCCGGCTTACATCAAGACTCTTTATGGAGCACTTAGAGAGAACTTCAAAAAAGTAAGCTATGGGACTTCGGTTCCGACAAGCGGCTATTGGGAAAGAGGAGATATATGCTGGAACGTGGAACCATCGGCGGGCGGGACTCCGGGTTGGCAGTGTGTATCTTCAGGAAGGCCCGGAACGTGGAAGGCATTTCCCAATTTAGCGAGTTAATGGGGAAAGAAAGATGAATTTTAAATTGATAAGAGGCGACGATCAGTTCTTTGTCTTGAAATTTAAGCAGGCGGGAGTTGTCAAAGACATAACCGGATGGACCATATTTTTCACCTTGAAGAAAAACCAAGATGACGCCGACTCTGCTGCTGTCATTAAAAAGACAATCACTTCCCACGCCGACCCGACTCAAGGGGAAACGGAGTTCCGTATTGCCGCCTCCGAAACAGACCCGCTTCAAGGAATCTATTATTACGATGTCCAATATAAGAATACTTCGGGAAACGTAGGGACCGCACACCGGGCGAGGGCTAGCAACGTAGCTACCATCGGAACCAGTGCCGATCATAGCTTGGCGGTCGGCGATGAGATTGTCGTCTCCGGCATAGGCGGGAGCGGATACAACGGAACGTGGACGGTTGTCTCTGTCCCCGATAACACGCACTTTACCTTCGCCAATACCGGAGGGGATGAAACAGAAACCGTTGATACCGGAGGGACGATAACGCATAGGAACATAAAGACCGTGATGATCGGGACCATGAGCTTTGAAAAAGATGTTACCCGGAGAATCTCATGAGCCTGACAGAGATTATCGTTAATATCAGAGAAAAAATGGAAGTTGCGGTCGAGATAGCGACCGGAGCAAAAGGCGATAAAGGCGATAAAGGCGACCAGGGTGATCCCGGTCCGCAAGGGCCGCCTGGAGGAGAATTCCCGTCCGGCCTTATTGTCATGTGGTCCGGTCTTCTTTCGGCTATCCCGAGCGGATGGTTGCTTTGTGACGGGAACAATGACACTCCAGACTTAAGGAAGAAATTCATTAAAGGTACTGCCCCCGGTGTTGATCCAGGAGCGACGGGCGGCGCGGCAACCCATGACCATGATAACCATGCAGATTTAGTCCATGCTGGAGCGGCGGTCGGAAACCATCCCGCCCTTAGTCATGGCGGGACTGCAGTAGCTAACCATACTGGGCTAACGCATACGGTAACACAGCCGGCGGCTCATTCATACAATGTTATAGACGAAGGTACGGGGGCATCTGTCAACGTACTTACAACGCCAGGGACACACTCTGGTACTGCCGTTGCGGCACACGGTAGTGCTGGAACGCTGACACACAGCGTCACTCAGCCAAGCAATCATGGTACGCAAGCGCATATTGTAACGCAGCCAAGCGATCATCAAATATCGGCTCATTCAGTAGAGTCGAATGAACCACCTTATTTTGCTTTGGCTTTTATCATGAAAACCTAAAGGAGGTCAAAATGCCTAATGGATTTGGGAACTTAATCGGTGGGGGTGCAGGAGGCGTAGGGGCCGGGGCGACCGGTGCCGGGGCAGCCGCCGCGGGTGCAGGTTTGCCCTTGACCATCCTTATCCCAATCATAATGTCCTTTCTCGGTGCTATGTTTGAAAAAGAGAAAGACCCGCTTGAAGAGGCAATGAACCTTAAAAGCCAAATGGGGATTCTTGGCTTTAAACCGCCTTATCAAAGCCCCTATGTAAAAGGCCTTGATCCCGTTGTGCTTCAAGCACTGATGGCACAACTTGGGCGGACTTCCAACTGGGGATGGCCTGCCGGGATGGGAATGGACACCAGTTTTATTGAGGAAGCACTTGGAAAAATTGGCACCGGACGATTCGGTTCGTCTTTGCCGGGGGCTATCCGGCAAAGATAGTGAAGGTAGCCTTCTCGGATAATAGGAGGACAAAATGGCAGATCCAATTACACCAGGTCGAATAAGGCGGCCTACTACGCCTACTGGTCCTGGACCTGGGGCTGTCCAAATGTGCAAGGAAGAGTGTGCCAGAAGGTTCCCCAGGTATTACAAAGACCCCCTTCAGAAAGAATCCTATGATGAGTGTATTCGTAACTGCGAAGCTAGCGGAAATCCTGACAATCCTAATCCGCCGACACCGACACCGACTCCGGATACGAGTCCTGAATGTCCAGAAGGGACAGGAAAGACATACGAGGGATGTCCGTGCGGTGAGGCTTATGGGACCAAGACCGGGAGTTGCGTTTCGGGTTATAAGTTCGTTAAAAGAGAGCCCTGGACTGGGAACAAAGATGGCGTCGTTTACTCCGAAGGAATGGTCGGGACATGCCATTGCCAGAAGGCGATAGACGACTGGAGGGCCAAGAAAGGAGCCAGTGGGGAATTCAAGTGGAGTTCTGAGGTTCAAGCTCTTCTTCAACGGATTCTTGACCGGGCGAATATGCTCCTTGACCAACCTTTAGGATTAAGTGATGAAGAAAGAGACGCAATTTACAGCCGGATCTATGAGAAGATCAAGGGTGCGGAAAGGCCGGCGATCCAGTCCCAGATGGACGTAATGTCCCGGCAAGGGCTTTTAGGAAGTCCCTACGCAGAACGATCAATAACAGGCATCCAACGCGGAACCACAGAGGCGCTTGGGAGTGCGGAAAGAGACATAGAGATTGAGGAGGCAAGGCGGAGATACGAGCAACTCATGGGGACGACTGCTATGGTGCAATCACTCTTCGGGACAGGGATGAGCGCAGAGCAAATGAGGGAAACCCTGAGCGCCGGAAGACGGGGGGAAGGCCAGAACGCAATGCAGATGCTACTCAATTACTTTGCCATGATCTATGGCGGACAGGATAACTCCTATTGGCAAGCGATTCTAGCTAGATTACTGAAAGACTACGGATCATAAAAATGAGCGACAAGATTAGTAGGCTATTCAAGTCGATAGAACAATATCTGCCTTATTTCATTAAGGATGAGATGCAGAAGCGGGAAGTCATGCGGTGGCTCGAGAAAAGCCTGAAGGAACAAGCGGCCTATGGAGAGGAGCAAAGGAAAACTCTTGAGGCTGGCAGACAAGCTACGGGAAAAGAGGATATTGCGAAAGCAATTTTGAAATATTTTGAAGGTAGGAATGTTCCTGAAGCAGGAGCTCCTCAATACTTACAGGAAATGGGGCTATTGCCGGAGGGGGTAACCGTTTCACCCAATGTTGACCAGCAGATAGCCGAGGCGAATCAAGCCCTAGCGCAGCTCGTGAAATACCAGATGGCCGGAGAGATCCCGCCACAGGAGATCGTGGAGAGAGTTTCCAAATTCTTCGGGGAAAAGACACTCAGCGGGGCAGCCGGTGAGATTGTCAAGCAAAGGGAAGCCGCAAAAGAAAGGCCATTAAAGGAAAGGGAAGTCGGAGTGCAGGAAAAACTTGCCAATGTAAGGAAAAAAGAAC
>Ga0315275_10005606_pt1 | contig 11921 bp, 10 predicted proteins | sample YL17G03_0_MG_FD_205557 | JGI IMG/M metagenome (GOLD analysis project Ga0315275, IMG submission 205557) | Sediment microbial communities from Yellowstone Lake, YNP, Wyoming, USA - YL17G03_0 | ecosystem: Environmental > Aquatic > Freshwater > Lake > Sediment | place: USA: Wyoming | collected... | reverse complement strand
TCTGCTGAGGGTAGCGGGTGGAGAAGACGGAACAATTGTTCCTCAAGAATCCATCACGGAAGAAGGACTTTGATGATCATGACTATAATTCCGCGGATGAAGCCGATGAAGTCGTCCAACCATCCAAGGTAGAGTAACGCGATGAGGATAAAGAATCCATAAGGCTCAATGCGGGCAAGAAAGTATTGAGTGTTTCTCGAAGCGAATCCCATCAGGATTTTGGAGCCATCCAAGGGGGGAATGGGAATAAGATTGAGTGCCGCCAGTGTAATATTAATGTAGGCGGTGTAGTTGGCAATCAGAGCTACCGTTCCGGTTGAAGACTGACCCAAGAGCCTGTAGACAAGCAGACTTCCAAAAGCAAGGAGGATATTGGCAAGGATCCCGGCTGAAGAGACAAAGATGAGCCCCTTTCTTTGGTCCGCAATGTTGTTCATATTGATGGGAACGGGTTTTGCCCACCCAAACCCTACGAGAAAAAGCATGAGTGTCCCGACGGGGTCAAGGTGCTTCAGCGGATTGAGGCTCAACCTGCCCAACAATTTGGCTGTAGGATCGCCCATCCGGTTGGCAACCCACCCATGAGCCACTTCGTGAATGACCACGGAATACAAAAGTGGAATGATAAGGAGAACAAAAGCGATTGGATCGTTGATGAGAAGTCTGAGAAGTCCCATGGATGTCAGTTATACCTCACTGAATCGATGTCAGATCCTGGATTGCCTGGGAACTAAGACATAACATCAGTAGCACAAAGCGTAAAAATAGTAAAATTGGAATTCCGCACAACTGTAGCTTCCGGGACGTCCAGAAGAGTACAAATTGGCCGGAGCGTGCCCCGCAAGCCCCGCCCTTTGGGCGGGGTCAAGGCGCACAAATAGATTATTTCCCTGTAGCTCCAGCAGTGTGGGTGGGGGAAGCTTCAGTTCATGCAGCGCAAGGTAAGCATCAATGCTGGCAGTGCACCTCGTTTGTATTCATGTAGGATGAAGGGATTGGGCTTCTCTCTATTGGAAAGCGGGTACCATGAAACTGAAGACTAAGGAACGATTGTGAAAACAGCATCGCTGACGTCGCTCCCCAGGATCTTTTCCTTCTTACTCTTCAGAACAACCTTGAGCTTACACTTGCTCTTGGTCGCGCGAACAACGGCTACAGGCCAGCGGTAACTGCCAGGGTTCCCTTGCAGGCTAGCTATCAGGCCCCATGTCGTTCCCCCGTCCTTGGAAAGGTAGATCTTGGTGGCAGCAACATCTCCGGCTGTGACGTTCGTATCCCAGGCAATCAATCGGGTCTCGCCTGATTTTAGAGTCTCGGCTCCATTGGGGAGCAGGATCCTTACTCCTTCAATGGTAAATGTGGAATCGGACCGATCCTTGCCTATCGTTGTTCCCCTGGAATTTAGCCCGGTGGCCCTCACGAGGCCCTTTCTGTTGTTGGCAAGAACCGGGACCTCCCAGTCATAGCTCGTTCCCGAGGTTCTATTAACGATCAACTTCCAAGTTGACCCGTTGTCTACCGAATAGCAAAGATTGAAAAAGACAGCTTGAGACGGTGCCACCCATTGGATCCTGTAGGTTGATCCCCGCGGAAGGATTTCACCTCCATTCGGTGAAAGGAGTGTGAGCCTTCCGTACGCTTCAATTGGGACAGTCAAGGACGGCATGTCAGGGTCATCAGATGGGATTGTAAGGGTTGCACTCTTTGGCCCCTCAGTCATAGGCGAGAAAAGGATGTCAGTCGCACACGTTGATCCAGGAGTCAAGGCACTGCTCGAACAGGAGTCGTTCCCCTTTTGAAACTGGGATGCGTCTGTCCCAGTGATGGAGAGGGTTCCTACGTTCAGAAGCACCGCACCTGCATTTTGGATGGTAACTGTACTTGAGACCGTATCCCCCAGGGCTACCGGGCCGAAGCTCACTTGAGATGGAGAAACTGAAATATCAGGTTCGTCTTTCCGGTGATAGAGGACGACTAACCCATGGTTGTAATCAGCAATGACGACATCCGGATGCCCGTCCCCATTGATGTCTCCGACCACCAATCCCTGAGGATTGTAAGCGGTCGCATAAGGCAGGTCGTAGAGCGCTTCGGGGGCTAAGATGCCATCCTCCCATTGTGTATAGACCCCCAGAGCGTGCCATCCTCCATGAGCTACAATAATGTCTTGTCTCCCATCTTGACTCACGTCAGCAATGACCACGGGTTCCGGGCAGTCGTAGGAACCGTAGCTCACAACGGGGTCAAGGGTTCCTGAACCGTTCTGAAAGAAGACCCCGATTCTTGAATCAGGATCATTCCCTCCGTACGTGACGACAACATCCTGAAAGCCGTCACCGTTGACGTCGCCTACGGCCACGCCGGAAGTCAGTTCGTCAATCCCAACTTCATAGTAGACGGGGGATCCAAAAGTTCCACCTTCTTGTTGAAGAAGGACGCCGATATTGGGAACGGAGTATAGCTCGCCGCTCATCACGATAATGTCGGTTAGACCGTCATGATTTACGTCTCCAACGTCGACTTCGTCATACCCGCCGTGAGTGACGCTGTAGGTGACGGATGGATTGAGGGTTCCGCTTGCGTTCTGGAAATAGATGCTGGCGGTGTCGGTACCCCAACCTATCCCCACCACATCGAGAAGGCCGTCATCGTTGAGATCCGCAATCTTGATGCTGCGAGAATCCGAGGTGGCGTAGGCAGTGGGAGGATCCAGCGATCCTGATCCGTTCTGAAGAAACACTTCAATGCGAGCGTCGGCCTCTCCGACGACGACATCAGTCCTCCCGTCGTTGTTGACGTCGCCGACTGCAACAGAGATTGGACGTTGAGTGTAAGTGCCACTGGTCACATACGTGATGGGGGGGTCGAGTTCTCCGGAGGTGTTCTGAAGAAACACGAAGAGATGGTAGTCGTTGTCGGGGTCAAAGTCGAAAGAGGTGACCATGACCACGTCATTGTGACCATCTCCATTCACATCTCCGACGGCGACTGCTTCAGGCCACGAACCCGTGGAAAATGCGACATAGGGATAAAACAGATTGGAATCGGCATGGGATAAGCCGGTACAAGCCATCACCGCCACGAACGTCACCCAAAGGATCTTTTTCATGTATGCCCCCCTAACCCTACAGTCCTGCCGGGTAGTGGAATGAGGCGAATCGCATTCCACTAGCGTATAAAAACTCTGTAGGGTTTCAACGAAAAGATGAATCCGTAACCTTGAGGCCCAAAAGGTTTTTAAGCTAACAAAAGTACCTGTCTATTTAACCATATAATCGGCAGGAGGTCAAAAGAAAAATGAAGTCTATCTCAAGCGAATCGTGAGAGAGGAAGCGTAAACGGCAGAAAGAGATCTGGGGCTTGCATGCATTTGTGCTTTAAGCAAACAGAGGACCTGCAGCACGAATTGGATTCTTTGTTACCCACAGCGAATTGCGTCCCCACGTCAGTGATATTTGAAGATCTGACCCTTGTTCCCCTCATTGTCTCAAAAAGCCATCTCGGCTCACTCACCTACCTCTCTGAAAAATGATTTACGGTTAGGGACAAAAAAAGTCATTTTTCCCATCTTATATGGTTTCATCCTTAATACAAACTCAATAAAATCAAATGGTTAAGATCATTTACCTGGTTTGGCACCAAAATTGCTAAATAGTAAGCCAGATTCAATAAACAGAAATTGCCGATAAAGCCAAACCCTGAGTAATCAGGGGACGGAAAGCCACGGGTCCCAATGTCTGGGATAGCCGGGTTGCCGAAGCAAAAGAAATTTTGCGGGCCCGTGGTGCACACTCACCACGGGCCTTTTGTTTGGAGGAGGAAAGGAAAATGAGAACATGTTCAGTGGGAATGATGGCGATCACATTCGTTTTAGGAGTGGGGATAGTATCCTTATTATTTGTCGTGGGAAAGATGGTTGTGGATATGGCGCAAAATGCCTGTCGGAAACAGCACGAAGGGCTCTTAGTGTTGGCTGAGAATTGAAAGGGATAGAAAGGAATGATCGAAACAGCAAGTGAGTCTTCTGAAATCTTGCTTACTGTTTTGGAAGATACCTTGTGGGGACCGTGCCACTCCAGGTCCATTGAATGGAACCATCACTAGCCACCGTAGGTAGCAGTGATAGAGTTTGTCCATCGACTGATCCGTCAATATTCACCAGTGTAGCTTCGATCTCCCCATTTGCCTGCGATATCCGAGCAGCACTAATCCTTCCTACGCTCGAGAGACCCACTCCCAGTGTAGTCTGAATGGCCGCGATGTCCGGGCAGCTGGGCCAAGCGCTCGCTCCACCGCCAACTGTTAATTCTTGGGCGTAATTGTTCAAGGCCGTTGCGATATACCTCACGCCATTAACAGCCTCAGCCATCTTCGCATGGACTGTATAGCCCTTATAGGCCGGAATGGCAATCGCGGCCAGAATGCCGATGATGGCAATGACGACCAAAAGCTCTATCAACGTAAAACCCTTTTGCCGGTTCTTTCTGAACATGATGCAACCTCTCATGCTTCTCTTTACTGAACTTTAGTAGAGTTTTCATGGATATCTAAGCATATTTTGTGCCAAGTGCCACTGGGGATGGTATACAGAAACGGTATTAACAATTTGATATCGTTAGTGTTTAATCAACTTCGGCAAGAGCTACAGAGAAGGCGGAAAAAACAATTTTTTGTCACTAAGTTACCAATTTTTGTAAACTTTTTGCCCAGTCGGCTATAAGGAAGGTCTATTTCTTGGATTGAGTATTCTGGGTCCGGCTTAGGTATGCTGGCCGAGAGGGTTACAATGGACTGCCCCAGGCCATAGTATGAAACCACGCTCGTGTGCCGCTCTGAACCGGTTTCACGATGTCTTCCACAGGCAGATAGGGTTACCCTCTATTGACCAACATTCATCCTACAAGAAATCTCCTTAAGAACAGACCTAATTCCAAGTAGAAATGAAAAAGCATTTATGGTATAGAAGGACGTCCGGGAGTGAAACAATGACGCCGATTTTACCCAATCTATACAAAATTGAGATTCCTCTTCCGAAGAATCCTCTGAAAGCCCTGAACGCCTATGCAATCAAGAGCCCAGAGCGAAATTTAATTATTGATACAGGGTGGAATCAACAAGAGTGTATGGATGCCATGCAGGCAGGGCTGAGGGAACTTGAAATCGACTTAAAGAAGACAGATTTTTTTATTACGCATTTCCATACCGATCATCTCGGACTCGTTTCAAACCTTGTCACAGAGTCGTCGAGGGTCTACTTTAATCGCCCAGATGGCGATTGGATTAAGTCTGGTATCCCTGTGGATGATCTCATAGACTTTGCACGTGTGAACGGTTTTCCGGAAAAAGAGCTTCAAAAGGTCATTCACACCCATCCCGGTCTTAAGTTTAGATCAACAGGACCATTGAGTTTCCATATTCTGAAAGAGGGCGATATCCTGCGTGTCTCAGACTTTGAATTCGAATGTATTGAAACGCCGGGTCATTCAAAGGGCCATATGTGTCTCTACGAACCGAACCGGAAGATCCTTGTGGCTGGAGATCATATTCTTGATGACATCACGCCCACCATCACATTGTGGTCTGATGAATGGAATCCCTTAAAGGAATATCTGGCAAGCCTGGACAAGGTCTATCAACTCGATATTGAACTCGTATTGCCGGGCCATAGGGAGGTCTTCAGGAACCCCAAAGAGAGAATTCAGGAATTAAAGGATCATCACCAAAGGAGGCTTGATGAGGTTATTTCTATCTTGGAAAGCGGTGGGAAAAGTGCTTTCCAGGTGGCGTCCCGGATGACTTGGGATATTGTCTATGATTCTTGGGAACTGTTTCCTGCTCCCCAAAAATGGTTTGCCACCGGAGAGGCGATTTCGCATCTGAAATACCTTGAAGAGGAGGGGGTCATTCAAAAAGAGACAAGGAAGCAAACTCGAATATATTCGTTAAGGGGGAATCGCTAAATTCTATTAGGAGAAGTAGAAAGACGTAAAAACTTTGGGGACGTTGATTCATACGGTGCATTGCACTTGACATAAGTTTTCCATTTCTTTAGAATTCCGATATGCCACGCCAAGCCCGGTTAGACGTTCCCGGTGCCCTTCACCATATTATGGTGCGGGGAATCAACAAGTCAGCGATTTTTAGAGACGACCAAGATCGGTCTCGTTTTCTTGACCGGCTGGGGGAAAACATCGTCGAAACGCAATCCTCCGTATATGCTTGGGCGTTCATGGAGACTCATGTCCATCTCCTGGTCCGAAGCGGTCGGCCAGGGATCTCCACGCTCATGCGAAAACTCCTCACCTGGTACGCTCAATACTATAATCGCCGTCATCGGCGGACGGGCCATCTATTCGAAAACCGTTATAGATCCATTCTCTGCGATGAGGAGACTTACCTTCTGTCCCTTGTGAGATACATTCACCTCAATCCGGTACGGGCCAAGGCCGTGAAGACAATGAATGAGCTGGATGGCTACCCATGGAGCGGGCATCGGATGATCCTAGCGAAGGACGAAAATCCCTGGATGGACCGTGCCCATGTCTTGGGTCAATTTGCCGGCACAAAGAGGAAGGCGATTCGTGAATACCATCGGTTTGTCCAAGAGGGGTTAGGGGATGGGCGTAACCCTATGCTAACAGGTGGAGGCCTGATCAGAAGTCAGGGGGGCTGGTCCCAGGTCCTTGCTCTGCGCAGGAAGGGCGAGAAAGAACTATCGGATGAGCGCATATTGGGAAGTGAAGATTTTATCGATCGGGTTCTCCAGGAGGCTGAGGAACGGCAGTTGCGGCAAATGAAACTCCGACGGAGGGGTAGGGGCATAGAAGACATTATTCAGGAAGAATGTCGAAAGCGGAAGGTGAGTGAGGAGGAGCTGAGGAAGGGGAGTAGAAGGAGCCGAGTGAGCGAGGCTCGTGCTGCTATTGCCTACCGGAGTAAGGAGGAACTTGGGATTTCTGGTGCCGAGATCGCCCGATATCTTGGGGTGAATACGTCCAGCATCAACCGTACCCTATCCCGTATGGATGAGTTGACCGAAAAATAACTAGTGCACTGTAAGAATCAACGTCCCTAGGGTTTCTGCAAATGCTAACCAAATAGAAAAAACGTGTAGTAGGTTTTGTTCTCATCATCTTCAATTAAACCTCACTTTGATGATCTTAGTATGCGAAAGAAAGAGTCTGATGTCGATTAGAAAAGTCTCACCTGGGTCTTCTGAGATCTACCCCCCCTATCAAGTCACTTCCTGAATCTTACGGCTGGAGTTGAACTGTCATCTCCTTCTTCACGCCTTCATGTAAGACAGTTAACGTGATACTTTCTCCCCACTCCTTTTGCGACATGATTCTGTGAATTCTTATTGTAAGTTCACGGGGGCTATTATCTTCTGTAAACGTCTCCCCTTCCAGTTCCAACAAGCGATCTCCAGGGATTAATCCAATTCTTTCCGCCAAGCTGCCTGGGATTATGCGGTCTATACGTAGACCGTCTTGGCCCTTTTCTTTTGAAAAATAGTATCCAATTCGAGGGAGGCCTTTCTTCGGTTGGCTAGACCGCTTCTCAAGAACAAACTGTTTCCAATCTGCACCCAGTTCTTTCAGATCCTTTCCATAGATCTCTTTATAATTCAAGCTGGAACTATCATGTAATTCTCTCAGCTTTGCCTGCCCCTGTGTTTCCACCAAGTAATTTGTGAACGAACCTGCCTCCATGTGAGCTAGTATAAATTCCTCAGTTGTAGTGAAATTCTTAGCTTTCCCCCAATCCTTTGCCAATTGATTGATGGATATGAGCCCATTACTTTGCCGTCTTATTACATCGTCGAGTGGCTCGCCTGTCGGATTAAAAAAATGATAGGCCTTACCATATGTCTCCTGAAAATATAATGCTATGCCTTCCCAAAAAAACTTATTGTCCTTATGTTTTGACATGACATGAGCTATTTCACGCACAACCCCCGCTTCTCTGGATCTCACGAGCCTTATTGGCAACTCAATTGTTCCTTGCGGGTTTATTCTAGTTGGGCCAACATCTTCAATTATCTCAATTCTTATAGGCTGATCTTGTGCAACTCCGAGAACTCCTCGTATTTTTTCAACAGCTTTTTCAGCTTCGCTTTTCACCCAAGTAATCTCTGCTTCGGGGACTTGTTCAAGCACTGTATGAATCTTGACATGGTCCTCTGCTGCAAGGACTATCGCACGGGGGAACAACCAAAGAAGGCTGATAACCACCAGAAGTGTTGTACATTGCTTTGTGATTCTGGTCATAAAACTCACCTCTCTATTCAATTTGCCAGGGGTAAATGCTCAAGGGAAAACAGAGAATGACTGTTCCCATCTTTCTCCTCAAATGGTGTCAACGTTTCTCAAGGGGTGATGTTTTTCATCGTAGGCCCCCTTTCTTGAATGGCAGCGTCAGGATGATTGGCTGGTTGGCGTAGAACTCGTTTTTCATTCCCTCATACTCTTCTTTGCTGAGGTTTGGAAATACTGCTGGGTACATTTCATACATTGTGCTTAGGTAGCGGGATTTTTCTACTGTTGACCATTGGCTTGGTTTGTAGCCTCCTTTGTTGTGCCATAAGTTGTCAAGTAGGCCTTTTTCCCACTCTGTTCGATTTTCATTTAGTGTGTTTAACAGTGTCACTTGTTTCTCATATCTCCTCAAGACAATGCCGGGGTCTGATTTATATTCTTCGTCCTCTGGAATCGGGCCTGTTTGGTAGGCCATGTAGCTGTGATTGAATCCGTAGTTGTCTGGATCAACATAATTTTCATATTCATTGAAAAACATTTTGGCAAATTCGCTGAATTGCCTCGGCACTTTGGCAATCGGTTGTCCTCTTTCGACTTTTTGGTGGATTTGAACAAAAGGTTCGTCAGTGTGTGAATAGTTGAATCTGTAGGGAGCGGACAGACCATCCTTCCCCTTTGAGGGGCCAATGGATGTGTACCAACCTTCCGCCCTACCAGTTCCGGAGATTCCGCCTCTCATATATACTTCGCCCGGGGCTGCCGCCACCATTACCTCTCCCACTGGAACTGAGTAGCCAAGGCCAGGAGTTACACGTCTATCCATGCTGTCTTTGAAATTAGTGCTGGGGTGCGGTGTCGGTCTATGCGGTGATTTCAGGTTCGGATTAGGACGATTATACAATCTATTTCTTTGGTACCAACCAAGAAACTTTTCCATGCTGAATTCCTCAGGATTAGTGATGTCTTGGTTCGGGCCAGCGCACCCTGCCAATAATGCAAAGCCACCAATCCCAGCTAGGCCGGCTTTGATTATGAACTCTCTTCTGTCCATCTCTTGGTCACCTTTAAACGTTTTCTTCAGCTTCATTTGGCTCCGATGAAGTATGGGTCTTTTAGGATTTCCCCGAGCATCTTGAGGGTGTCGTCGCTGAGTCCTATATCATAGACGTCCCATACGATGGCTGCTTTCATCTCTGGCCAGCTCTTGATGGTTTCGAAGGCGTTTTTGAACCATTTTGCTTGGCTTGGTCCTTTGGTTTTGCCGAATTCTGCTTGCATGATGGGTTTGTCGGGGTGGCTGCGGTGCATTTTGGAGTAAGCATCTTCGGTTAAGATTTTGAATGACATGTTGCGTGTTTGTTCGTTGCCGTCTCTGGAGTAGGCAGACAGACCTATCCAATCAACATACTTGTCTCCTGGGTAGTACCACTCAGGGTCATCTACCCAAGTGACAGCTGTTCCGGCGGTATACACTTCCCAGACCCAGGTTGCATATTTGTTGGCGCCGTTGTCTTCAAAGATGTCCCACATGGTTTGCCAGACTTTTTTTGCTGTTCCTGCTTGTTTGCTCCAAGGCCACGCATCGATATTAAGTTCGTGCATTGTCGTGAATAAAAATGGTTTTCCGTATTCTGTCATTGCCTGGGCGTATTTTGTTATGTCCTGTTGGAACTCCTTGCTTGTCACAAGGTTGCTGAATCCATACATCTGGATATCTTCAATAAGGTGTCTGTATAAAAAAGGAATTGCACCCCAGGATGTTAGCATTTCAAGCACATCTTTTGGAGGCGGGTCGCGCTTCAGGACATTGCTCTGCCAGCCTATGGGGGGAGTGATGATTTTAGGTTTTTTCCCAACTTTATCAACAAACCCGCCGTAATACTCGCTTATCTTGCCACCATGGTGCAAACCGATATAGCAGCCAGTCTCTGGAGGCTGGACCTTCTGTCCTTTTTCTTGAGCACTTCCGGACCCAGATGTGGCAAGCAATTCCGGTCCACCAATTGCAACTAAAGCTTGGCCGGTCTTTTTGAGAAAATCCCTTCTGTTAATTGTCCCCTCACCAAAGAATTGTCCGATTGCTTTTAAGATAGCGTCCTCCATCTTCCCACGCCTTGAATTCTTTTGCTTTATGCTTACTATGCTTATTTTGCTCCTATGAAGTAGGGGTCTTTGAAGATCTCCTTGATGACCTCGAAGCTTTCCTTCGAGAGGTAGAGGTTGTCGTTAAGCTCCCTATCATGCTGGTCCCAATAGAGGGCAGCTTTCATTCCTGGTCTGGATTTGATGGTTTTATAAGCGTTTTTTAGCCAGTATGGTTGGTCGCTGCCCTGTGTTTTGCCGAATTCTGCTTGCATGATGGGTTTGTTTAGGTGGTTGTTATGCATTTCAATGTATGTGCGTCTGGTTAATTCGTTGTATGACATGTTCCCGTTATAAAACTGTGTTCTGGAGTAGGCAGATAGGCCTATCCAGTCAACGTATTTGTCTCCCGGATAATAATTTTGTGGGTCTTCCGCCCCGCCTTTGGCACCTTCAGGGCAATATACCTCCCAGACCCATGTTGCGTATTGGTTGGCGCCGTTGTCCTCGAAGATTTGCCATGCGTGTTGGCAGGCTCCTTTGGCTGCGTTTGGTTGGCGTGCCCAAGGGCGCCAATTGCCGTTTAATTCAGGCATGGGTGTATAAAAGAATCCCCCATGTTGTTCTCCATATTTTTTTGCTTCTTTTGCAAGGGTTGTAAGGGTAACATCGTGGCTCCCTTTAGCGATATCCTGTAAAGACGCGCTATAATCATGGAGAACATTCGGGATGACACCTTTGGTAGCTATGCCTGCCATCTCATATTGTGGGAAATAACTGAAGTCGACCATGGCAAGGGTAAAAAAGGCAGGCTTATTGTCCAATTCTTTCTGGTAAGAATCAATAATTTGACCAGTATCATGAGAATAATTATAGCGATGGAGCCCAACAAGGCAGCCATTCTCAGGGGGCTGGATTTTCTTTCCTGCCAGAGGGGGATAGGCCGAGGTTTCCGGTTGCGTTTTGGAAGGAGAAGGCCTCTCATTGGGACGTGATGTAGCGCAGCCGCTCAGCACCGCGTCTAGGATTGCTCCTGTACCGAGAGCTAGCGCGGCCATTCCAGTCCCTTTGAGGAAGTTTCTGCGCGTCAAACGTGTCATCTTGGTACCCAATGACCCGTAGTCGCTTCGAGTAATTTAAAGGTTGCGGACCAGAATGAATTTACTTCTCCTGTGCGGGAAAGTCAACGGGAAACTTCGTAGCGTTGACACAGGAAATTTCGTAGGTCTAGGGTTGAATTTTCCTTCTTAAATAACTTCTACTTTTTTGTGCGAACCCTTAATGTTCTTCTTCTTGACAATAGTAAACAAATTGTTTACTATTGTCCCGTGATCAAGTCGTTTCGTTGCCGAGAAACCAGAAAACTATTCTGCCGGCAATTTTCCGGAAAGTTTCCACATGAAATTCAGCAACGCGCTTTTATGAAACTTAATGCGATTGATGCGGCAACTCAACTCAAAGATTTAAGTCTGCCGGCATCAAACCGACTTGAGGCCTTGAAGGGGGAACGGAAAGGGCAATGGAGCATTCGCATTAACGATCAATGGCGTATTTGTTTTGAATGGCGCCATGGCAATGCCG
>Ga0315275_10005605_pt1 | contig 11924 bp, 10 predicted proteins | sample YL17G03_0_MG_FD_205557 | JGI IMG/M metagenome (GOLD analysis project Ga0315275, IMG submission 205557) | Sediment microbial communities from Yellowstone Lake, YNP, Wyoming, USA - YL17G03_0 | ecosystem: Environmental > Aquatic > Freshwater > Lake > Sediment | place: USA: Wyoming | collected... | reverse complement strand
CCCGAGCTCTTCACGCAGCGCTCGAACGGTCTTGCGGTTCACTTCGGCGAGCACCGCTTCCTTGAGTCCGGCGGGCTCGTTGACGACGGTACTCAAATGGTAGAAGCCGCCGCCGCTGCGGGCCTTGAGAATCCACAAGAGACGGTCGCCGAGCGGGTCATTGAGGGAGAGAAACCCCTCCGCTTCGGCGCCCGCGAGCGGTGACCGAGCCGGGGCGGCAGCGCCCACGTCGGCGGCCGGAGCGGATATGCCTTTCTGCTTCAGCCGGTAGAATGAGCGCCGCGCCTCCCGCCGCAAGAGCTTGTCCAGGCGCGCGTCGGCTTCGATGCGCGCCAGCAGTCGGGCGCTCTCGACCGACGCAATGCGGCCGCAAAGCTCGGCAACCGCCAGAGCGGTCGTCGAATCGGCTTCGAGCGCCGCGGAGAGCGTCTCGATGCTCGGTTCGTCGGGCGAGACGCCGAGGCGCTTCAATGCCTCCAGGCCTTGGCGGAGCCTCATTTCGCGCGGGTCGGCCATCTCACCGCCGGTGCCGTCCTCGATGCCCGGTTTCGGGCGGGGGAGCGCTCGCCGGCGGGGCGCCGGCCGCGGCCGTGGTCGCCGGGTTCTCGAAGGACTTCAGCTTCTCGGTCACGTGATCGGCGACCCACTTGGGGTCCCACCACTCGATCGGGTCCACGTGTATGCCGTCGACCATGATGCTGAAGTGCAGATGATCGCCGGCGGCGAGGCCGGTCTCGCCGGTCCGCCCGAGGCTATCGCCCCGCTGCACGCTCTGGCCGACGGCCACGCCGATCGAGCTCAGATGTCCGTAAAGCGAGAATAGCCCGAGGCCGTGGTCGAGGATCACCACATTGCCGTAGATGCCGAGGTTCTCGGCGAACACGACCTTGCCGTTGTTCTCGGCGACGACGGGGCTCTGACGCAACGACGCGAGGTCGAACCCGAGGTGGGTCTGCGAATCGATGACCGTGCCGTCGTGCTTGTAGGTTCGCCGATCGGCGAAGCTCGAGAGCGGCGCGGAGTCCGGCTGACGCAGAAACACCTCGCTCCAAAGCATCTTCGGTTCGGAGTGGCTACACACCTTGCGAATGGTCTCTTCGCTCTGCGTGCGGAGGCTGCGATTGATGGCGAGATAGCCCGCGAGCAGATCGTCGGTTGCGGCGAGGTGGTTGATCTCGAGAAGCCCCGGCACTTTTCGCTTGAGGAAGTCGTCGTTGACGTCGAGCGTTCGCTCCGCGAACTTCCGCGGCTTGACCGAAACGAAGAAGCCGGCCTCGCGCCGGTTGCCGGCGGCATCCTCGGCGACGACCTTCGGGCGCGCGGCCGGTGTGAGATCCTGCGGCACGGCGAAGATCGCCGCGGCGATGTCCGCGTCGGGAAGCAGGCCTTTGGTCCCCGGGAAAAAGTACTGCTCCACGACGACGCCGCTTCGCACCGCGTCTTTCGACGTCTTGTAGATCACCATGTCGCTGCCGCCGAGCCGCATGTAGTGCTGGGTCGTCAGCACCTCCACGCTCGGCGGCGTGTAGTCGATCTGGATCGGCTGGACGAGCGTCGGCGGCCGCGACACGAGGAAGTTCAGCCACGACCCGTCGCGAGCGGTGACGGTCAGCTTCGCCGGACCTTCGGGGATCTTCGCGTCGCTCGGGGCGACCGCGAGCGTGAACGATTTCTCGTGAATCCCGCTGCCGCGCCAGCTCGCGGCCGGATAGCTCTCGGAAAGCACCTGGTAGCGCGTTCCGCCGGCATCGATCGAGACGTCGAGCGAAGCCAAGCCGGTTCCCCAGTCGGCGACGTCGAGCGGAATCTCGGCGTGCTTGCCGAGGAACTGGAGCGGCTGCCGGAGCGTCGCGGTCGGACGCGACCACTCGAACTTCACCCAGCCGAAGTAGCCGATGGCGAACAAGACGGCGATGGTCGCCCAGAGCCGCAATCGACGGAGGAAACCGCCGCCCCGCGGGTCTCTGCGTGACGAATCGGAGAGCATGCGAACAGCGGGGTTACATATGGGCGAGGTCTGTGTGTGTCAACCAGGAACGATCTTTCGGCGTAGGGCCTCAGTCTTCGGCAAATTCCGAGAAGCGCTGGAGATTCCGATCGGGACGTACTCGGCCCGATCGGAATCTCCAGCACCGCGCGGAGCGCGGAAGACGACAACCCTCGGCGCTGGTCTATTGCTTCCGCGCTCCGCGCGGTTGCGGCCGGTTGTGATCGACCCGAGTACGGCCCGATCACAACCGGCCGCGCTCTCCGTCGTCCCGAAGCATTCGTGGCGAAGACTGAGGGGATACAAGAGACCAGCAATTTCCCTCCACCCTGCCGCGTGCGCGTGGTATCTCTCGGCGATGACGCTGCTGATCGCCCGTTATAGCGAGATCATGCTGAAGCGCGGTAACCGCGGGCGGTTCGCTGCGCAACTGATCGACAACATTCGCCACGCGACTATCGATCTGCCGGTTGGCAAGATCGCGGATCGCCACGGACGTGTGGCCGTCGTGCTGAACGACGACTCCGCATGGCCCGCGGTTCGCGAACGGCTGCGCCGCGTCTTCGGCATCGCCAACTTCTCGCTGGCGAGGAGCGTTCCTTGGCCGCCGATCGAGAGCGGCGAAACGGCGGATCTCGCCCCGCTCGCGCGCGCGATCGTGGAGGAGATTCGCCCGCGGCGCTTCGATTCCTTCCGCGTCGTCACCCGCCGCGCGGACAAGCGCTTTCCGCTCCCGTCGCCCGCGGTCAATGCCGCGGTCGGAACGGTCATCAAGGAAGCGACCCGGCGGCGTGTCGATCTCGATCGCGCGGAGCTCACGGTCACGATCGAGATCCTGCCGGGAGAGATGCTCTATTCCGTCGAGAAGGTTCCGGGCCCCGGCGGCCTCCCGGTCGGGGTTTCCGGCCATGTCGTCGCGCTGCTCTCGGGAGGGATCGACTCGCCCGTGGCCGCCGCGCGCATGATGCGGCGAGGCTGCCGCGTCACGTTCGTGCACTTTCACAGTGCCCCCTATCTCGACCGCTCGAGCCAGGAGAAGACGCGCGAGATCGTGCGGCGGCTCGTCGCCTACCACGGCGACGCCCGGCTGGTGCTGGTGCCGTTCGGCGAGGTCCAGCGAGAAATCGTCACGGCCGTGCCGCCGCCGCCCCGGGTCATTCTCTACCGACGAATGATGCTGCGGATCGCCTCGGAGATCGCCCGTCGGATCGGCGCCGAGGCGCTGGTCACGGGCGACAGCCTCGGTCAGGTGGCCTCGCAGACGCTGTCCAATCTGGCCGTCGTCGAGCAGGCGGCCTCGCTGCCCCTCTTCCGTCCGTTGATCGGCATGGACAAGCTCGAGATCAGCACGGAAGCGGAGCGGCTCGGCACGTTCGAAATCTCGATCGAGCCGGATCAGGATTGCTGCTCTCTCTTCGTGCCGCGGCATCCGACGACGCGCGCGCGCCTGGCCGCGATCGAGGCGGCCGAATCCGCGCTCGACGTGCCTCGGCTGATCGCCGTGGCGGTCGACGGCGCCGTCGTCGAGCGCTATCGCTATCCCGTCGCGGACCGCGAGCCCGCGGCGGAGCGTCTGCGAGCGGCGAGAGATCGATGACGAATCCCCCCGAGATCGGCGCGCGTTCGGCGCTCGGCGAAGCCTACCTCGAAGGGCGGCTGGCGCAGGCGCGCCTCCGCGGCGAATTCCGGCCGAGCCGCCGCGAAGACGTCACGGAGATCGAGCGACTGGTCCGCGCGGAGCGTAGCGCAGCGATCGCGCGCGGAATCGAGGCGCTTCGTCGCGGCGAGGTCGCCTATGGCGTCTTGGCCGCCGGAGCGAGCACACGGATGAATCTCGCCGAAGTGCCGCCCGAGGCGCGCCATCTGCTCGAACGAGCGGGACGAGCGGAGATCAAGAGCAAGGCGATGGTGCCCGTCGTCGAGATCGACGGACGCGTGCTGTCCTTTCTCGACCTCTTTCTCGCCAACGTCGTACGTTTGTCGAGCGAGACGCGGACCTCGTGTCCGATCGTACTCTTGGTGAGCGAGGCCAACCGGGAAGAGATCGAGGGACACGTCGGCCGGGCCGCGGAGATTTCGCCGGAAGCGGTTTTCCCGTTTTGCCAGGCGCTCGATCCGCAGATCGTCGCGAGCGTCGCCGACGTCGAGCGCTCGCGCAAGAATTTCGCGAGCGAGCGCGACGTCGAATCCGCTCTCGAGCTGTCGCGGAGCTTCGCCGGCTGCGCGCTCGCAATCCGCAAACCGGGCGGTCACGGCGAGTTTCTGCATCAACTGATCTCGTCCGGCACGCTCGCTCGGCTGCTGCGGCGCGGAGTGCGCTACCTGAGCGTTCGCAACATCGACAACATCGGCGGGCTGCTCGACGATCGCTGGCTCGTGATCCTCGGGAGGATGATCGAGGCGGAGCGAAACCTCGTCGTCGAGGTATCTCGCCGGCCGGACGGCCCGGCGGGGAAGGGCGGCGCGCTGATCGTGCGTCCGAGCGGCGATTTCGAGCTGGCCGAGGACCCCGCCTTCGCCGGCACCGGCATCGACCCCCGGGAGTCGTACTACATCAACAACGCGACGGCGATCCTCAAGGTGGAGTATCTCTTCCGCATCTACGACACCTCGGGAGCCGAAATCCTCGACAGCCCGCCGGCGAAGCTCGCCGAGGTCGCCGACCGTGGCCGGCGGAAGTTTCCTTCGCTGATCGACGTCAAGCCCGTGCGGCTCTCGACCGGACAGATCGCCGGCGCGTTCGTGCGCGAGACCAATCTTTGGGAATCGAGCGGCGTCGAGCGCGGCCTCGGCGTCGATGCCGCGGGCGTCGCCTCGGTGAAGGACGTCGAGGAGGGCTTCGAGCAGGCGAGCGTCGAGGAGCAGCGAGAGCGTGCGCTGCGCGTGCGCTTCGCGGCCACCAAGAAGTGGGAGGACTATGCCGGAATCAATGCGCGGCTTGCTCCGCATCTGGCGCGGCGCATCCTGGAAGGGCCCCTCGTTCCGACGGTCTGACTCCAAGGTCCTCGTCGAGAACCCGATCGAAGCAGGAGAGCGTTCCGCGGATCTTGGCTGCGTGCTTGGCGACGCGGGTTTCCATGGCGGCCAGCAAACTTCAGCCCGGGGCCGCAGTGGGAGCAATACGCAACCGTCATGGCGAAGGCACCACCCGCGGGCGTCGGCCCGCCTGGGTTGCGGCCGAAGGTCCGCGGATCGGATGCTTGTTTACAAGGTTGCATAATGCCACCATAAGATCCAAAGGTTGCGTAACGATCGCTCTCACGTCCGACCCGTCATTTCGCAACGGGGTGAAGCCATGTCGAACTCGAGCGCCGTGAAAATTTCTGCGGAATTGGCGGAATCCGCACGCCAGGAAAGTGCGATTTCGGCGCGCTCCATGACTCAGCAAATCGAGTATTGGGCGAGGATTGGCCGCGCTCTGGAGAGAAGTCCCTCCGTCAGCATGTCGAGGGTTCAGGCCGCGTTGAAGGCCAGCTTGGACTATGACGCCCTGAACGCCGACGAGCGGGCGGTCGTCCTGGGGCGTGTCGAAGCACATGTGTTCGACCCTCGGGGCAATCCCAGCCTTCATCGGCAGTTTCGGAAAGCCGGTCGATCCTACTCCGCCGTCGATGAGCATGGTTCGATGGTCGAGGTGCTGCCCAGCGGCGAGCGTGTAGCGTTGAAGGGCATGCGCCGATCCGCGCGACCGCGCAACCGTTGAACTCACCGGATCCCTTTCTTTGGGTGTTGGCGGGGCCGAACGGCGCCGGGAAGACAACCTACTACCAAAGGAAGATCGAGCCGGTACTCAAGCTCGAATTCGTCAACGCAGACCTCATTGCCCGCGCACAGTGGGGCGCCGAGGCGGAATCGCACGCGTATGAGGCTGCAAGGATCGCACGCGACAAACATCGGGAACTGATCCAGGAACACCGCTCCTTCGTCGCGGAAACAGTATTTTCGCATCCGAGCAAAGTCGATCTCATCAGGACGGCAAAGGAACACGGATACGTTGCCTGGTTGACGTTCATCTATCTCGAGTCAGATGACCTCGCGGTTGCCCGAGTCCGCGATCGGGTGGAACAAGGTGGGCACAACGTACCCGTCGAAAAGATCCGCGACCGCTACGGGCGACTTCCCGAGATGGTGAAGGAGGCGATTCGGTTCGCCGACAAGACTTTCGTAGTCGACAACAGCTATATGGGTCGCGCTCTCAGGGATGTCCTCGTCTTCGATCGTGGTCATCTGATCTATCGGACGGCTGACCTCCCAGGGTGGACGCGTCGCGTATTCGACAAGATCCTTTCGCCCTAAACTAAAGGAAACCGAGCGCCTCGTGGTTGATGGTCGATGCGCCCCGAGCTACGGAAGCGGTAGCCCATGTCCACCGAGCCGAACAAGAGTCTGACGGCGCGAGTGGAGCGCGCGGTAGCCGCCTTGCTCGAGCGCGATGGGCGGCTCACGTACCTATCGCTGCTTGCCGAGCTCGGCGTGCTCACGCCCGGGGATGTGGAGGCCTGGCGCGCGGGTCACGTGCCGTGCCTGGAGAAGGTGATCCGCACGAACCTGACGAAGCTCACACGCATCCAGACTGCGGCCCGGCGGATCGCTCGAGTGCGAGGGCTGGATCGCCAGGTCCAGCGAGCGCCGCGCGGACGGCGCTACTCGAAAACTGGAAACCCGTTCGTGGAGGAGGAGTACGGCGCGACGTACCGGCAGAAACGCTCCCCGGCCGAGGCAGCACGAGGAGACCGCAGTGTCCCGCAGGTCAGCTGATCCAGGCGCCCCCCGACGCAAGGCGCGGCCGACAGCGAGCGCCAGGCAGCTCTTCGCAGCGGAGGCCGCATACGGCGAGAGCATCTTCCGATTGGGCATCGGCGACGTGCGTGGCAGCATCGAGGCACTGCGACGCTCGCACGCGGCACTCCCCACATACGCACCCGCGATCCTGAGCCTCGGGTCCGTAGCATACCAGCGCCGGCGGCTCGCCGAAGGACGGCGCCTCTTCCTCTCGCTCCTCTCGCTGCCGGATGACACGCCCGACTTGACCGAGATCATCGACGAGGCGGGCGACTTCCTCATACAGGCGCGCTGCTACGCAGAAGGGCTCGATCTTTTCCGGCGTGCGGCGGAACGCTTTCCCCGCGTCGCGGTGTTCCACCAGGGAATCGGTTGCTGCGCAGGCCACCTGGACCTGCACGAGGACGCCATCGCTGCGTCGCGGGCGGCGCTCGACTTGGAGCCGGAGAACCAGAAGTTCGTGAGCGACCTCGGGTGGACCCTCTACAAGGCCGGGAAGACTGACGAGGCGGAGCGAGTACTCGAGCGCGCGGTCGCGATGGACCCGACCGACGCGCTCGCCGCTGAGAACCTCCGCGTATGTCGGAGTTCCTGACCCGGATCCCAGGATCTCGCCCGCAGCGAGCCGCTCTAGGAAGCGGGGCAGTGGCAGCACCTCGATCGGCCCGTCACGCAGCACCTCTCGACCGCGGTAGACGGCGACCGTGCGGCGGACCTTCCGTCGTGCGGCCAGCTCGGCCAGGGCGGCGCCATCGCCGCTCCGCCACCGCTGCGCTGCCTTGACCTCAAGGCCGGTAGCGGCGGTTTGGCCACGACTCCAGACGAAGTCGACCTCCGGCCCGGAGGCTGTGCGCCAGTACGTCAGCTCTCCGCCGCAGCCCGAACGGTTGATCCAGGCCCTGAGCTCATGAGGCTATCGCGATTTTCTAGGTAGCTGCTAGACTTCTGCTAGACTCGGTCTCGATCGTGGCGAAGCCAGCGGCTAAGAGGAAGGCCAACGTGACCGGGCACGAGAAATTCATCGTCGACGACAAGGGCAAGCGCGTCGGCGTCGTCCTCGACATCGAAGAGTACGAGAAGATCCTCGACGAGCTCGATGAGCTCGACGCGATTCGCGCCTACGACGAGGCGAAGGCCTCGGGAGAAGAGGCGATCCCGCTCGACCAGGCCCTCCGCGAGATCGAGCGCAAGCGGAGATGACCCGCTATGCGGTCTCGATCAATCGCCGCGCCCAGAAGAATCTCGCCGCCGTCCCCGCTGACGTCTACGAACGGATCAAGAAGGCGCTCGTCGCGCTCGGCGACGAGCCGCGGCCACTCGGGTCGAAGAAGCTCAAGGGACGCGACGGCTTCCGCATCCGCATCGGGAACTGCCGCGCCGTCTATGAGATCGACGACGCGAAGAAGACCGTGACGGTGCTCGACGTCGCCGATCGAAAAGAGATCTACCGCTGAGAACTGTCACGATGCACGCCAGCGAACGTGTCCACGGTCCCGCTTCGCTAAACGAAAACTCGCGTCAGGGCGGGCTCGCGCTTCGTCTCGAATCATCTCACGACGCTCGTCGGGCGCTACGTGGAGGCCTCCGGGATCGGCAAGCTCGGGGCCTGTCATCTCTTCCGCCACACCATGGGGACCCTGATGCTCGAGCCGGGCCTCGTCGCCCGCGGGTACTGGCACGTTGCCATCACACCCGGAACGACCGGACGCCCGAGGTGTATTGCCCGACGAATGTGACGTTTCCCGACGCCAGGCCACGCGGGAACGCACGGCGAGCATTCTTGGATCGAGGTTAACTCGCGGCGCGCTGCTCCCCGCGCGCGGCGGCCTCCATCGCGGCGAGGGTCGCGTCGAGGTCCGGCACCGTCGGCGCGAGGCGACGGCGAAAGCGCGCGCCGCGGAACCAAACGGAGAGCACGCGCTCGACGACCTCGGGCTGGAAGAAGGCCCGTTCCGGGATGTCCATCATGTTCATCACGCGGACGAAGGTGCGGAACACCAGCGGATCGACGCGGGTGGCGGGGAGCACGCCGTCGTCGAAGTAGGAGTCGTACAGGCGAAGCGCCCAGGAAGTCGGCGCGGCGCCGACCTTCCGCGAGGCGACGTGGTCGGCGGCGACGGAGGCGTAGTAGAACGGCTCGATCTCTTCCCGTGCTCCTTCGTCGAGAAGCCGCGCCGCGCGTGCCGGATCGCCGGACGCCGCGTCGAGCGCCTCGCCGAGCAGCCGCGCGTGCATGAACGCCTGGCTCGTGCCGCGCCCGTAGAGCGGATTGGTGTGATACGCCGCGTCGCCGAGGACGAAAAACCCCGTCGCGATCGGCTCGCCGCGCCGGTCGACGAAGCGCCGGAAGCAATTCTCGAGCCCCCCCATGGCGAGAACGTCGCGGCCGAGCACGGGCATCGGCTCGGAAAGCTCGGGATCGCCGAAGGCAGCGATGCCCGGCAACGCGCCGACCAATGTCTCGAACGCTCGCGCGTTCTGCAGAATCTTCAGGCGCTGGAGCGAGAGGTGAGCGGCGAAGGTGATCGAGTACGATCGGTTGTCGGCGGGGAAGATCGCGTACTTGATCCAGCCGAAGTCCGCCATGGTTGGCTCGCGCCCCCGCGGCGGGAAGTCTCGATCGGGCCTGCGCCTGTAGAAGCGGGTGTAATAGAGGATCGCCGACGGCGAGCGCTTCTCGTACGGGCGCGCGGCGCCGATTGCTTCGAGCCAATCTCCCGCCCGCGAGCCCCGTCCGGTCGCATCGACGACGAGCCCGGCGGCGATCGTTCGACTCCGGCCGTTCGCGCCGATGCGGACGCCCCGGACCCTCGGAGGGTTTCCGGCGCGTGCGAGAAGACCCTCTACGGCGGTGTCGCAGACGATCTCGACCCGCGGGTCGCGACTCACGTAGCCCCGCAGCAGCCACTCGAACGTGGTGCGGCGGCAACCAATCGTGACGAGCTCTTCGTCGCCCGGCTCGGGCGCCACGGGCCCGAGGCTCTGCGGCGGAAAGTCGAGCAGGCGCATCTCGACCGCTCCCGCGGCGAGGAGCTCCGCGTAGAAGTCGGGATAGGCGCCGAGAAGGATGTTTCTGAGCCGCGCCAAGAACGCGTGCGAGTGCCGACTTTGCGGCACCCCCCGGCGCGACCAGCGCAAGAACGCGTCTTCGCTGGAGTCGGTGTCGGGGGCGGGGTCGGCCTCGACGAGCACGACCTCCGCGCCGCGCTCGGCGAGCGCGAGGGCCGCCGCGAGCCCGGCGATCGATGCGCCGGCGACCACGGCACGCTGTCCGCGGAGGTCGACGGGCACGTATCGCGAGACGATCGGCATCGGCAAACGGGTGGAGAGGACTATAATGGGTAGCGTGAAAAAGGTCACCTACCGTGTGAGGCCCGAAACCGCGGTCTTGACCCGGGGCTTCGACCCTCGGCTCTCCGTCGGGTCGGCCCGCCCGCCGGTGTATCGCACCTCAACCTTCGTATTCTCGAGCCCCGAAGCAGCGGAACGGGCGTTCTCGATCGCGCTCGGCAAGGTTCAGCCGCAAGACGACGAAGACGTCGAGCTCATTTACGCGCGCTTGTCGCATCCGAACGCCGAGATCCTCGAGGACCAGCTGCTGCCGCTCGAGCGAGGCGCGCGTGCAGCCGCCGTCTTCAACTCGGGCATGGCGGCGATCGCGACCGTCTTCTTCGGGCTGTTGCCCAAGGGCTCGACGCTGCTGCACACGCAGCCGCTCTACGGTGGCACGCAGCACTTCGTCCACCAGATGCTCGAGCCCCTCGGCTTTCGTGTCATTCCCGTGCCCACCGGCGATCGCGCGGCATTGGCGGACGCCGCCGCACGGACGAGCGAGCTCCGGCTGATCTTCCTCGAAACGCCGGCGAACCCGACGCTTCACATGTCGGACATCGCACACGCGATCGAGGTGGCGCGCCGCCATCCCGACCGGCCGCGCGTGGCGGTCGACAACACGTTCCTCGGCCCGATCTTCCAGCACCCGCTCGAGCTCGGCGCGGACCTCGTCGTCTATTCGGCGACCAAGTTCCTCGGCGGCTTCAGCGACATGCTCGCCGGCGTGGTGATGTCCGCCGACGCGGCACTCGTGGCCGAGCTTCGCGGCTTGCGCGCGCTATTCGGCAACATACTCCAAGCCGACGAGGCGTGGATTCTCAACTCGCGGCTGTCGACGGTCGCGCTGCGCATGAACCGGCAGAGCAAGAACGCCCAGCGGATTGCCGAGCGCCTGGTCGAGCACAGGAAGGTCCTGAAGGTCCACTACCCGACCCTGTTCGATGACTCCGACCAGATCAAGATCCGGCTGGCGCAGTGCCAGTACCCCGGAGGCATTTTCTCGATGGACCTCGAAGGCGGCCGCCAGGCGGCATTCACTTTTCTGCGCAACCTGAAGATTGCGAGCAACGCGGTCTCGCTGGGAGGCGTCGAGACGCTGGTCTGCCATCCCAAGACCACCACGCACTCGGGGCTGTCGCCCGAGGAACTGGAGCAGGCCGGCATCGGCGACGGCCTGGTGCGGATTTCAGTGGGCATCGAAGACTGGCGCGACCTGGTGGCGGATTTCGAGCAGGCCCTGGACGCCATCTAGCGAGGCTCCACCTCAGACCGGCCAGATGGTTCACCGCGGAGACGTCGAGGTCGCAGAGTTGATTCACTGGTCTTCTCAGCGTCCTCTGCGCCTCTGCGGTGAATCAATACTTGACTCGTTTGCGCCGAGTTTCCAGTTTCAAGACTCCGGAATGGGCCAGACAAGCGGACGCAAATCCCTGCCTGCCAGTTGCGATATCCTGATGGCTTCTATGTCCAAGAGAGCGGTAGTGTTTGGGAACCGGGGCCAGCTCGGCGTGGAGCTGGTGCGTGAATTGACCCAGCGCGGGTACCAGGTGGAAGGCTCCGACAAGGACGAACTGGATATCACCGACCGCGAGCGGGTCGAGCAGTGCGTGGCCCAGTTCGATCCGGTGGTGGTCTTCAACGCTGCGGCCCACAACCAGGTGGATGTGGCCGAGCAGGAGCCCGAGGCGGCGTACCGGGTCAATGCCCTGGCGGTGCGCAACCTTGCCCTGGCCTGCCGGCAGGTAAACGCTCAACTGGTCCACTACTCGACCGATTATGTGTTTGACGGAACGGCCGGAAGGCCCTACACCGAAGAGGACCG
>Ga0315275_10005604_pt1 | contig 11926 bp, 12 predicted proteins | sample YL17G03_0_MG_FD_205557 | JGI IMG/M metagenome (GOLD analysis project Ga0315275, IMG submission 205557) | Sediment microbial communities from Yellowstone Lake, YNP, Wyoming, USA - YL17G03_0 | ecosystem: Environmental > Aquatic > Freshwater > Lake > Sediment | place: USA: Wyoming | collected... | reverse complement strand
ATGAGCGGCGTCCTGCGTAAGGCCCATAACGGGCGCTATGCCACTTACCTGGCCTGGTGCCTCGGCGGGCTCCTGGTCCTGGCCGCCGTCCTCAGCGTTCTGACCAAGTCGTGAGAGAGGAGGCCCTGTGATTTTCCTTTATATCGGTTTGCCTCTGATCGTCGCCGCCCTCCTGCCGCTCATCGGCCGGGCCTCGAAAAAGCTCCTGCCTGATGTGCTGGGCAACGGCGTCTTCCTCTTCCTGCTCGTCTACGGCCTGACCGGCGCCAAGTCCTTGATCAGCGCGGGCCCGGTGGTCCAGTCCCTGGATTGGTTCGGGGAGACGACCGCCCTCAAGGTCGCCGTGGACGGCTTCAGCCTGTTCATGCTTGCCGTGATCGCCCTGGTCAGCCTGTGCGTAGGGCTTTACTCGATCGATTATATGAATCATTACGGCTCCAAGGCCAATTATTACGCTCTGCTCCTACTGATGGTCGCCGGAATGAACGGCCTGGTCCTGGTCACCGACCTCTTCCAGGTCTACCTCTTCCTCGAAGTGGCCGCCGTGGCCTCCTACGCCCTGGTCGCCTTCGGGCTGGAGCACGACGAGCTCGAAGCGGCCTTCAAGTACCTGATGCTGTCCGTGATCGCCTCGGCCGCCATTTTGGTTTCGATCGCCGTCCTGTTCGGGATGACCGGCAGCCTGGGCTTTGCCGCGGTGGCCGAGGGCCTGCGCGCGCTCAACGCGCCGGGAGTGGTCGCCATCTGTGCGGCGCTCTTCCTGCTGGGATTCGGGCTAAAGGCCGCCTTGATCCCCTTCCATGCCTGGCTGCCCGACGCCCATCCGTCGGCGCCGGCCCCCATCTCGGCCATGCTGTCCGGGCTCCTGATCAAAGTCTCGGGCGTCTACGCCATGACCCGCATTTTCTTCCATGTCTTCGGCCTGACCCCGGCCCTGTCCCAGGTCCTGATGTGGCTGGGCGCCGTCTCCATCGTCCTGGCCGCCCTCCTGGCCGTCGGCCAGAAGGATATGAAGCGCATGCTGGCCTACTCCTCGATCAGCCAGGTCGGCTACGTCGTCCTGGGCATCGGGATCGGCACGCCCCTGGGCATCGCCGGCGGCCTTTTCCACCTCCTCAACCATGCCGTGGCCAAGAGCCTCCTGTTCCTGACCAGCGGATCGGTCCAGCAGGCCACCGGCACGCGGAACCTGGAGGAAATGGGCGGACTGGCCAAGCGCATGCCCGTCACGGCCGCGACCAGCCTGATCGGTTCGCTGTCGATCTCGGGCGTTCCACCGCTGGGCGGCTTCTGGTCCAAGCTCCTCATCATCATCGCCCTGGTCCAGTCCCGCGAGGGGCTCCTGGCGGTGATCGCCGTCCTGGCCAGCGTCATGACCCTGTGGTACTACCTGATCATGCAGCGCCAGGCCTTCTTCGGCAAACTCAACGAGCGTTGGGCCGCGGTCAAGGAAGCGCCGTTCTGGATGGCGGCGGCGACGGTCATCCTGGCCCTGATCTGCCTGGGCCTGGGCATCGTCTTCTCCACCGTCATCACGACTTGGATCCAGCCGGCTGCGGACGGGCTGGCCAAGGGAATGGGAATATAAGCCATGATCCTGCAAATCGGACTTCTCATCGGATTGGTTCTTTCCTCCGTCCTGGCCATCCTGGCCAAGGACTTGATCAAGGCCGCCATCGCCCTGGCCGCCGGGAGCCTCCTGCTGGGGATCGTCTTCTTCCGCATGGGCGCCCCCTACGCCGGGGTCTTCGAGATCTCGGTTGTAGCCGGCCTGATCACGGTCCTCTTCATTCTGACCATCGCCCTGACCAAGGCCGAGGGCGAGGTCGCGGAATCCAAGGCCGCCCTGTGGGCCTTCCCCGTCTTCTTCGTCCTGTTCATCGCCATTGACGCCCTGGTCATGAAGGGGCTGATGAACAAGATCCCGGCCCTGCCCGCGACGGCCGAGACGGGTGTTTTCGGCGACGTCCTCTGGAAACAGCGGACCTTCGACCTCGTCGGCCAGCTGGCCGTCATCCTGTCCGGCGTCTTCGCCGTCCTGGCCTTGTTCCGAAAGAGGGACAAAGATGAATAGCACCTGGCTGCTCTACATGTTTTTCTCGCTGGCCCTGATCGGCACGGGCATCTACGCCCTGCTGGCCATGAAGAACCTGATCAAGCTCTTCATCGGCATCGAGATCGTCGGCAAGGGCGTCAGCCTGGCCCTCCTGGCCACCGGCTACGCCAAGGCCAACATCCTGCTGGCGCAGAGCCTAGTCGTCACCTTCATCGTCGTCGAAGTCTGCCTCGTGGCGACGGCCCTGGCCCTCATCATCAACGTCACCAGGCACACCAAGAGCCTGGATGTCCGCTCGCTGACCAAGCTGAGAGGTTAAGCCATGAAAGGGATCGATATCCTGATTTCCCCCCCGGTCGCCTTTGTTCTCTTCCTGATCGCCGCGACCCTCCTCTACCGCCTGGGCCGCCGCATGGCCCCCAAGCTGAACAACGTCGGCGGCAAGCTGACCAGTTACGCCTGCGGCGAGGACATGCCCGGCACGAAGATCCAGTTCGGCTACCGGCTGTTTTTCTTTGTGGCCCTGTTCTTCACCATCATGCACGTGGCCGCCCTGGTCATCGCCACGGTCCCCTCCGGCAAGATCGTCCTCTTCGCCGTGCTCTACCTGGGGATCATCTTCCTGTCGATCCTGGCCCTGGTGACGCGGGACTGACAAGGAGCCGTTATGCTGAAGAAACTCACCCGCTGGTCCCGGATCAAGTCGCCCTGGATCCTGCACCTCAACTCGGGCGCCTGCAACGCCTGCGACATCGAAATCGTGGCCGCGCTGACGCCGCGCTTCGACGTGGAGCGCTTCGGCGTCCTGCTCAAGGCTACGCCGCGCCATGCCGACGTCATCATCTCGACCGGTCCGGTCACCCGCCAGCTGCGGAACCGGATCATCCGCATCTACGAACAGACCCCCGACCCCAAGTTCGTGATTGCCGTGGGCGCCTGCGCCATGTCGGGCTGCGTCTACCGCGGGGCCTACAACATCCTGGGCGGCCTGGACCAGGTCATCCCCGTGGACGTCTACGTCCCCGGCTGCCCGGCCCGGCCCGACGCCATCCTGGACGGCGTCGTCAAGCTGCTGGGGAAGCTCTGAGGAGACCCGTATGACCGACGCCGAAAAAATCGAAAAAATCAAAAGACTCCTCGGGGACAAAATCCTCGAGGCCTCCAATCCCGCCGTCCGGCGCGTCTTCCTGACCGTCGCGGTCAAAGACCTCGTGGCCGTAGTCGAGACCCTGAAAAAGGAACTCGGCCTGTGGTTCATCTGCACCGTCAGCGGGCTGGACAAGGGCGACGCCTACGAGATCATCTACCACTTCGGGGACACGCCCGGGAATGTCAACGTCCGGACGCGCATTCCCAAATCCGATCCGCACCTGCCCAGCCTGTGCGCGATCATCCCCGGGAACATTTTATATGAGCGCGAGCTGCAGGACATGTTCGGGATCGTCGTCGACGGCCTGCCCGATCCGCGCCCCCTGCTCATGCCCGACGACTGGCCGGCGGGGCAATATCCCCTGCGGAAGGACTGGAAATTCGACCGGCCGCAGGAAATCATCCCCGGAGGCAAGTCATGAAGTTCCAAATCCCCATCGGCCCCCAGCACCCCGCCCTCAAGGAACCGATCAGCCTGCGCATGACGGTCGAGGGCGAGGTCATCAAGGGCGTCGACATCCGCCTGGGCTACAACCATCGCGGCATGGAGAAACTGGCCGAGGAAAAGAGCTGGATCCAGAATATCTATCTGACCGAACGGATTTGCGGCATCTGCTCCCATTCCCACTCGACGTGCTACGTCCAGGGCGTGGAAAAGCTCATGGAAATCGAACCGCCCCGCCGGGGCCTCTACCTCCGCTACCTGGTCTCTGAACTCGAGCGCATCCACAGCCATTTGCTCTGGCTGGGCGTCGCCGGCCACGAAGCGGGCTTCGATTCGTTCTTCATGTACACCTGGCGCGACCGGGAAGTCGTCATGGACCTCCTGGAAATGATTTCCGGCAACCGTGTCCACTACGCCATCAACACCCTGGGCGGCGTGCGCCGCGACATAGACGAGGCCCAGCGCCAGAAGATCCTAGACGGGGTGGCCGTCCTCAGGGCCCGCAGCGAGTACTATTTCAAGATCGGCGCCAACGAACCCACCTTCGTCGGCCGGCTGGCCGGCGTCGGGCCCCTGACCAAACAGGAAGCCATCGACAACTGCGCCGTCGGTCCGGTGGCCCGCGCCTCCGGCATCGCCCGCGACGTGCGCAAGGACGACCCCCACGCCTTTTACGACGAGGCCCCCTTCGACGTCTGCACGGCCGATTCGTGCGACGTCCTGGGCCGGACCGTCGTCCGCATCAAAGAACTCTTCGAATGCTACAGGATCATCGAGTTTATCCTGAAAAACCTGCCCGCCGGGCCGGTGGCCGTCAGGGCTCCGCGGCGGGCCAAGCCCAACGAGGTCGTCAGCCGCTATGAAGCGCCGCGGGGCGAGAACATCCACTACATCGTCTCCAACGGGACGGAGAAACCCGAACGCCTCAAGGTCCGGGCCCCGACCCTGGCCAATTATCCGGCCACCGTGGTCATGCTCCGCCAGGGCTTCATCGCCGACATCCCCCTCATTTTCGCCGCCATCGACCCCTGCATCTGCTGTGCCGAGCGGACGGTAGAACTCGTCAACGCCCGCTCCGGCGAGGAAAAGACCGTCCGCTTCAGCGAACTACGGCGCCTGGCCGACGAGCGCTTCAAACGCCAAACCGTGAAAAGGAACGTGGAATGGCCGCTGTGAAAACCCTCCTCTACCTGCTCGTTTACCCCGGGCTGATCTTCCTCTTCGTCTATTCTACCTTCTGCGAGTGGTTCGACCGCAAGATCTACGCCCGCCTCCAGAACCGCATGGGCCCGACGCACACCGGCCGATTCGGCCTGCTCCAGCCCGTGGCCGACTTCTTCAAGCTCATGGCCAAGGAGGACATCGTCCCGACCCGGGCGGACAAAACCATCTTCACCCTGCTGCCCATCTTCGGCCTGGCCGTCGTAGCCACGGCCGGGATGCTGCTCCCGGTCTGGCACTTCGATCCGGCCGTCTCGTCCTTCAACTCCTTCCAGGGCGACATCATCGTCCTGCTGTACCTGCTCAGCCTGCCGACCCTGGTTTTCTTCCTGGCCGGCTGGGCCTCGACCAACGCCTTCTCCATCATCGGCGGCACGCGCGTCCTGACCATGCTCTTCGGCTACGAGGTGCCCCTCTTCCTGTCCGTGCTCAGCCCGGCCCTCCTGGCGGGGTCCTGGCGGCTGGTCGATATCGCCCGCTTCTACCAGGCCCGGCCCTCCCTCCTCCTTCTCAACGTGATCGGCTTCGTCGTGGCCATCGTCTGCGTCCAGGCCAAGCTGGAGCGGACCCCCTTCGACATCCCCCACGCCGAAACGGAAATCGTCGGCGGAACCTTCACCGAGTATTCGGGCAAGAAGCTGGCCTTCTTCCGGCTCATGACCGACATCGAAATGGTCGTCTCGGCCGGACTTATCGCCGCCGTCTTTCTGGGCGGCTTCGGCGGAGGGCTCGTCCTGGGCTTCCTCCAGTTCGTCGTCAAGACGCTGGCCGTCATCTTCCTGCTGTCCCTCATCCGGGCCATGTCCTCGCGCATCCGCGTCGACCAGGTCGTCTCGGTGGCCTGGAAATACCTGGCACCGCTGGCCGTCCTCCAGCTTCTCGTCGTCATCCTCATCAAGGGATTGGTGCTATGAAATTAGGCATCTTCATTCCCGAGCTTTTTAGGTCTTTGTTCAAAAAACCGAACACGGTCGATTATCCATTTAAGAAGCTCGAGGTCCCCAAGGACTTCCGCGGCACGCCGTTTCTCCACCCCGACTTGTGCATCGCCTGCCGGGCCTGCGAACGCGATTGTCCGGCCGAGGCCATCGAGATCACCGAGTCGAGCAAGGAGGAAAAGCGCTTCCTCATGGTCATCCATAACGACCGCTGCATCCACTGCGCCCAGTGCGTGGACTCCTGCCCGACGACCCCGGTCAAGGCCATGGATATGGACCATCTCTACGAGCTCGCCGATTTCGACCGCCATAACCTCAAGATGCAATGGGAATTCGTCCGGGCCGCGCCCAAGAAGCCGGCCGCGACGACCAACCCGGTTGTCGCGGACGGGTCGGCCGCTCCCGCCGCGGCGGCGCCCAAGCCCGAGCCGGCCCAATCCTAGAACAGGTTCTCCCACGGGGCGTGGATCCGGAAGGATCCTCGCCCCTTTTTTTGGAAAAACGGGGTCCGCCATGAACAAAGACTGGAAGGCGCGGCTCGCGGCGGAAATACGAGGCGCGCAGCGGGTCGTCCTATTAGGCGTCGGAAACTCCGATCGGGGCGACGATGGAGCGGGGCCGCTGTGTGCCCGGATGGCGGCGGAAAAACTCGGGTCCGGCGCCGCGGAACGGGCCCTCGTCCTCGACGGGCGCGAAGTCCCCGAAAGCCTCACGGGAACGATCCGGAAATTCGCCCCCGATCTGACGATCGTGGTCGATGCCGCCGGGGGGGGCCATGAGCCGGGAACGATCTTCCTCGTCGAGCGCGACAAGATCGCGGACGAAGGCATTTCTACGCACCACATTTCGCTTCTCCATCTTGTGCGCTATCTCCAAGACAGCATCGGTGCGCGGGTGCTGGTCGTCGGGATCGAACCTCGCTTGAGGGAGGACGGCGCGCCGATGTCGCCGGCCGTCGCCTCTGCGGCGGAACGTCTGGCGGATTTCTTGGCCGCGACTCTCCTTCCGTGAATTTCTTCTTCCCGGACGAGATCCCCCTAAAGTCGAAACCCGTCGACGACTGAGCGGGCAGGGTCCTACCCTAATCGGGTAAAGGTGATACCCGATTAGGGTAGGGAGCGAAGGAGGAGCGGAGAGAAAACCCTCGCTGGGAGTTTTCTCGTGTTTCGACTTTATGGGGGTCTCGTCCGCCTATATCTTCATCGGCATGAGGACGTAGAGGCTCTTGATGCCCTCTTCGCCCTCGGGTTTCATCAGGGCGGCGCTGTTCTCGTCCTTGAGCTCGAACTGGATCTTGTCCGTCCCGACGGTCGTCAGAAAATCGAGCACATACTGCGAATTGAAGCCGATTTCCATGGCCGCGCCCTTGTATTCGACGTCCATCTTGTCGCGGGCCTCGCCGATCTCCGGGTTGGAAGAGAAGAGGCGGATGCGGTTTTTTTCGAAGGTGAATTTGATGCCCCGCGAGCGCTCGGCCGAAAGAAGCGACACGCGCCGGATGGCGTTGGTGAACGGTTCACGCGCCAAATGAGCCGCGTGCGGATTGTCCTTGGGGATGACGGCCTCGAAATTAGGGAATTTGCTCTCAATGACGCGGGAGATCAAGGTCCGGCGGCCGCAGCGGAAGAACAGATTGCTGTCATCCATGTCGAATTCGATCTGGCCGTCGCCGAACTTGCGCAATTCGTTGAGCGTTTTCTTGGCCACGATGACCCGGATATCCTTGGCCGGGGCAAGTTCGTCGATCGTCCGCTGGCAATAGGACAGCCGATGGCCGTCCGTGCTGACCAGTTCCAACGATTTGGCCATGACCACCATCAGTGCCCCGTTCAGATAATAGCGCTGCTCCTGGGCGATGGCGAAGAAGACGCGGTCGATCATCTCTTGGAATTGATCCACGGGGAAGGCGATTTTCTTCTCGAACTTGGGGTCGGGAACGGCCGGATAATCGTCCTTGGGCAGACAGAGGACCTTGAATTCGCTATCGCCCGCCGTCACCTGTATCAGGGAGTCCTGATTTTCCTTGAACGTCACGGGCTGCCCGTCGGGCAGGGATTTGACGATCTCGAAAATCTTCTTCCCGGACACCGTTACCGCGCCGGTCTCCTCGACCTGGGCTTCGAAATGGGTGCGCATCCCCACTTCCAGGTCGGTTCCGGTCAGCTCGACTTCGCCGTCGCCGACCTGAAGCAGGATGTTGGCCAGGATGGGCATGGTGTTTCGTTTTTCGACGATCCCCTGAAGAATCTGGAGCTCCTCCAGGATGACTTCCTTGACCACGGTAAATTTCATGACCTCACCTTCCTCGCCGATGAACGGACGTTCTTATTCTTATTAAAGAGATAATACAAGAGTAATCAAGAAGAAGAAGAAAATCAATTGGAAATGTGACAATCGGGCGTAAGCGGCGGATTTCATTATTGGATGAACCCGATCAGGCTGTTGATTTCTTTGTCGAAATCGGGATTCTCCTCCCGCATTTTCTCGATTTTACGGATGCTGTGCAGCACCGTGGTGTGGTGTTTTCCACCGAATTTTTTGCCGATTTCGGGGAGCGAAGAATCGGTCAATTCCTTGGCCAGGTACATGGCCACCTGGCGGGGGAAGGAGATCTTCGGCGAGTTGTTTTTGGCTTTCAACTGGACGGGCTTGATTTTGTACTTGTGGCAGACCATCTTCTGGATTTTTTCCACAGTGATGATTCGGGCCGTTGATTCGAGGAGGTCTTTGAGCGAATCGCGGGCGAGCTCCAGGTCGATGGGCTCTCCCTTGAGCGAGGCATAGGCGATGACGCGCCTCAGGTACCCTTCGAGCTCACGGATATTGGAATGGACCTTGTCGGCGATGAAGAGGGCCACCGATTCGGGGAGGCGGATGGATTCCAAGGCGGCTTTCTTGTTCAGGATGGCGATGCGGGTCTCGATGTCGGGAGGTTTCAGGTCGGCGATCAGGCCCCATTCGAATCGGGAGCGGAAACGCTCTTCCAGCCCGGCAATTTCCTTGGGCGGGCAGTCGCTGGAAATGACGATTTGCTTCTGGTTTTCGTAGAGGTGATTGAAGGTGTGGAAAAATTCTTCCTTGGTCCGGTCTTTGCCGCCGAGATTGTGGATGTCGTCCATGATCAGGACGTCGATGGAACGGATCTTCTGGCGGAAGTCGAGGACCTTTCCATATTGAAGATGGTTGATCAGGTCGTTCATGAACTTTTCGGTCGTGGTGTAGAGGATCTTCTGGCGCGGGTCGTTCTGCAGCGTGTAATGGCCGATGGCGTTCATCAGGTGGGTTTTGCCGAGGCCCGATCCGCCGTAGATATAGAGGGGGTTGTAGGACTTGGCCGGATTCTTGGCCACGGCGATGGCCGCGGCATGGGCGAACTGGTTGCAGTTGCCGACGACGAAATTTTCGAAGGTGTAGTTGGGATTGAGGTTGGGATTGAGGAGATAGCCCGACTTGGAGCGCCGTTCCTCCGGCGAACTGCGCTTGAACGAGAAGGCCGTATCGTCGAAGATGTACTTGATGTCGAAGACCTTGCCGAACAGTTTCTGCCCGGCCTCGTTGATCAGCGCGGAATAGTGGAAGGACAGCCAGTCCTTGAAATAGGAATTGGGCACCTTAATGTACAGGCCGTCCCCATCCTGGCCGATAAAGGCCGTCGGCTCAAACCAGGTCTCGAAACTGTTCTGATCGATATTTTTCTGGAGCTCGGAAAGGAGTTGGAGCCAGGGGTTTGTGATGTCTTGCATGAGTTTTTGCCGGTTTATTTTTCCACAGGAATTTCCACAACTGTGGAAAATATTTTTCCGCTTTACGGGAGCGAAAAGGCTTGGTCATGATAGCATTCGACCAAGCGGATTACAAGCCTTTTTTTCATGTTTTTTGAGGGTGGGATGTCCGGTGCGCGAGTGCCAGTAATTATAAATATATCAAATAGATAGATGCCTGGTCGAAGCGGGCCGATGCGGTCCGCGGAAGAGCCTCCGCGCCCCTCGTCGTTCCGTTCGAGCGGCGTTTTGAGCGGCGGAAAACGCGCCCTCAAAAAACCCGCTTGCCGGACTCGCGGGCCCGGACGCTCGAGCCCGGCTAATCCCCGATTAAGCCCTTTTTAGAAGTCGAACCCGATCCAAAACTTGAGCCCGTAGCTCCCAATCTTATCGATGGAAAACGGCTTGTCGAGGGAGGCCCATTCCAAACGCCTGGCCCACTCGAAATGGATCGGGAAACCGAACAGAAACATCTCAAATCCGTAGCCGAACGAGCCGAAGGCGTCTCCCGAGGCGTAGTAAGGGGAGAACGCCGTGCTCAGCTCGGGGACATAGCGGTAGAACTTGGCCGGATAGTCCCCATACTTGGAGCGGGTGATGTCGAAGAACACGACGCCGCGGATCGGTCCGATGTTCCCGATGATGGTCTGGGCGACGCCGATGAGCGGGAAGCGGAATTCGGCGTTGGCGAACCAGTATGAGGTGGCGATGATGCTGTAATAATAGGCCGACCGCACCTGGTTGTTGCCGCCGTAATAGGAAATGAATTTGTCCCGGCCCGCGCAGAGGCTGCCCTGGAAACGCACGGCCAGGAGGAAGTCGGCCCCGAGATAAAAATATTTCCGGACGTCGCCGTCCAGGGTCGTGTTGCGCAGGAGCTTATCTCCCAGGGGCAGGCCTTGCGACACCGAGATGCGGAAGGTGCTCCCGGTGGCCGGCCCGTATTGCTTGAAGCGCGTCGTTTCGCCGGTCAGCGAAACGCTGGCCGTGGCCATCGTGCCGCTGAGAAAGCCGAATCCGCCCTGGTATCCATACATGCTCACGGAATAGGGGTCGACGAAATCCTCCTCATAGTTGAAGAACCCCAGCCCGCCCTCTAGGCGAAGATAACGGTCGAGCGGATAGAACAGCGACAGCGTGGCCCCGGTGATCTTGCGGACGGCCATGGCGTCGCTGTACGTCGCCCGGCTCCACAGCAGGGGATCGTAATAGTAGAGGTCGGGATAATAATAGATCGCGTATTGGAAGGCGTTGATCGCGTATTGGAGCCGTCCGCCGAGGTTGTAATAGCTGAAGGCGAAGGACCGGAATTCGCGGACCTGGTAGGCCAGGACCGAGAATTGGTGGTTGCCCAGGACGTCGGAGAAGCCGATGGCCGAACCGCCGTAGATGGACCCGTCCGTGGAGAGGACGACGTCGACCGGAGGGCGGGCGGTGACGAAGAGCTTGCCCAGCCCCGTGTGGGCTTCGATCTTGTCCTTTTGGACGTCGAAGGTCAGGAGGGGCCGGAATTTCTCCACGGGCTTGTCGTGCTCGGCGGCGGGGATCGCGATCGTCGCTTCGACCGGACCGGCGGCTTCGCCCTTGAAGAGCTGGAACGAGCCCTTGTTGAACGAGGAGAAGAGGATGGCGTTCGGGCCGGTGGGAAGCGGCACCGGGAAAAAATTCCCGGTCCGGACGTCGGTGTGGCGGCGGACCTCGCCCGTCTCCAGGGACAGGCTGTAGATGTTGTATGCGCCGCGGGCGTCGCCGGCGTAGAAAATGGTCTTCCCGTCGCGCGAGAAGGACGGGCAGACGGCATTGCCCGGCCCGGAGGTGAGGGTTGTCCGGGTCTTGAGATCGGCCAGCGGAGAGAGCATGAGCCGGTCTTCCGCGCCGGCCCGAACCGAATAGGCGATGAAGCGGCCGTCGGGGGAGACGGCCGGGGCCTTTTCGAACAGCTCGTCGTTGGTCAGGTTGCGGGCCGCGCCCGTGTCCAGGTCGAGGGCGAAGAGGTCATGGATGCCCTTGACGAAGGCGGTGAAAAGGAGCGTCCTTCCGTCGGGGAGGAAGCACGGGCCGGCCGGCTGGTCGACCGTCATCGTGATTTTTTTGAGCGTCTCTCCGGTCAGGGGGGAGACCATGAAGAGGTTATGGCGGCGGCCGTCGCGGGCGAAGAACACGAGGCGGTCTCCGTCCGGGGACCAGGCCAGGGAGGGGCCGAGCGAGGGGTCGATTTCGTACTTGATGTATTCGTAATCGCTGGAATACCGCTTGGTGATGGTCTTCAGGATCCGGCCGTCCTTGGACGAGAGGAGGACGATGTTCATGTCGTTGTCCCGGGCGTTGTAGGTGATCGTGGCCAGCAGCTCGCCGG
>Ga0315275_10005603_pt1 | contig 11927 bp, 8 predicted proteins | sample YL17G03_0_MG_FD_205557 | JGI IMG/M metagenome (GOLD analysis project Ga0315275, IMG submission 205557) | Sediment microbial communities from Yellowstone Lake, YNP, Wyoming, USA - YL17G03_0 | ecosystem: Environmental > Aquatic > Freshwater > Lake > Sediment | place: USA: Wyoming | collected... | reverse complement strand
AACGCATCCGCTCATCGTTTCGGCCTCACATCCCTTGATCTCTTTTTTGGGCCGCGCATGTTGAATTGAAAATGGCGCGCTCTTCCCTTAAACTCGTAAATACCGGTCCCGGATATTGTTTTATCAGCGGACAGGTTTTTATTTCACACCGTTTTTGGGTAGTAATGATTTAACCGGTAATATAAAAGGGTAAAAATGCGCCATGTCAATACGAAATCGCTTTGGATGCGACCGCTTACCATAATTTTTATCACGGGGCTGGTTTTTAATAATCTATGGAATCACAGTATTATTTTTGGGGATAGTTACCGGCTTTTTGCACCGCACAAATATCTCATCGCACAGGCAATTAAAAACTGGACGATATACGCATGGTATCCGTGGCAGAAAATGGGTATGCCGTTCGTGTGCGATATTCTTGCGGGTTGGTTTTACCCGTTGAATCTGATTTACCTGATTTTTCCGTTCGGGTTCGCTCATAGAATATTTATATTCGTTCATTACCCGCTTGCGGCCATATTTATGGATTTGTTTCTTAGAAGACGCGGGCTTGATCGTGACTCGTCTCTGCTGGGCGGCTTGAGCTTTGCATTGAGTGGGTATATGGTCAGCCAGCAGAAGAACGCGGCTTTTCTGATCGGGCCTGCATGGGCGCCGCTTGCCGTTTATTTCATGGACAGGGCTCTCGGGGGATCGGTGTCGTGGGCTTTTGGAGTTGCGGCGGTTTTAACTATTCAAGTGTTTGCCGGCGAGCCCCAAAGCGCGGCTATTACCGCATTCATCGTGGCGCTGATGGCGATAATCGTCGCTTTAAATCCGTCCAGGCGCCGGGCCGCTTTGGGCAGTCTGATAACAGCCGGTGTTTTTCCGGTTACGCTCGGCGCCGCGCAGTGGCTGCCGACGTACGAACTTATGCGGTGGAGCACCCGGTCGGGCGGGATTCCTTTTAATGAGAGCACTTTGTTCTCATTTCATCCGTACCAGATGATAGAACTGGTGTGGCCGGCGCCGTTCGGGAGATTATGGCCGGATTATTTTTACTGGGCCAGATTTGTGCTCGATAACGCCATGGGAATCGTTCCATGGTCAATTTCAGATTATATGGGGCTCCCGGTTTTCGTTCTGGCAATAGCAGGGATAATTTTCAGTCGTCGGGGATGGAGGATATGGGTGGCGTCGGGGACGATCTTTTTTCTATTGTTGGCATTTGGAGATCATACGCCGCTTTATGGCTTGCTTTATCGCGTTTCCCCTCTATTCAGAGTGTTCAGATTTCCGGCCAAGTATATGGCGTGGTTCACCGGATTTACCGCCGTCGCTGCGGCGTTGGGGTTTGAGCGGATTCAGGCGTGGATTGAGGAGAAGCCGAATGTATTGGTTCGCGCGGCGATAATATATATCGCTGTCATCGCCATCGGAGTTGCAGGGGCGGCTTTTATTTGGCCGGCCGTTATAACAAGAGTTGCCGGTCTCGGGTCGGCGGATGCGATGTTCCAGACGATAAAAACCTACCTGAAATATACGGGTTTACAGTTTCTGGCGACAAATGTTCTGGCGGGGGCAATCCTGTTCATAGTGTCGAAGAAAATACTCTCACCGCGGATTGGGGCGCGGATATTCATCCTGATCCTAATTTCGGACTACTATTTCGCAAATGTGGCGACTGCGCCGGTCGGACCGCCGGATATATATAATTTCAGGCCGATTGTTTCCAAATATATTAATCCGAATTACGGCGCATCCTTGGGCCGATACCGTATTTATAGAAACAGGTATGATTTTCACGACACCGTTCCCGGATTGGCGCAATTCACACTTCTCGAGAGAATTGCCGTTTGGCAGCGCGCGAGCCTTATACCAAACATGCAGGCAATGGAAGGATTCGAGGAGGCTTTTGGATATACCTCGATAGATTTTCCGGAAGATAAGAGGGTGTTCGATAAAACGCGCCTTCCCAGGATGCTCGAATTGTATAATGTGGTTTATATATTATCCACTTATTACGAATATGAACCTGTCTCGAGCGCCGGGACGGAGACGATAGTCAGCGATCCGGTTAATGATCTGGTTATTAATCGTCTGGTGAAAGCCATGCCGCGAGCTTATTGGGCGCCGTCCGCTCAGGTTGCAGCCGACGAGGACAAAGCATTGGCGATGTTGGATGCCGCGGATATTAAAAAATACGTGATTCTGACCACGAATGACGATGAGGTTGTTTCCGATAATGCCGCCGGAGAAATGAAATATTTAAATATAACCGCTTACGAACCGGATCGCGTTATCGTCGAAAGCGGAGCGGATTCGCCGGGATGGATTGTGCTTTCCGATCGTTATTATCCCGGATGGGTTGCGTTTGTTGACGGGGATCCCGTTAAGATTTATAGGGCAAATATGCTGGTGAGAGCAATAAAATTGGGGGCCGGAGAACACCGAGTGGAGTTTGTTTATCGTCCTGTTTCCTTGCGCACAGGCACGGCTATTTCCATGATGTCATGGGTAATGCTGGGTGCGTTTTTAATTGTTCGATATAGAAAAGGCCTGCTGAAAAAAACGCATTGACGATTCATGTGGGAAACTCTGCCGCTTTCAAATCAATTCGAGTATGCTTTACGAATTTGAATCCGAACGGCCCTTGTTGCCGTTGAAGCGCAAGATCGGGATATTTTGTATTTCGGTATTTTGTGTATATACTCAGGTATCGGCTTCCATAGGATTTCACCTTCGATACAAAAGGAGAGGAAATGTCCTCTTTTAAGACGATACCTTCCCGGACGCGTCCCTTTTTAATTTTTTTCATTATGGCAGTTGTTTTTCACAGTCTGTGGAATCATAGCGTTATTTTGGGAGACAGCTACCGCCTTTTTGCTCCGCATAAATTTCTCATTGCTCAAGCGTTGAAGAGTTGGGATATCTACGCATGGTATCCGTGGCAGCGGCGCGGTGTGCCGTTTGTAGGGGACATTCTGGCGGGTTGGTTTTATCCGCCGAACCTGATTTATTTATTATTCCCATTCGGTTTGGCTCATAGCGTTTTTATTTTCGTTCATTATCCGTTAGCCGCGATTTTTATGGATTTATTTCTTCGGAGGCGCGGGGTTGATCGAAGCTCGGCTCTTCTTGGCGGAGTAGCCTTTTCTTTAAGCGGATATATGGTCAGCCAGCATAATAATGCGGCATTTCTAATCGGGCCGACATGGGCGCCGCTTGCCGTTTATTGCATGAACAGGGCGCTTGAAGGCCCGGTTGCGTGGGCGTTCGGCGTGGCGGCGGTTTTAACGGTTCAGGTGTTCGCCGGAGATCCTCAAAGCGCCTTTATCACCGCGTTTATCGTGTTTTTGATGGGTATGATATCCGCGTTTGATCCGACAAGACGAAGAACGGCTTTAAGAAGTATTGCTATATCTTACGTCTTTCCGGTTCTGCTCGGCGCCGCGCAGTGGATGCCCACCTATGAACTTATGCGATTAAGCACTCGCGCTGCGGGGGTGTCATTTAAAGAGAACGCCATGTTTTCATTTCATCCGGGCCAGATGATAGAACTGGTGTGGCCTGCGCCGTTCGGCAGATTATGGCCTGATTTTTTTTATTGGGCCAAATTCGCGCTCGATAATACGTTCGGGGTCGCGCCGTGGTCTATTTCAAACTATATGGGATTTTCCGTTTTTATTCTGGCAATGGCGGGCCTGATATATAGCCGTCGTCCGTGGAGAATTTGGGTAGGATTGGGAGCTTTTTTCTTTCTGTTATTGGCTTTTGGAGATAACACGCCGCTTTACGCCACGCTTTATCGCGTCATGCCTTTATTCAGGATATTCAGGTATCCGGCCAAGTACATGGCATGGTTCTCCGGTTTTATGGCTGTAGCCGCGGCGCTGGGTTTGGAACAAGTTCAATTATGGTTGGAGAAATCTCCGCGCTTATTAACCCGGTCGGCTATAGTATACATGGCGGTTGTCATTGCTTTCATTGGTGGCGCAGCCTTTATCTGGCCGCCGGTTATAGAAAAGGTTACCGGTCTCGATCCGACAAACCAGTCGTACCTGACTATAAAAGCCTATCTTCAACACACGGGGGCGCAGTTCCTTTTTGTCAATCTGGCATGTGGGCTTATTTTGTTGTCATGGTCAAAAAAAATACTTCCTAATCGAGTTGGTATGCCGATTTTTTTTGCCATTCTGATTTTGGATTACTATTTGACGAATGTAACGGCCATACCGGTAGGGCCGACGAATATTTATAATTTAAAATCCGTTGCTTCCGAATATATCAATGAAAATAATGTCGCAACATTAGGGCAATATCGTGTTTTTAAGGAAGGTCCCACTTCTCCCGCCGTGAAGCAGGGCTTTCAAAACTACCGATTACCTTACGTCGAGTGGCTGGCTGTTTGGCAACGCAAGAGCCTTGTTCCCAACCTGCAGGTATTTGAGGGATTCGAGGAAATTTCCGGATATAGCCCGATACGTTTCGCGGATGATAAGCAGATATTGAGGGGGCAATATTTGGGAAAATTGCTCGAGCTGTACAATGTAAATTATATATTATCTCCTTATTTTGGATATCAACCCATGGAAGATATCGAGAGCGAGAAAATTGCAGTGGATCAGCAAAACGATCTGGTGATTACCCGACTCGTTAATGCCTGGCCGCGCGCTTATTGGGTACAAGCCGCCAAGACTGCTCCGGAAATAAATAGTGCGCGGACAATGTTGGATACATCGGACCTTAAAAAATATGTGATTTTAATCACCAGAGACAATATCAACTTAACTGATGCCGTTAACCAAGAGATGAAGGCGGCGAAAATAGTTACGTATGAACCGGACCATGTGGTGATCGAAACCGATACGGAATCTCCGGGCTGGCTGGCGCTTTCAGATCGCTACTATCCCGGTTGGCGCGCTTTTGTTGACGGGAAACCCGTGAAAATTTATAAGGCGAATTTGCTGGTGAGGGCGATACCGCTGGAACAGGGCTATCACAAGGTGGATTTCGTGTATCTACCTGCGCCATTGCGGATAGGCATGTGTGTTTCAACGGTTTCGTGGATTATTTTAGTGGCTATTTTTGCGAATGCGCGAATAAGGGCCGGGCCACGCAAACTTGATGCCCGGCCCGATATGTTGGCTTGACATTAGATAAAAATGTGATAAAATTATAAACAATGGATCGATATTCCATCAATTTCTGTTCCTATCGAAAAGCTTGCCAGACGGCCTGGATCTGGCGTAGCGCGTAAGCGCCCAATATACTTTTTTAGCGCATAAGATATTCCGTCGGGGAGAAATGCGTCTCGCATTTCCGAATTTCCCCGACGGATTTTTTATTTTCCAAAAGATTTTAATGGCCTTTGGAGGCAAGAAACATGTTACGAAAAGAAGCTTATCCGGATTTGAATGAATTCAAAGCGTTGGCAAAGAGTGCCAACCGCATACCCGTATACAGGGAGATTTTGGGGGATCTGGAAACGCCGTTGAGCGCCTTTACCAAGATCGGCGTGGATTCCGACGCGTTCCTGTTCGAAAGTGTCGAGGGCGGCGAGAAATGGGCGCGATACAGTTTCATCGGGCTTGATCCTGAGTTGATCGTACGATCTAAAGGGGGTACGGCGGAAATAATACGCGGCGCAAAGCTCGAGCGGACGAGTGTTGATAAAGACCCGTTGGATGTCCTTCGACGGTTAATGGCCCAAGAAAATCCGGTGTCATTTCCCGAGCTGCCCCGATTTTGCGGCGGCATGGTGGGGTATGTATCTTACGACTGCGTACGATATTTCGAGCGCCTGCCGACCCTGGCTGCCGATGAATTGGGATGTTTTGACGTTTCGTTCATGATGCCTCGGGTTCTCCTGGCCTTCGATAATCTTCACCACACCATAAAAGTTATCGCGCCGGTTTCCGTTACGAGCAGATCGGATGCGGAACGCGCATACGGTGAAGCGATAAGCCGGATAGGAGAGATAATTCGCCGGCTTCAATCTCCGAAGCCTCTGGTTTCGGAAATCAACGGGCATGGCCCCATCGAGTTTGTGAGTAACTTTACCCGCGATCAATATATGCGAGTTGTTGAGAAATGCCTGGAATACATTCGCGCCGGAGACATTATTCAGGTGGTGCCCAGTCAGCGGTTCCGAGGCGCCGCTCGAATAGATTCTCTCAACCTTTACCGTGCGTTGCGGTATGTAAATCCCAGTCCATATCTGTTTTTCCTGCGACTTGGGCCGGATGTGCTGGTGGGTTCCAGCCCGGAGGTAATGGTCAGATTGGAAGACGGTGTGGCGACCCTCAGGCCGATTGCAGGCACCAGGCCGAGAGGCAAGGACCGCGCCGAGGACGTTCGTCTCGAATCGGAGTTGGTCGCCGACCCGAAGGAAAAAGCCGAGCATGTCATGCTTGTTGATTTGGGCCGCAACGATCTCGGGCGTGTTTGCGAAACCGGAACGGTCAAGGTGGATGAATACATGGTGGTCGAGCGATACAGCCACGTGATGCACCTGGTGAGTTCGGTTACGGGGCGCCTTGAAGATAAGAAGCACGACAGTTTCGATCTGGTACGCGCAACATTTCCCGCGGGCACGCTGACCGGAGCGCCGAAAATCAGAGCGATGGAAATCATCGAGGAGGTTGAGCCTGCACGCAGAGGCGTTTATGGCGGGTGCGTCGGCTATTTCGGATTCGACGGAAACATGGACATGTGCATCACCATCCGCACCGCCCTCATAAAAGACGGCATTGTGAACATACAGGCGGGTGGCGGAGTGGTCGCAGACTCCAACCCGGAAACCGAATATCAGGAAACTGTCAACAAAGCTAAGGGAGTACTCCGCGCGGTTGAGATGGCCGGCGGGGGAATGCTCTGATCGGGATCTGAGGTGACACCATGTTATTGATGATCGATAACTACGATTCGTTTACCTACAACCTCGTCCAGTATTTAAGAATGCTCGGCGAAAAAATGGAGGTCAGGCGTAACAACGAGGTTACGACGGATGATATCGCGGGCATCGCTCCGGACGCATTGGTGCTCAGCCCCGGCCCTTGTGCGCCGAATCAGGCGGGGGTGTGTGTCGAAGCGGTTCGCAGGTTCGCGGATAAAATCCCGATCCTGGGCGTGTGCCTTGGGCATCAGGCTATCGCGGAAGCGTTAGGCGGCAGGGTCGTTCGCGCTCAAAGGCTGATGCACGGAAAAACCAGCCCCATTCTTCATGACCGGAAGACCATCTACAGCGGGCTGCCGTCACCTTTCGAGGCGGGGCGATACCATTCTCTTATAGTGGACGAGCATTCTTTGCCGGATTGCCTTTATGTCTGTGCGCGAACGCCGGAGGGAGAAGTGATGGGAATACGGCATCGGGAGTTTCCGGTGGAGGGAATTCAGTTTCATCCGGAAAGCGTGCTCACACCGTTGGGGATGAACCTGCTGCAAAATTTCGTGAAACAGGTACATGACCGATTGAGAAAACGCCCTTTGGAGGCGACTTCTCGAAAATAAGATTCATGGGGGAAACAAAGATGATAACAGAAGTAATAAGGTCGGTGGTTGAAGGTCGGAATTTGAGTGAGTCGCAAATGGTGGAGACCTTCGAGGTGGTTATGGAAGGCCGCGCCACAAGCGCCCAGATCGGCGCATTTCTTGTCGCGCTGCGGATGAAAGGCGAGACGGAGGAGGAGATCGCCGGCGCGGCGAGAGTGATGCGAGCCAAAGCCGCGAAAGTGGAGACGAGTGAAGACGTAATTGACACGTGCGGCACCGGCGGAGATTCGAGCGGCACTTTCAATATCAGCACCGCCGCCGCGCTTGTGGTGGCCGGCGCAGGTCTTCGAGTGGCCAAGCATGGAAACCGCGCCGCGTCAAGTATGTGCGGCAGCGCGGACGTGCTCGAGGCTCTCGGGGTGAAAGTGGACGCAGAGCCGGTTGTGGTGGCCCGGTGCGTTCGGGAGGCGGGTATCGGGTTCATGTTCGCCCCGAGAATGCACGCCGCCATGAAGCACGCCATCGGGCCCCGGAAAGAGATCGGTATCAGGACGGTTTTCAACGTGTTGGGACCGCTCACCAATCCGGCCGGCGCCAAGAAACAATTGATGGGAGTTTTTTCCCTGAATCTGACCCAGACATTGGCTCGAGTGCTTGGAAGGCTTGGAAGCGAACGCGCAATGATCGTGCACGGATCGGACGGGTTGGATGAAATAACACTTACCGGGCCGACTCATGTGTCGGAACTGCGCGATGGCCATGTGCGTAATTACGATATAGACCCCAGATCGCTTGGGCTTACCCTCTGCCGTGCAGAAGATATGGCAGGGGGCAATTCCAAACGCAACGCGGAGATAATCCTCGAAGTCCTTAATGGGGCCGCAGGACCGAGGCGTGATGTGGTGATTATTAACGCCGCCGCCGCTCTGATGGTCGGCGGAAAAGCGAGAGACCTGCAGGAAGGCATTGAGATGGCCCGATCCGCGATTGACAAAGGCGCTGCGCGCAAAGCCTTGGACAAACTCGTTGTTTTTTCGAATGAAACCATGCCTTCTGCTTGAGATGGGAATTAGATGGGCTTTTTGGAAGATATAATCGCCCGGAAAACCGTCGAGGTTGCGGAAGCGAAAAAACGTATCCCTCTGGACGATATTATTCGCGCCTGCTCGCAGATGCGCCCCGCCGTAAGTTTGAAGGAGGCGCTGGTGAATGGTCCTGCGCCGAGGATCATTGCCGAGATAAAGCGGTCCAGCCCGAGTAAGGGGCAGATCCGGCCGGATCTCGATGCAGCACGCACAGCGCGGGAATACCGCGATAATGGAGCGGCGGCGATAAGCGTCCTGACTGACGGGCCGGGGTTCGGAGGGAGTATTAACGATCTGCGCGACGTATATCGAGCGGTTGGTTCCGTGCGAATTACTCAACGAAATAATACCGGCATGACGCCTATTCTTCGGAAGGATTTTTTGATTGACCCGTATCAGGTATGGGAATCCCGCGCGGCTGGAGCGGATGCGGTGCTTTTGATAGTGGCGGCGCTTGGGGCGGAAAAACTGGACGCGATGATGGAAGAGGTAGCTCACGCCGGGATGGAGGCGCTTGTGGAAACGCACGATGATGAGGAGATGCGAATCGCGGCGGATGCGGGCGCGGGGATCATTGGAATTAACAATCGCGATTTGAAGACTTTCAAAGTTGATCCTCGAAAAGCCGTTCAACTGGCTCCGTTGGCGCCGAAAGAAGCGGCGTTGGTGATAGAGAGCGGAATGAAATCTCCGGAAGATGTTCGAGATTATATCCAACACGGCTTTCGGACGTTTTTAATCGGGGAGGCGCTGATGACGGCCCCCGATATAGGCGGGCGATTGAAGGAATTCATCTCGTGTGTCGAAACACCAAATTCACGCGAAGCGTGATTATATATTTTCGCGCTTTTTCGGGGTTGACCATCTCTTTCGGGTGAAATATCATTTGTGGTACAAAGGTTTCGATAGTTGAGGGGACGGGAATGGAGTTCATAAACAGGTTTTTGCTTGGAGATTGCGGAGAAATATTAAAAGATTTTCCGGTCAATTCTATAGATTTGATTTTTACTTCGCCGCCATACGCAGACCAGAGGAAAAATAGTTATGGCGGAGTAATCTCTGACGAATATGTGGACTGGTTTATGCCTAAAGTCGAGTTGTTTATGCGAGTTCTTAAGCCCACCGGCACTTTTATCCTGAACATCAAGGAGCGAGTCGTAGACGGAGAAAGACACACTTATGTTATAGAGTTGATTTTGAGGATGAGGAAGCAAGGATGGTTTTGGACAGAAGAATTCATCTGGCATAAAAAGAACTCGTACCCCGGAAAGTGGCCTAACCGCTTCAGGGACAATTGGGAGAGGCTGATTCAGTTCAACAAGAGCAAGAAATTCAACATGTATCAGGAAGCGGTTATGGTTCCCGTTGGATCATGGTCAAAAGGTCGCCTGGCCAAGCTTAGTGAAACCGACAAGATTCGCGATGAGTCGAAAGTGGGGAGCGGCTTCGGAAAAAACGTCTCCAACTGGCTTGGTCGAGACATGGTTTTCCCGACCAATGTTATACACATGGCCACCGAATGCTCAAATCGCATGCACAGCGCCACCTTCCCGGTCGAATTGCCGATGTGGTTCATCAAACTCTTCACCAGACCGGGCGATATTGTGCTTGACCCGTTCATGGGTTCCGGGACTACGGCGGTCGCGGCGATTCGATTAGGCAGGAATTTTGTCGGGATTGATATTAACAAAGAATACATAGATTTAGCCCGGAAGCGCATCGCTAATGTTCAAGTCCATTTGCCCCACATCTCGGAACCGGACGTATCATTCCACACTTCGAAGCGGTTTTCCAAAAAAAAGGCGAAGGCTACTTGATGAAAAAGTTGAACCTTGATGAAGTTCGGGAGTATGTAAGCGAGAACATCGTTGATTTTCACCTACGCAAAATTAAGTCCGTGGAAGAGTTGCAAATTAAAAAGCTGCTGATAAAAAATCCGTATCTTTTCAAAGCTAAAAATATATCGACCGCAGGAGAGTTGATAACCAACTTGCTTGAAGCCTTTTTGTCATCCTCGGAAGAGAAACTCTTTGGAGATTTTCTGGAGGGGTTGGCTGTTTTCATAGCGCAAAGAACCTGTGACGGCCATAAGTCAACTGCGCCCGGTGTGGATTTGGAATTTTTCAACAAGAAGATTCATTATGTTGTTTCTGTCAAGTCAGGGACAAATTGGGGTAACAGTTCCCAGCAAACCAAACTTGAGCAGGATTTGAAAAACGCAGTTGCCAGAGTAAAACAACTGAAACGGGGCGTGAATGTTCAATCGGTTCTGGGTATTTGTTACGGGAAGACCAAGACGAGTTATCTCCGCGGATATTTGAAAGTGGTAGGGCAAAACTTCTGGTTTCTGATAAGCGAGAACAGGGATTTATATACTGATATAATAGAGCCGATCGGCTACAAGGCAAGAGAGCACAACGAAATTTTCACTCGAGAAAAAAGCAGGGTGATAAACTTATTTACGAAACAGTTTATTGATCGGTTCTGCGATTCAAGGGGCGTAATTGACTGGGTAAAACTGGTCGAATTCAATAGCGGCAACTATGATTTAGATAAATTTCTGCCTTGAATTCAATTCATAGAAATTCAAATCCGGATTTTAGACATATGTTAGATTAGGCGGAAAAAGTTTTTAACACTGAGGTTCTAAAAGATGGCTGTTGATGAAAAAGGAAAATTCGGTATTTACGGTGGACGGTATGTGGCCGAAACATTGATGCCGGCTTTAATCGAGCTCGAGCGCGCATGGGAAAGATGGTGGCCCGACCCGGATTTCAGGGCTGAGTTCGATCATTACCTTTCGGAATATGTGGGTCGCCCGACTCCGTTGACTTTCTGTCCGAATCTCACAAAAAAGGCGGGGGGCGCGAAGATATACTTGAAGCGTGAAGATTTATGTCACACCGGCGCGCATAAGATAAACAACACCGTCGGGCAGGCGTTGCTAGCGCGGCGAATGAACAAACAGCGGCTGATCGCGGAGACCGGCGCGGGGCAACACGGTGTGGCGACGGCCACAGTTGCGGCGCGGTTCGGGTTTGAGTGCGAAGTGTTCATGGGGACCGAGGACATGCGGCGCCAGAGATTGAACGTCTTCAGGATGAGGTTGCTCGGCGCGAAAGTAAGGCCGGTCGAGTCGGGTTCGCGCACGCTGAAAGATGCGCTCAACGAAGCGCTGCGCGACTGGATAGCCACGGTCGAGAATACTCACTACCTGATGGGCACGGTCGCCGGGCCGCATCCGTATCCGACGCTGGTTAGGGAGCTGCAATCCGTCATTGGCGAAGAAACGAAGCGGCAGGTGCTCAAGATTGAAGGGCGGTTGCCGGATGCGGTGGTGGCGTGCGTCGGGGGAGGGTCCAACGCGAT
>Ga0315275_10005602_pt1 | contig 11927 bp, 9 predicted proteins | sample YL17G03_0_MG_FD_205557 | JGI IMG/M metagenome (GOLD analysis project Ga0315275, IMG submission 205557) | Sediment microbial communities from Yellowstone Lake, YNP, Wyoming, USA - YL17G03_0 | ecosystem: Environmental > Aquatic > Freshwater > Lake > Sediment | place: USA: Wyoming | collected... | reverse complement strand
GAACGGGCGAAACGCGCGGCCGTGGAATTCGGCGATCGGGTCGCCTTCCGCGCGGTCGATACGTCCATTCGCGAAACCTTCAGGGAATGGGGCGAAGCCGATGCCATCTTCGTCGACAGCAAGCCGATCCGCATGGGGCCGCCTCCTTCGTATGACAAGATCAGGAAGGCCGTCGTCAAACGCGTCAAGAAGCTGACTCAGGCGAGGTGAACGCATGATGAAAAGACTTGTTGGCCTGTTCGTGTTCGTTGCGTGCGGCTTCGCGGCGCACGACGTCTCGGGCGCCGGCGCCGCCGACGATGGCCGGGGCATTGATCCCCTGAGGAGCCAGGTGCCGGCCCAATCCGCTGCCGTCCTGCCTGAGCGCATCGACGGCGTCGCCCCCAAGGACATGGTGAAGGCGCACCTCAAGCGCCTGACTGACGCGGCGTTCGAACGCTGGGCGAAGGACTATGCCTCGTTGACGACGCCGGAGGCCGTCGCCGCCTACCAAGCGCGCCTGCGCGCGAAGTTCCTCGAGGCGATCGGCGGGCTTCCCGAGCGGACGCCGCTCAATCCCCGGGTCACGGGCACGCTTTCCCGCGACGGCTATCGCGTCGAGAAGGTCGTCTTCGAGAGCCGGCCGAAATTCTTCGTGACGGCGGCGCTCTTCCTTCCCGACGGGTCGCGGCACACTTCGCCCTACCCGGGCGTCCTCATTCCTTGCGGCCATGCCGAAAACGCCAAGGCGTACGAATCCTACCAGACGATGGGCGCGTCGCTGGCGCTTGCCGGCCTGGCGGCGCTCGTCTTCGACCCGATCGACCAGGGCGAGCGCTTTCAGCTGCTCGACGCGGCGGGCCAGCCGCTCCTCGGCGGCGTGAAGGCGCACACGATGGTGGGCGTGGGCGTCATGCTGCTCGGGCGCAGCGTCGCCCAGTTCGAGATCTGGGACGGCATGCGGGCGCTCGACTATCTTCTGTCGCGCCCCGAGGTCGACCCGGCGCGGATCGGCGTCACGGGTAACTCGGGAGGCGGCACCCAGGCCTCGTACCTGATGGCGCTCGACGAGAGGATCAAGGTCGCGGCGCCGAGCTGCTATCTTACGGGATTCAAGGCGCTGCTCGGGACGATCGGACCCCAGGACGGGGAGCAGAACATCTTCGGGCAGCTCGCCTTCGGCATGGACCATGCCGACTACATCCTGATGCGCGCGCCGGCGCCGTATCTCATCTGCGCGGCCACGAACGACTTCTTCGACATCGGCGGGGCCTGGGAGACGTTCCGCTGCGCCAAGCGGCTCTACACGCGCCTGGGCTTTGCCGAGCGGGTCGAGCTCATGGAAAACGACGCGCCCCACAACTACAACACACTGCAGCGTCAGAGCGTCCTCCGCTGGATGGCGCGCTGGCTCCTGGGGAAGGACGCGCCGCTCGTCGAGCAGTCGATTGCGACGTTCACCGACGATGAGCTGCGCGCCACGCCCCGCGGGCAGGTTATGCTCCTTCCGGGCGCGCGCTCGGCGTACGACTTCAATGCCGACCTGGCCAGGGAGCTCGCCGCGGCACGCGCGCCCCTGTGGGCCGCCGCGAGCGGCGAGGAGCGCCGCGCCAAGGTCCGGGCCGTCACGGGCATCCGGCCGCTCGGGGAGATCCCCGAGCCCAGGCTCGATGACCGCGGCGAGGGGCGTCTGGTCGTCGTGCGCGAGGACGGCATCCGTCTGCCGGTGCTCATGTTCAACGCCGCCGCGGCCGCGTCGCGTGGCCTTGTCCTGTACGTGGATGAGCGCGGCAAGTCCGCCGCTCTCGCCGCCGGCGCGGTGAACGCCGGCGCCCGCACGCTGTGGGCGGTCGATGTGAGCGGCACGGGCGAGACACAGCAGACCGACCCTCCGTATGACCCCGGGTTCGGCCCGAACCTGAACGAATGCCAGACGGCTTATCTTCTGGGCCGTTCGTTCCTGGCCATGCGCGCCGAGGATATTCTCGTCTGCGCTCGCTCTGCGGCGGCGCTGACGCCTGCGCACACGGTTGACCTCGTCGCCGTCGGCAACGTCGGCGTCCCGGCGCTTCACGCCGCGGCGCTCGAGCCGCAGCTTTTTTCGTCGGTCAGGATCGGACGCGCGCTCGGGACGTGGACGAGTGTCATCGAGTGCCGCACGCACCAAGATCAGCTCGTCAACGCCGTCCACGGCGCGCTGGGGGTGTACGATCTGCCCGACCTCGCGGCCATGCTCGGCGGCAAGCTCAAGATCGAGGAGCCGCTCGACGCGCGCGGCGGACCCGTCGAGTGACGATCGGCCCCTGCCGGCGGAAGGCCGCCGGCACCGAGGCCGTCGGGGAGCGCGGGGCCTAATCTCTTTGGATGCTCAGCCTTTTATACCAGCGCTCGTAATCGTCCAGCTTGAACGGTGCTTCCCCGGCCAAATAATGGTTGGCCTGTTTTTCTTGGCCGATGGTGGTATCGACCAGCCACATGGCTTGTCCCGCTTTCGCCGGGATGTGGCCGACCACGGTCCTGCCGTTGGCCGGAATATCGAACGAGGAAGAGAAGAGCGCCTCTCCGGTGTCCGCGATCTTGACCACAACCGTCCCCGTTTTTTCCTGGCGCGTATCATTCACGGCGATAACCGGCTGCCGGCCGTCTCGAGGGTCCCCGATCATGACACAGGCATCGGGCTGGACCCGCCGGATATAGAAATAGGCCAGCTTCTTGCTGTTATAAAAATCGACGACCGCATCCGAGAGGATCGGCCAGCCGTCGCGCAGGTTCCACCAGATGATCCCCGTCCTGCGGAATTTGTCCATCCTCCAGAACTCGATGAAAAATTTCATGGCCTCCGCCTGGACAACCTGGGAGGCGAAGATGAACCGGTCCAGGTCCCGGGGGACCTCCCCGAACAGGGCCTTGACCTGATTGGTCATGAGATCATTCCGGTCCAGAGTGGAAGTGGAGTTCGGATGGGCCCGGACGGCCTTGGTCAGCCATTGGTCGTTCCACCGGCCGTCGGCCGTCCACGGGTAAACATATTCGGGGTCGAACATCCGCTCGAGGCTGCCGCGGTTGGGGCACCCATGATATCCGATTTCGCTCACGAAATGCGCATTGACGTCGGTGTAAAAGGGAGCCTTGTAATAGCCCCGCGGCCCCCAGAGGTGGACTTCCGGCAGAAGGGTCTCATTGTTCCCTTGCCGGAAATATTCCTCGCCGCAATAGGGAGAACTCGGCAGATAATCTCTCAGCGGATCATATTCCCAGACGGCGCGGCGCAAAACCTCCCGGCTGATTCTGTCGATCTCCGGATTCACGGCCTTGGTGAAATTCCATTCCAAGGACATGTCGACTTCATTGTTTCCTGACCATAGGACCAGGGAGGGATGCTGCCTCAGCTTGAGAACGACCTCGACGGCCTCCTCTCGGATCTTCTCCGCGAATTCGCTGTCCTGGGGGTAAGCGGTCCCCGCCAGTGAGAAGTCCTGCCAGACCATGACCCCGTTGGCGTCACAGAGATCGAAGAAATCATGGTCTTCATAGACGTTCCCGCCCCAGCAGCGGATCATGTTGCAGTTCAGGTCGACGATCATGCGGAAGGCGTCTTTCAGGCGGCTCTTGTCCCGGCTGTGGAAAGCATCCAGCGGCACCCAGTTCGTGCCCCGGACGAAGACCTTTTCCTTGTTGATCTGGAAGACGAATTCGCCCGGATTGTCTCGAGTCGTGGTCTCCGTACGGATCAAATCGGCTGTCCGGATGCCGATCCTTTGTGTCTTTTCATCCAGGACCGTCCTTTTCTCATCCAAGATCCGGACCTTCGCCTCATACAGAACCGGATCGCCATAGCCCCTCGGCCACCAAAAATCTATATTGTCCAGCGACAGCCGATGCCGGCCGCAATGATCGTTCAGTTGAAAAGAATTGTCATACGCTGTTTCCGAGCCCCTCTCGAGGGAAACTTCCATGGTCAGCCCGTCCAGGGGAAGCCGGTCGGAAGCCAATTGCCAGTCCAAAAGGATTTTGGCTTTCCTTTGGGGGACATCCACATCATCGGTCATCCAATAGACCTGTTCCAGGCGCGTCGGTTTCTTTATCTCCAGACGGACCTCCCGCCATAGCCCTGCGCTGACCAGCCGCGGCATGATATCCCAGCCATACATATGCGGCGCTTTGCGGGTACGCTCCTGCTCGACCCGGAAAAACTTCCGGGAACCAATCGACCCATTGATGTATTTCTGAGCTTCGGCGACAGCCGGATCGATGCGGATATGAATCGTATTCTCGCCGGCCGGGGTCAGCAGATCCGTGATATCGAACCGCCGGCCGATCAACATGTTGTCTGTTTTTCCGACAAGCGAGTTGTTGATCCAGATTGTGCCGAAGCAATCCAAACCCTCAAATATGATCTCAACCCGTTCACCCGCAGCCACCCGGGGAGTGCCAAACGATCGGGAATACCACCACTGATAAGCCTCATATTGGCGCAGGGCATAAATATGATTGCCGATTTCGGGGTTTATGATTTTTCCGGAAGCCAGCAAATCCAGTTCGACATTGCCCGGCACCGCCGCCGGTATCACCGGCCAGTCTTTTTTCTTCAATTCATCCGGAGTTGCCGGCGCCTTTTGACCATACCGGCCATAAGACAATTTCCACTCGCCGCACAGCGAAAGGCTTGCCCGATCCTGGCCAAAAAGCCAATTCCCAAAAAAGAAGACCGCCAGTGCCATGACGATTTTTTTCATTTTTTCTATGTTGGCATTCTGAAGATGTTTGGTTGGGATGTCAACAGATTCCCGGTTTGATCTAACCGGTCAGGGGCCCGTCGGAAGATCGCTCATTGACACGTGCTCCTGGCCGCGAATATCGTGACCTCGTGAAGGGAGGCAGCTTTCGCTATTTGAAGAAGCGCGGCCTCTCTTCCGATAGGGGCGCTCACTCCCGGGCTGACGATATCTTGAGCCGCGCCGTCATCTTCAGTGTCGGGGTGGTCGATGTCGGGCTCGGAGCGGGCTTCGGCATCCAGATCGACTCGTCCGACGCTGAAGCGGATCCCATGGGGGAGGACAGATGACGAAACGGCGTGACTTCTTAAGATTGGCATCTGGCACCGGCCTGGCTGCGCTCATGCAGCCATCAGGGCGCCGGACCAGCGAAGCCGCAACGCGCGACGGACGTTCGGTAATGGGGCTTCGGGCAGCGGCGTTGGAGGAGGTGCGCGTGGGAGTCATCGGTCTCGGCAAGCGTGGACCGGGCGCGGTGAGGCGGCTGTGCCGGATCCCGAAAACCAAGGTCGTGGCTGTTTGTGACGGGTACGAGAACCGGGCTGCTAAGAGCGCTGCGGGCGTCGTGGAAGATGGTCGCGCTAAACCCGATATGTATTTCGGCTCGGATGAGGTTTATAGGAAACTGTGCGAACGGCCGGATGTGAATCTGGTTTACGTGTGCCCGCCGTGGGAGTGGCAGGTGCCGATGGCTCTCTATGCCATGCAGTGCCGCAAGCACGTCTGCGTGGAGGTGCCGGTTGCCATGACGGTGGGGGGTTGCTGGCGTCTGGTGGAGATGGCGGAAAAGACGCGTCTGCGCTGTATGATGCTGGAGAATTGCTGTTACGGTGAGGATGAGTTGCTGGCGCTGTCGCTGGCGCGGAACGGGCTATTGGGGGAGCTGGTTCACGGCGATTGCGGTTACATACACGAGTTGCGGGCGGGCCTGACGGACGGTCCATATTACAGGGATTATCCGTTCGAGTATTTCAAAGTGCACGCCGGAAATTCCTTCTATCAATAGGCCCTATCAATAGGTCCTAACTCTACCCGTGCCAATCGGCTGTCCTCATCTTAGAAGAGCGGCGGAGCGGTTTTCTCGTAGAGCTTGACCACAGTCTTAAAATCCCAGCGCCGGTTCTGGTCCGGACGGTATACGACTTTGATTCCGCTGACTTCATTTGCCAACCGTCTCGATTCGGGCAAGTGGAGGACGATTCGACTGGGCTTCTCCCGGGACGGCGGCGCCCAATCGATATTGACTCCTGATGCCGTGCCGCGGACGACCAAGCTCAATTCGCCGAAGTGCGTCGGCGCCCTTTCGATCCTGATCTCCTTCCCCTCGCCCAGCCACCAGTCGGGAACTGCCGTCAGGAGATGGAGCTCATCGCCGGCCTCGTGGATCAGCATGTGGCGAAGGAGCAGGGCGAAATTGGCCGCGCCCGTCACGTGAGGGATGGTCTGGTACCAGGCCGTGCGTTCATTAAAGAAAATTCCCTCGGGGAAGGCGTGGGCGGCCGTCGAATGGAGAAGATACCAGTAAAAATCCTCGACGACCTGCTCGTCCAGTCCGCGGTGCAGGCAGTTCATGGTCGTGTAGGCGCCCATGTACGGATGGATGGCCGGCTGCGGGATTCCCGGGTAGCCCCAGCGGATGATCCCCTCGGCATATCCGCCGAGGTGATCACGCCGGACCTGCTGGTTCAGCGCCTCGATCCGCGGGTCTTCCGGGCCGAGGACCGGCACCGGCCAGAGGATCTCGGTGTTTCCCCAGTGCGTTCCATCCTTCTCCCAGCTGGGCGGGAAATGCGTCAGCCCGGTCTTTTTCCAGGCGGAGTCAATGGCCTGCCGATAATTTCGGATTTCCCCTTCGAGCGCCTTCGCTTCGTTCTTATATCCCAGGGCTTCGGCTGCGTCGCCCGCGCAGATCATGGCCCGCAGGTTCCAGAAATCGTATCCGACGATATGGTTCTTACCATCCCAGAGATATTCGCCGTCGGCGGGCGAAGCGGGAAGAAGTCCCGGGAATTTTGGGTCGGAGGCCGTTTTCCTCCTCGCCTCGATTGTCCAGTCCACGGCCTTCCTCATCTGCGGATAAACACTCCCTAACCATTTTTTGTCCCCGGTGATTTTATAGTACTGCCAGAGCACCCAGACGGCCTGGCCGTTGGCGTCCAGTTGGCCTTTCTGAGACTCAAACCGGCCGTCCGGCCTCTGGTGGTTCAAATAGGAATCCAGTGCCCGGCTCGCGATCTCCAAGAGACCTGCTTCCTCGAGCTCCATGACCTGGTAGGCCCCGTCCCGGATATAGAAAGCGTCATAAAATCCCTCGCCGCCGTGGACTTCCCCGTGGTCCAGGGCGATCAGTTGGCAGATGTGCGAGGCCAGGAAGGCCTCGGTCGCCTGGCGGCAGGGCACAGAGACGTTCGCTCCCCGGGCTAAGAGGACCTTCCAGTAATCGATGGTTCTCTGAAGCCAGAGCTTCGGGTCTTCTTTCAGCCACCCCTTGGAGTCCCCGGCTGGAAAAAAAGGGAAGTTGACAAAACCTTCGCCCGAGTCGCCAGGTCCCAGCGTCCAGATAAAATCATGGTCCGTTGCATCATCATTCTTGAGGGCTGCGGCCTGTTCCGCGGGTGCTTCTGCCACTTTGGCATACTCTTCTTGGGCGGTCCATCTCTTGAATTTGACGCGGGCTGTCGCTTTCTTTTCCCCGGTGTTCGAGGCTTTGACGGCAATCCAGGTCAGGAAATCTTCTCCTGCTGCCGGCCGGTCAAAGGCCTGCTCCCAATCGGCAACCGTTGGCAGCGGCGTCGCCCAGACCGTGAAATCATAACGGACATCCGCCTCCGCCGCAGTCAATAAAACGACAGGTAGCCATCCTTCAAGAAGCGTCTTTGTCTGCTTCCTGCCGAGCGGCGTCAGCGGGTCGCCGGCGAAAATACTGATACGGTCCGTTCCCGCCAGCAGAAGCTGGTTGTCCGGCGTGATCCGCGTGCCACGTTCGTAATCCTTTAGCCCGACGACATTCCAGCTGTTCCGAAAATAATCGAACGGCTCCTCTCCCGTCCAGACAGCCGGAGTGCCAACCGCAGCTGCAACTGCTGAGGCCACGATCAATCCTGCCAGCATCCTTTTTCGGGTCATTCTTGAATCGCTCCTGTGAGATTATAAGAGGCTCATTCTACCTCTTCGACGCTGAAAGGGAAACCGGTCTTTATCCCCTGCCTCCCGCTGTTTGACATCTCGAGCTGGCTCCATTATATTGACTTCTTTCCAACGAGGCGCGCATCATGATAAGGAGAATAGAGTGAACATCTACGTCGGAAACCTGTCCCGCGACCTGAGCGAGACAGAGCTCAAGGAAGCCTTCGCGGCTTTCGGTGAAGTCTCGAGCTGCAACATCATCAAGGACAAGCTCACGGGCGAGTCCAGGGGTTTCGGTTTCGTTGAGATGCCGAACAAGGACGAAGGCGATAAGGCCATGGCCGCGCTGAACGGCAAGGACCTTAAGGGCCGCAACCTGACGGTCAACGAGGCCCGGCCCCGGACCGATCGTCCCCGCACGGGCGGCGGCGGCGATAGGGGCGGTTTTGGCGGCGGCGGCAGCCGGCGCTACTAATTCGCCTGTTTAGCGCTTAGACAAGCCTAGATACCCGAGGGCAGATTCCCCGGGAGTGGGAGTCTGCCCTTTTTATTTTCGGTCGTCTTTTCTCCGTCTGACGTTCTCTTACAAAGCGCGGGGATTTTACCCGCCGATTTGTCCTCGATGCGGCGGCCGCCTTCGCGATGCGTTCGACCCGGCCGGTCGCGAAGTCGCGGGCGGCCCGGGCGATTGTCTTGTAGAACTCCAGGTAGTCCGCGAACCGGGCCCCCTTCGGATCGAGGATGGGGTATTGGACGCTGACCCAAACTCCGCCGAAGCCCATCTCACGGAACCGTTGGAGGAGAATGAGCGAGCCCCGGAGCGCCTGGGGCGAAAGGAGGAACCGTCAGCGTCAGGGCCGCGATCGCCGGTCGTTTCAAGACGGGCCTCCGGTCAGCGTTTGATTTTCTTCTCGAAAGTGCCGTCAGAGCCGAGGCTGGATTCGCAGCCTCCTTCCGCCAGCCATCTTTTGCCCCCGGCGTCGCCCTTGAGATAGGCGTCCCAGAAGGCCGTTGAGCTCTGGCGGATGAGGTCCTGGAACACTTTGTCCTTCTCTCGCTGTCCCGCGGCGGCCGGCGCGCGGGCACGGCCCGAGAATATCATATGATCGCCGCCGTTGAAAACGATGAGGTACTGGTCAGCGCCGTTGATGTGGTCGAAGGGCAGGCGGCGGTCCGCGGCCGGCGTCTCGCCGATCAGGCTGGCGTCGAGCGTCCCGGTCATGTGGAGGCAGGGGACGGCGATCTTACCGAAGGCGCGTCCGAGTTCGTTTTTGTTGCGGGGCACCGGAGCGCTCATGGGCACGGCGGCCTTGATCCGAGGGTCGGCGAAGCCGAGCTCCCGGCCGCCCGGGAGGAGGAAGATCTGGCCTGCCGCGACGAGGGTGGTGTTGGCCCCGAAGGAATGGCCCGCGACGCCAACCCGCCCGAGGTCGACGCGGTCCTTGAGATCGCCCGGCCCGGCGTTGAGCTTTTCCATCTGGTCGATGACGAAGCTGACATCGCGGACCCGGTTGACGGCGTTCATCGGGTCGGCGGCGGCCTGCTTCATGGCCGGCATGGGCCTCGCCTGTTCCCGCCAGACCGCGTCGTCGCTCCCGACATGCTGGATGTGCAGGGAGATGTAGCCGTGGCCGGCCCAGTGCCGGCCGATGTATTCGTAGCCTTCGCGGGACCCACCGAGGCCGTGGGACAGGACGATGAGGGGAGAGCCGTTTTTTGAGTCCGCCGGGAAATAGACCTTGACGGGGACGCTGCGGCCGCGCTTCGCGTCGGTCCAATCGTAGAGGCGGACCTCGACCTTGAACGGGCCCGGATCCTGCTTATAGGTTCCGGCGGCCGGATGAGGCTGAGCCTGGGTGGGCGGGGCTGCCAGTGGTGATGACGAAAGGAGAAGGGCGGCCAGGCCTGCCGCCAGGGCTGAGGAAAGGGATATTCTGAGAGAACTCATCGGGATCCTCCTACCCGATTAGACCTCGCCGGCCCGCGTTCCTTTGTGACAGGCCGGCGGACAGGGAAAAACGGACCGTTCAGAACACCTCGACGCCGGCGAAAACGAGCGGAAAGAAGGAGCCGCCGGAGAAGCTCGCGCCGTAGTCGATCCTGTAGCCGAGGCCGCCGCCTCCGATCAGGGAAACCTGGGGCGACAACTCGATGGCGAGGCCTCCCCTGACAGACAAAACATGACGGTCAGGAGTGCCTTCCAGATGGCGAAATACGGTGCTGTTGTCAAGATAGAGGTAACCTGCGTCGACGTCGATGCGTTTCCTGGCGCTTTCTCCTCCAGACGCCCTCAGCGGAAAAGCGTAACCATAATGGAAACCGTAGGCGAGACAACTTTCGATGCCCTGGGGGAGGTTAACGGCGCCCGCATACAATATGGAGTAAAACCTTTTGGCCCAGATCTTCACACCCGCGTTGAGGAGAGACAGGCTTTCCGCCCAGGCGGCCATCTGGATGCGCCGGTCCTCTTTGCGGGTCAAATTGACCAGCCCGACAGGCGCCCCTTCGATTTCCCCGGCCACATTGACGAGCCCTATCTGAACACCCGTCAGCTTTCCAGCCACGTTGAATAATCCCACTTGCAGACCGCGGCAGGTGTCCCCCGTGACGTTCATCAAACCCGCGACCTGAAGCGCCCGGCTGTCCTCACCGGCCACTGCGAAGAGTCCGGCGATTTAAAGCCCGCTGAACTGCTCCCCTCCCCAACGCTGCCCAGCCCGGCCAATTGGACGCCTTCGCCCCTGTCTCCGGCGACGCAGATCAATCCGGCCGCCTGTCCCCCCTTCATGGACTCGCCCGCTCCGGCGATCAGGCCGGCCAGTTGAACGCCCTCCAGCGACCGCTCGACGAACGCAGCCCCCAGGCTGAGGTCGAGGCCGCGCACGCCGCCCAAGCGGCCATAGAGGAGGCTCAGGCTGATGTTGGCCGTATCGTACTTAGAACGGTTCAAGCTCGCCGGGTAGAACAGGGAGAGGTTGAGTACCCGGTGCTGCGGCGCGGGCTCGCCCGGCTTTGCTTCCTGCCCGGCCGGGGCGGCCGGGACAAAAAAGAAAAACGATATCAGGAACCCGGCCCAGATTTTTCGCATGATGACCTGCCCAGTATAGATTCCAAAGGATAAATTATTCAATATGATTTACGAAAAAACCAGGCCGTAGGTTTCATTTCTCCCTTCCTCTCGGACTTTCCTGTGGCAGACAGGATCATCAGCTCCGAAGGTGAACAGCAACGTCGGAGACCTGTCCCGCGACCTGAACGAGATAGAGCTCAAGGAAGCCTTCACGGCCTGGAAGCCGCCGCCTGTCCATGTCTTTGAGCAGGCAGTCCTGATGGCGGCCGAGGAGAGCGGGGAGTACGAATAGCGGGCGATCTCAAGAGCAGAGGGGGTCTGGCCTAATTTGGGTAATTTCCCGGCGATCCGGATCGAGGATCCGGCCCACGAGCCCTGGTGAGCTGATTGCCGAGTTCTTGACTAGGCCCCCGGCCTGCGATATAAACATTTCATGATGGGGAGCGCCGATTTTGCGCGCGCCGTAAAAAAGGAAATTCTTTCTATGATGATGTGATGCAAGGGGTAATTTCTGTTTTCTCCTCGAATCAAAGCAATCATAGAGGTTTCTTATGAGAGCAATCGTCTATACAAAATATGGACCACCTGAAGTTCTTCAACTCAAAGATGTAGCAAAACCAAATCCCAGAGACAATGAATTACTGATAAAAATACGTGCGACAACAGTAAATCGAACGGACTGCGGCTTTCGAAAGCCCGAGCCATTTATTGTCAGATTTTTCAGTGGCCTCATCAGACCCAAAATAACGATACTCGGGAGTGAGTTCGCTGGAGAAATTGAAGCGGTCGGCAAAGATGTCAAATCATTTAAGAAGGGCGGCCAAGTATTTGGCTTGACCGGCAACAGTTTTGGGGCTCATGCTGAGTATTTATGCCTGCCCGAAGAAGGGGCTATCGCAACAAAACCAGTCGGTCTGACCTGCGAGGAAGCTGCTGCTGTCTGCGATGGGGCAATGCTGGCATTGACTTGCTTGAGA
>Ga0315275_10005600_pt1 | contig 11928 bp, 6 predicted proteins | sample YL17G03_0_MG_FD_205557 | JGI IMG/M metagenome (GOLD analysis project Ga0315275, IMG submission 205557) | Sediment microbial communities from Yellowstone Lake, YNP, Wyoming, USA - YL17G03_0 | ecosystem: Environmental > Aquatic > Freshwater > Lake > Sediment | place: USA: Wyoming | collected... | reverse complement strand
CCGGCATCGTCGATCCGACCAAGGTGGTCCGAACGGCGTTACAGAACGCGGCATCGGTTGCCGGGTTGCTGCTGACCACCGAGGCCATGGTGGCGGAGAAACCGGAAGAGAAAAAAGGGACTCCGCCCATGCCACCCGGCGACATGATGTAAGGCTCCGTTTCTCTGACTGTCGCATACACAAAGGCCCGATCTCGGTCTACGAGATCGGGCCTTTGCTTTGTCGCCTTCGTCGACACCAAAGCGATTGACAAACCGTCGGCAGAGGATGAAAAAGGCCGTCACTCATGCGGTTGGCTGTCGTTATCGCCCTCTCGTGCTTCGCGCTCGGCTTTCCGGTCTCCAGTGCCGAGGCTGCAATCACATTCCGCGCCGGTACATCGATCAATCTGACCGACGACCCGCCGGGCGACGGCATCCAGGCCATCGCCGTCGCCAACCTGGATAGCGTCGCTGGGGCAGACCTGATTGTCGTGCACCCCAGCACCGGCGACATAAGCGTATTCTTGAACAACGGAAACGGCAACTTCAGCCTTCACACGAGGTTGAGTTCGGACCTCTCGCCGATCGCGGTCACCACCGGGAACTTCGACAACGAAAGCGGCGTCGACATGGCCGTGCTGAACGATGACGACACCGTTACAACCTATCTGGGCGACGGCACCGGGAACTTCAATGAGAGGGGAAACTATGAGGTCTGTGTCGACGATCCTGGTGCTGTCGGCGTGGTTGCAGCCAATTTCGATGGAATCGACCACGCGTTCGACGATCTCGCCGTGCTCTGCGACAGCACTGTGTATCTGCTGAAGGGCGTTGGCGATGGGACGTTCTCCACTTTCAGCACGTCTAGCGTCTCCACCGGAAGATTCAGCTCCGGGGGCTTCGCCATTGCCGCCCGCCGGATCAACACCGCCCACAACTACGTCGACCTGGCGATCAGCAGCGCCGATAGCAACAGCGTCAGCGTGCTCTTCGGCAACAACGATGGGACCTTTCAATCGGCCCGCGTGATCCAGGGCGGTCTCAGCCAGCCGCAGGGTCTTGCCATCGGCGAGTTCGATGGCAACAGCAACCCGGATATCGCGGTGATCAGCGGAATCGACACCGAGACTACGGTGCTGATCCTCTTCGGAGATGGTGCCGGTAATTTCACTTTCGAGGACACCAAGAGCACGCAAAGCGCCGAGACTGGCTCGGTTGCGATGGCCGCTTTGGACTTGGACGGCGACGGCAAGACAGATCTTGCTGTGGGTTCCCTTGGCGAGAGCGGGGGTGTGAGCGGCGAAGTTCAGTTGTTCTGCCAGCAACAGAGCACGGTGTGCCTTGACACAAGCGAACACGCAAGTGCGACCGCGGCCAACTTCCAGATCCAAGGGGTTATGGCGGCCCTGACTGGAACCGTGAGTGCGTTACAGAGCGGCGATCTCAATAGTGACGGCAGGCCCGACTTGGTTGCGGTGGACCCCGATAATTCGGCAATCAAGATACTGATCAACACCACCGGCCAGGCTCAGCCGACCACGCCGCCCACGTCTGCGAGCGGCACGCCGCTGCCGACAACAACGCCGACGCCCACCGTCCCCACGTCAACGCCAACCCAGACCCTCACGCCGCTGCCGACGGCCACGCCGACCCCCATCCCAACCGCGCCGTACGGCGTCTGCAACACCAACGACAGCGGCCAACCAGCGATTGGTGGAACACCGGTGGCGGTCGCGATCGGAGATTTCTACCACGACGGCAATCCCGCTATCGCTGTGGCGGATAAACAGGGGAACCGGGTTATCCTGTTGCGGCCTCACATCAATTCGCAGGCACCGGATGCGTGTGGGGTTCTCGGCCTGACCTCCGGGACCGTGCTGTCTCCCATTGCTGCACCCGTTGCGCTGACTGCTGAGGACGTCGACCACACTGCTGCGGACTTTGACCACGATGGCAAGCCGGACCTGGCGGTAGTCGGTTCTGCTGGACTGAGTGTGTTCTTCGGCGATGGCAACGGGGGTTTCCAGGTCAGTAGTGCTAGTCCGATGTCGGCGGGCACCAATCCTCAGGCCTTGGCAGTAGCCGATTTCAACCGCGACGGCTGGCCCGATATCATTGTTGCCGACGCAGGGAGCAATAATGTTTCGATTTTCTTCGGTGCAGGCCAGCGTTCGTTCCAGTCGGCTTGCGTCATACCGGTCGGACGTAAGACCAGCCTCGTCACCGCACTGGATCTAAACGGCGACGGCCTTAAGGACTTCGCCGTCGCAAGTCAACAAACGAACGACATCGTCGTCTTCTTGCAGGTCGGAGCGACGCCGACCAGCTCTGCCTGCCCGGTAACGTTCACCAACCTCAACGCTATCAAACTGTCGCAGCAACCTCAGGCACTCACCTCCGATGATTTCGGTCTGAATGGCAGCATTCCGGGCTTTGTCGTAGCGATGCCTTCTGCCCCGAGCACGGTTCCAGGTACGGCGCTGGTTTTTCTGGGTAGCGCAGGGTTGTCCGGTACCAGTAGCCAGTTGTCCGTCCCGGTCCCAGCGGGGTCAGCAACGCGGGCTCTACCGTCAGCCATGGCAACAGGCGACGTGAATGGCGACGGTCTGCCCGACCTGATCGTAGTGGATGCCAACAACAACGACGTCGTGATCTTCTTGGCCAAGAGCGACGGGAGCTTCCCCAAAACGCTGATTCCGTTCCCCATCGGCGGGCTAGAACCGGTCGGAATTGCAGTGGGGGACATCGACGGCGATGGGGTGCCCGACATCGTAACGGCGAACGAAGGGGATGGCAGCGTGAGCATCCTCGTCAGTAGCCGTCCGCCACCGACGCCAACCCCGCTGCCGACGGGCACGCCGACGGCGACGGGCACGCCGACGGCGTCCTTCACGCCGACACCCACGCCCACAGCAACGCCGACTCCAACGCCGACACCGACGACGACCGGCACTCGGTCGCCGACTCTGACGCCGATCCCCACCGCCGTCCCGAGTGCAACGCTCAAGCCCGGCGCTATCGGGATGCAAGGCTCCTGCGCCATTGACTCCACAGGAGCATCTCGAGGTTGGATCTGGAGCGTGGTTTCGATGGCCGCGGCCGTCAGCTTCGCATGGCGGCGGAGAAGCGTTCGGCGACTCGAGAGTGGACAATGATGAGGCGGGTGGATCTCGGCGTGCGAAGCACGTGGTGCACCATCGTCTTGCTGGCGTGTTTCTTGGCCGGCAGTGCCGTAGCGCAGGCGCCAACGCCCGCGCCCTTGGCGGGCTTCGTGAATTGCGACGTGGCGCTGCCGTCCGGTGCGGTGCCGATCGCAATGGCGGCGGACGACTTCAACGGCGACGGCGGAGCTGACATCGCGGTGCTCGACAAGGCAAACAGTCGGGTCGTTGTGCTGCTGACGAATCCTCGCGCTTTTGCCAGCGGAAATTGTGTGGGGGCAACGACTACGAGCACGGTTTCCCTCAGTGGGGTTCCATCGGCCATCGCGGCCGGAGTCATTGACACGACCGGCGTTGTTGACTTGGTGATTGCGATACCCTCCGCCCCCGGCGTATCGATCTTGCGCAACAACGGAAGCGGGAATTTCACCCCAGACACATCGCTAGTCAGTACGGGTAACGACCCTCAGGCAGTGACCGTCGCCGACGTCGATGGCGACGGCCGGCCGGACATTGTCGTCGGAAGCGGCAGCGGCCGCAGTGTGACCGTGTTGTACGGACAAAAGACGGGCGTGTTTGTTCTCAGCCCGAGCATCTCGGTGGACGGCTCTGTAGCCTTCTTGCTCGTGGAGGATCTTAATAACGATAGCTTCCGGGACATCGCCGCGGGTAGCAACGTCAGCGGCCAGGTTTCCATATTGTTGCAACAACGCAGCGCCCCCCGCACATTCGAGCCGGTGCGCTCGTTCATCGCCGGTGACGCCCCAACTTCGATGGTTGCGGATGATTTCAACAATGATGGTGCCAACGACCTGGCGGTCACCAGCGGCGGCAGCTCGACGCTTGGCGTGTTCCTGAACGACGGCAGTGGCGGGTTTCGCGATGTTCCGGACGCGACCGCCAATACCGGTCAAGGGCCAATCGCCATGGTTACCGGTGACTTCAATCATGACTCGAAGCCAGATCTCGCCGTGGCAACCCAGGGAGACAGCACGGTGACCTTCTATCTGGGCGACGGCACGGGAGCGATGACCGAGTTTCCCAACGCCTGCGGATTGCCTGGGGTTACACTTGGTCCGTGTCTCACCGGCGGCGGCCCAGTCGCGATGGTCCTCGGTGATGTCGATGGCGACCGCCGCGACGATGTAGTTACCGCCAACCAGGACCCGGCATCCGTTACCGTGCTGCTCAGCAGTCGCCCGGCCGCCACGCCCACGTTTACGGCCACGCCGACACCGACCTCGACCGGCACTGCGACGCCTACGGCTACTCCAACGGACACGCCCACAGACACGCCGACACCTACCTGCACGCCGACACCGACACCGAGCCGGACGCCAAAGCCGACGTTCACGTTTACGATCACGCCAACACCGGGAGCGCACTGCATCGGAGGGGTCTGCGTCCAAGGGCCGGGGTGTAGCATTGGACGAAACGCGGGAACAACCGCCAGCGCCGGCTGGTGGTGGCTGCCAGCAGTCATGTTCTGGCTGCGGCGGCGCCAGCCACAATGAGATAGGCTCTGGCGGTTGGAATCACAACATACAGCGTGTACGTGCCTCGACGTCAGCTTCGCCGAGTTCCACGATTGCTTCACGTGGACCGAGATCACCAACACCGAGGACCTCGGTTTCTGTCCCAAGGGGCAGGGCGGCAGCTTGATCGTCGAAGGGCGAACCGCATTGACGGGAGACCTCCCGATCAATCCCAGCGGCGGCCTGAAGTCCTTCGGCCACCCCATCGGGGCGAGCGGGGTGCGGATGATCTACGAGTGCGTCAAGCAGCCGCAGGGCAAGTGCGGTGAGCGCCAAGTGAAAAACCCGCAGCTCGGTCTGGCGCACAATGTGGGTGGACCAGGCGCGGTATCCTGCGTGCTCATCTTCGGCAACAACTGAGTCGCAGATAGAGAAGAAGACGCGGCTGGAGTCGATCCGATCCCGCAGCAGGTCGCGCACTTCGCCGATCGCTTTGCCGACGAGCGCCGCGTGGGCGGGTGAGCGGCATTGTGGCTCTGCGGCTGTCAGATCAACACCCGTTGAGCGCCTTGTTCACCGCCTTCAAGATCTCATCGACGCTGATGCGGTCATCACCATTGCTGTTACCGGCCAGGCAATCAGAAACCGACGCATTGCCCAGGGCGATGTTCACCATGATGAGCAGCTCGTCCACGGTCACTTCGCCGCCACCGTCGCAGTCACCGGCGCAGAGAGGGGGTGCCGTGGTTGGCGTCGGCTCCGGAGTGCCGGTCGGCGTGGACGTCTGAGTATTCACCTGTGTCGCGCCCGGGGTGGCCGTCGCCGTGACCACACCTGTTGGCAGCTGCGCTGCCGTGCTCGTGGGCAACGAGGTGGGGGCCAGCGTGCCGGTCTGTGTTGGCGTGGTCGTGCCGGTGGCCGCAAACGTTGGCGGCTGGGTTCCGGTGCGTGTTGGTGTGCTGGTTGCGGTGGCGGATGGCGTGTCCGTTGGCGTCGATGTCACGGCTGGGACGAGTCCTCCCCAAAAGCCGCCAGCCAGTGCATAGCTTCCGGCGCTCACGGTTCCGGCATCCGGTTGGCCCGCCGTGCCGCCTACGCTGTAATTGCCAGCGCTGCTGAACGTCGCGCCGCCGCCATCGATCGTGTTCCAGCTCAGGTCGTATATGCCGCTACTCCGGGCCGGAGCGGCAACGGCGGAGACACACAAGGCCATGAACACGGCGACGCGGGTCAGTCTGGTGTTCATCGTTTGCCTCGCGTGCGCTAGTGCTGCACCGCCTTCTCCAGTGCCGCGACTCGCGCTTCCAGCGCGACATTTTGCTGTTGCAGCGTGGCAATCACGGCGTCTTTCTCCTGCGCCATCTGATATAAGCCCTGAATCGCGGCCAGGGCGACGCCGTTCGCATCTACCGCGCTGATCTCCTTGGTATTGTTTTCGCCGTACCCGAAGGTCGCCCAGTCCTGCGCCATCGGCCCGATGTGTCGAACGGACGGCTCTTGATTCGTGTAGCTCCAGGTTTGAATCGGGAGGGTAGCCAGGCGGGCCAGGATGACGCGGCCGTCCACCGGCGCTGGATTCTCCTTGAGGTTGCGGTCGCTGGGCGCATAGCACTGCCAACCGGCCAACGGGTTTGTCAAATCGCAGTGGTCGTCCGTGTCGTTGAAGTAGAAACGAAAGCCGCCGGTGGCGAGGACGCGGAATTCATTCGCCGCTCCCGACGAGAAGGCGCGCGAGCCGTCACCCCAGACAAACGAGTGGCTGTGCGCAGCAGTGGCCCAATCGCCGGCCGCGAAACTATAGGTGCCCGAGGCCGTGTTGAAATGTCCCCCGGGGATCGTCGCGTAGTCCCCGCTCGCCGTATTCCTGTAGCCGCCGCCGACGGTGGCATACGGAGCATTGCTTGTGCTGGCTGTTCCGTCCCCCGCCCGGTTGTACCCGCCCCCGCCGACCGTCCCGTAGTTGTCGGTGACTTGGTTGCGCGTCGCCGAGTTGCCAGGAGTCGACTGGCCACCGCCGGCAATCGTGGCGTACAAGCCCACGGCCTCGTTATCATAGCCGCCGCCGACAGTAGCGTATTGACCGCTGGCCATGTTGCTGGAGCCGCCGCCGACCGTGGCATATTGGGCGCTGGCCGTGTTGCCGCCGCCTCCGCCGACCGTGGCATGGCCATCGGTGGCCTGGTTGCCGCCGCCTCCGCCGACCGTGGCAGATTGCGCGTCGGCGAGGTCAAGACCCACGCTTCCGGCTTGATTGGATGAGCCGCCGCCGACCGTGCCGTAGTGATCAGTGACTTCGTTGCTGTTGCCGCCGCCGATAGTCGTGTATTGGGCACTGGCGGTGTTGCTACTGCCGCCCCCAACGGTGGCAGAAACGCTGCTAGCCGTGTTTGAGGTTCCGCCGCCGACGGTCGCATAGTCGCTTCCGGCAACGTTGCTCAGCCCTCCACTGACCGTCGCGTAGGGGGTATCGGTGAGCGAGGCCGTGCCGTTCCCTGCCTGGTTGTTTCCGCCTCCGCCGACCGTGCCATAGTTGTCGGTGACGCGGTTGCCCGTCGCGGAATTGCTGGGATCCGACGTGCCGCCACCGGCAATCGTCGCGTAATCCCCCGAGGCCTGATTGACGGCGCCTCCTCCGATGGTAGCGAGAGCACCGCTGGCGGTGTTGTTGATGCCGCCGCTTACCGTGCCATTTCCGAAACAGAGGATGCCGGGACAATCGAGGCGCCCCGAAGCGGTGTTGCCCCAGCCTCCGCCAATGGCGGCATACGGACCGCTCGCCGTGTTCTGGTAGCCCCCGGCGACGGTGGCATAGTCCCGGTCGCTCGTCGTCCCGGCGTCATCGCCTGCCTGATTTCCCCGGCCGCCGCCGACGGTGCCATAGTCATCGGTCACGCGATTGTTCGAGCCGGCGCCGCTGTGGCCTCCGCCGCCAATCGTCGCGCCGAAGCTCGCGGTCACACTGTTGCCGCTGTAGCCGCCGATGATGTTTGGGCTGCCGGTGTTCGGTTCCAGGCGCAGCACACGCTGGTTGTTCACCTTGAGCTCCAGCGCTTGATTGTCGGTCGTGCCCAGGAAGGTGTTGCCCGCCGTCGTGCCACTGTTGCCACCCAGCTTCCAGTACGCCGCGTCATGGCTGTGGTCGCCCGCAGCAACGGTCCCCGTGGTGGTACCGATGTTGGCCGCGATGGTGCCACTGGCGGTGATCGTTCCTCCTGTCAGACCCGTGCCGGCGGTGATCGAGGTGATCGTACCCGGCGTAAAGGCCAGGTTGCTCATTTGGATCGTCGCATTGGCGATCCGGTGCGCGGTCACCGCACCCGGGGCCAGCTGACCTGTGTTCACCGCGCCGTTGGCCAGATCTGTGGAGCCCACACACCCGCTGCACGCGAGATCATTGGCGCTGCCAGCCGCGGGCGCGTACAGCGCATTGGGTGCCGGCGTCAGTAGCTGCCGGGGACTGAGGATAGTATAGGGGTCGCCGCCGCCGCTGCTGCCCGGCCGCACGCCGATTTCCAGCCAGCGGGCCTCACCGATGAACCTGCCGCTGCCGAAGTCGAGTGGCACCGTGAACAAGCCGTTGCTCACCGCTACGTTTTCCTGCGTCACAATCGGCCCCACCTGGGCGCCGCCGCCATCAGAATCGTACAGAATGAACCGCAGGTCGTAGCTGCCGCTGGCCGGGCTGCCGCCGTCGGCCAACTGGCCCTGATAGGTGAAGGCCGTGCCCAGCGGCGCGGCGTGGACACTTCGGGTGAGCACACCCGGCGTGAGCATGAGGCAAAGAAGAAGCTCAGCCCCGACGAGTACGGCCCACGAGCACGATCCATGAAGTGTTCTCATCATTCTCCTCCTTCAAGACGAGCGTCCAGCTGTTAGCGGTCAGCCTTCGGCCGAAGACCCAAACGAGGACGCAGAGCGCCGGCAAGCTAACCGCATCCATTGAGCGCATTGTGCACGCCTTGCAGCAGTTCATCTACCGTAACCGTGCCGCTCGCGTCGGAATCGAATGGAGTGCATTGGTCACTTGGCACAAGACCGAGTGCGATGTTGATGCCGGTGATGATCTCGTCGATCGTGACCCCGCCTCCTTCATTGCAGTCACCGACGCAGGCTGGAATCGGCGTGACGCTGCCCACGTGGATCGTCACACTCGCTGCGCGGCTCATGCCGTCTGCATCGGTGACACTCAACGTGATGAGGTGCTGGCCGCGTGACAGGTCGGGGGTAACAAGAGAGTTGCCGGTCCCCAGAACTCCGTCACGACCCGACCTCCAAACCAGCGCATCGCCGCGCAGCTCGCCGTCTTCGAGATCAACGCCCCGTCCGAGCAGCAGCACGGCTTCCGGCCGACGAAAGCTTGCGCCGTCATCGGGCGACGCGATCTCGGCGGTCGGCGGCTTCAGCGGCATTCGGAACGGTCCGTCAGAATCGTCGAACGACGTATTGATGCCGTCAGTGGCAACCACACGGATGCGGCCCTGGTTGCTACCGCCGGCGTGGCTGGTATCCCATTGCACCGAAGTCTGCGTCACGCGCTGCGCCACAGGGCGCCAGGTGCGCCCGTCATCGGGGCTGTAGAAGACGGCGTACTCCAGTCCGTCGCCGTCGGCGTCGGACGCCTGCCAGGTGATGGTTTGCACGCCACCCCACTGCTCGCCGCCGTTGGGCGACAGCACGGTCACCTGGGGAGCGTTGGGTGTGACAACCTGCTCATCCAGCATCGTAGCACCTTGCGTGAGACGGATGCGCGCTGTTCCCGTCGGATATGGTTCGAGGAGGAAGAAGCTGGCGAGATGCGTGGGCTCGTAATCGCTCTCGAAACGCACGTCGAAGCAGCGCCGGTGCAGCTCCTCGCCTGCACCACCGATCCATTCGAGACAATAGGTCGTGCCAGCCGCCGGGCCCGCAAAACCACCGGTGCCGGGCGCGAGATACATCGGGCGGAGCTCGCCTCGGCCATCAACGGATACCGCTCCCGAGATGAGGACGGCCTCACCTGCGAGCTGGCCGGCGACGGCGGCCGCGCGCCCGGCGGCCCCTGCAGGCGGTGGCCGCAGATTCACGTCAAACAGATACTGGAACGTGGTGGGAGAGATCCAGGTCACGTCCGTAACCCAATCCGGCGTCATGAGGTCGTGCAGCCGAAAATCCTTCACCTCCATACGAGCCACGTCGAACCCGTACTCGCCGATCTCCGCGTCCGGATCGTCGGGGTGCTCCATACCCATGTTGTGACCCATCTCGTGCGCCAGGACTTTCCCGCGGATGTCCGCGTCGTCGTTCATATAGGCGACGAGACCGTAGCCGCCTCTATACACGGCGTCTGACCGCCCGCCGGGCAGGTAGCATCCCGCTGGCAGCCAGCCCACTAGTTGGTGCGGTGGGTGGACTGCCTCATCGAGGCCGGAGAAGATCCACGCCAACAGGCGAAAGACCCACCGCTCGTTGAGCTCGGCGAGCAGGTCGACGCTGTTCTGGCCAACGCCCTCCACCTCCCGGCTGATGCACCGGTTCCACTCCAGCGGCTCGGCCCAAGGCTCGTACTGCGGATGATCACCCAAGGGGTACACCTTGTACATCCACCGCCATGCCGTGCCGATGGCGTCGCTCGGCAACTCGTCTCCGCGCCAATGACAGTCCTCCGGCGGTGTGTAGTGGATCGGAACATAATTGATGCGCAGGCCATTTCGTTCTTCGAACGCGATGGTCTCCTCGCCCCGGTTGTTCTCGCGACGCTCTTCGCTTTCCCATGGCCCGCAAGCCCAATCGGGGTTGACGACCGCGTGCAGAACGACTGATCCGGTGAGCCAATCGGCCGGCAGCAGGAAATTGAGCGTGTCGTCGGCGGAGTCGCGCTTGGCGCCAATCCGCTCTCCCAACGCCGGCGAAATCCAATCGATGGGACCGTTCGCCGGCCACAGTGCTGTACCGGGTGCTTCCTCGTTCTGGCGTCGAGCGTAGAGCACTGCCGTGACCCCCCGCACGATGCCGTTTGCGCCGGGTTCCGGAAACAAACCGGCACTCGTGTAGACGCGCACAACGGTCGGCCGACCGGCAACGAGAGGGACACTGTTGGTTCCACAGTCCGAAGCGAAGCACTGGATCCCCTGTGTGACCTCCATTCCGACCATCGCGAGATCGAGGTCCGGCAGCGCCGGCGGCCACGCCTGAACGCAGCCGTCGTCCGCATACTCCGGGTCGATATCGACGATGGCATCCGTCGGTGGAAACGGTTCAGAACCACACCGCCTCTGTGTTCTCAACCGATGTGACCGGGTGGTGGCATCTGCCGGAACATCAACGTCGAGATCGAACGATCCATCCAATTGAATGGGTACAGTGCCTAGAAATCGCGCCGGCACGACCTCGTTCCAATACACCCGGGCCTCACAAGGCGATTGGTTGACCACCGGCTCGAAGCCCTCTCCGTGTAGGTGCGCCTTTTCACCGGGAACACCGCGGCCCGGGTAGGCCTGCACCATCGGCCCGCCCTGAGTGACGCGGAGTGTATACGGCCGCTGCGCATCAACGGCACTCCCCCGTGGAAGCACGCGTAAGAAGTATTCGCCGGCCGTTGCCGCTGTGTAACGGATCTCTTCTGAGCGTAGTTTCTTGTTGCTCGACTGGTCGAGCCACTGGCCGCCCGGTCCGTAGAGGGCCAGCTGGTAGTCCGCCGGCAAGTCGTAGAGCTGGACCTGCACATGGTCGCCGGCCATCAGCGGCAACTTGAAGACGTCCTGATCTCCCAGCGGGCAGATGAGGCCGTGGTACTCAACGCCTGGCTCGATCTCGTTTGCCTCGGCGACCGTGTTGTTCGGTTCATGAACATCGACGGCGCAGGATGTCGTGAATGTCGGCGTAGACGTCGGAGAGAACGACAGCGTCGCAGTGCCCGTTGGTGAGGGTGTCGGCGTCACCGTGGGCGTCGGGGTCACGGTCAAGGTGCCTGTCGCGGTTGGTGTGTGTGTAGATGTGCTGGTTGGGCTGTTTGTCGGCGATGCAGTCCCTGAGGGGGTGGGCGTCAGACTCTGAATCGCGGTCGGTGCGCTCGTAACGCTCGGGGTGGGAGTCGGTGTGCTTGTAGGGGTCGCCGTGCGACTCGCGGTTGGCGTATGCGTCCACGTGGGTGTACTCGACGCGGTAGCGCTGGCCGTCGGCGTTCGGCTTGGCGTCGGGCTCCAGGTCGGGCTCGCTGAGGCGGTGGAAGTAGCTGTTTTGGTGCTGGTCGGCGTCGGGGTCAGCGTGAACGTGCTTGTCGGTGAGGCAGTCAGCGTCGCGGTGCGTGTTGGAGTCACGCTCGGGATCGCGGTC
>Ga0315275_10005599_pt1 | contig 11931 bp, 3 predicted proteins | sample YL17G03_0_MG_FD_205557 | JGI IMG/M metagenome (GOLD analysis project Ga0315275, IMG submission 205557) | Sediment microbial communities from Yellowstone Lake, YNP, Wyoming, USA - YL17G03_0 | ecosystem: Environmental > Aquatic > Freshwater > Lake > Sediment | place: USA: Wyoming | collected... | reverse complement strand
CGCCGTCGCGCCGTTCAGCGGATCGGTGATCCTCGTCAACCGGTTCAGTGCGTCGTACTGGTAGTAGGTCGTCTGACCCAGCGCGTTCGTGCTGCTGAGCAGGCGGCCTCCTCCGTCGAGGAAGCGCCTGGCCTGATTGCCGAGCGGGTCGGTGGTGCTGACCAGATCACCGGAGTCATACCCGAAGCTGGTCGTCTTCGACAGAGCATTGGTGACGGAAATCAACTGGCCCAGCGAATTGTACGCAAACGTGGTTTGGTTGCTCAGGGGATCGGTGGTGCTGCTGATATTGCCGTTGCTGTCGTAGGTGAACGTTGTTGTGTGGTTCAGCGGGTCGGTGATCGTCGCCACCTGATTGAAACTCGGCTCGTAGGTGAAGGCGGTGGTCGCCGCATATTGCGTTCCGTACATGCGCGTCACGCTGGTCACATTCCCCATTGTGTCATAACCGTAGGTGGTATTGCGGCCCAGTGGGTCGGTGACGGTGGTCGTCAGATTCGTTCCCGTCTGCACCTGCTTGGCAATCGCGATTTGCTCCGGTTTGCCGAGGGCATAAATGTCGCTCGTTGCGTAGCCGCTGGAATTGAATGTCGCGCGGTGGGTGTTGCCGCGCGGGTCGGTGACGTCGGTCTGCGTCACGTTGCCGTTGCCATCCAGCGTGTAGGCGAACTGCCAGAAGCTGTTGTCGGCCAGCGTCTGCTTGGTTACCCGGTTGTTTACATCGTACTGGTTGGTGAGCCACGTGATGTTGCGCGGGTCGGTAATGGTGAGCAGGTTGTGGGAATTGTCGTAGGTGTACGTGGTGATGCCGCCGGCGGGGTCGGTGACCTTCCACAGGCGCCCGCTGCCATCGTATGTGTAGCCGACCGTCCGGCCGATGTTGTCGGTGGCCTGCGTGACTCGGTTGCTCGCGTCGTATGAAAAGGCCACCCAGCGGCCGTTGGGGGTGGTGATGCGCAGCAGGTTGAAGGTGCTCGGGTCGCGGGTGAGGGACAGGGTATTGCCATAGCGGTCGGTGATGCCGATCAGGGCCGCTTGGGAAGGATTCGTGGCGCCGGCCGCCTCCGGAAAAACGTAGGTCGTGCCGTTTTTCAGCTTGAGGTTCCACCCGTGGCCATTCCAGGCGATGGTGGAACCGTAGAAGCCGGTGGGCGTGGAAGTGTGGGTCATGACGGCGTCCGTCCACCCGGTGCCGGGCGAGGTGCGGACGTAGTGAATCCGACCGCCATCGGCGAGGATAAGATCGATGTAGGTGAAGGTGCTGCTGTCGCCGATCAGGAAGATCTCGTAGTTATGCGTGGCCCCGATGCCGAATGGGCGCGAGCGCGTGTCCTGCTGGCGGTAGGTGCGCGTCAGGCTGATCGGCAGGATGTCGGGCAGGTACAGGTCTGTATTCTCAAGGACAAAGAGTCCGGTGGCAGGATCGACCGGATCGCCGCTCCGCTTCGGCCCGCCGGGGGGCGGGCCGTTGGGCGGCGGAAGGCCGGGTACGCCGACCATGGCGCCCGATAATTCCCAAATCATCACGCCCGGGTCGGGAACGATCTGCTTGCCATCTGCCGACACCTTCCCGTAGCCGTAGATGTACCAGCCCCTAGCATCTGGGTCGTAGTTCCAGAAGTCGTACACGGTTCCCGGCCGCGAGTTGTAGGTGTTGGGGTAGATGAGCCGCGCGCCGGTGCTGATGTAGGCGCCGCCGGGCTGGATGGTGAAGTAGATGGGCACTCGCACGCCGGAGGGCAACGGGAAGGGCGGGCGGTCCAGCGGCACGGCGGTGACAGTCAGTTCGGTTGCGATGCTGCCATCATGTGCCGTGATGACCGAACCGGCGGGAAGGCGCAGTTCCAGGCCGGGTATGCGCGGCGTGGTGACGACGGTTTCGGTGACGGTTGGCGAGGGGATCTTGACGGCGTGGGGCCAGTCCAACGCCTGCATCCAGATGGTGTAGGGCAACACGTTCGTTTTTCCGGCAACGATATCGACGCCGGCCTCGAAGCGGCCATATTTCTTACCGGGCTGGTTGGCGGTGGCGCCCTCGATCACCAGTTCGTGATGACCCGGCGTGAGCGGGGCCAGCAGGAAGCGCCCGGTTGCGTCGCTGCGGGTGCTGGTGTTGTCGATGGACAGCGTGACGTTTTCGAGCGGCTGGCCGTTCAATTGCAGCACCTGGCCGGCCAGCGCGGTCTGACCCGGAAGCGCCTGGAGCGGGGGAAGCGCGCGCCACTTGGAATCGGGCCAGCCGGTGGTCCAGCTTTGGCCGCCGGGAACCCAGTCGGGGCCGTCGGCCGCGTTGCCGCCAGCGGCGGCTGCCGTGGAGAAGCTGAAACTGGCGTAGGAGACCGAGATGTATTCCTGGTCGACGGGGCCGGCGATGGTCAGGGTGTAGGTGGTGGCGGGCGCCAGCGCGTCCTTCGGGGTGATGAAAACGAGCATGCCGGCTTCGGCGGGGACGAGTTTTGCTTCGACCGGGCCGCTCGGGCCAGCTAAACGAATCGCGTTGGTATCCACGCTTTTCACCCATAGCGGCTTGGAGAAGCGGAGGGCGATAAAGGCGTCCAGCGGCACATTCTCGGCGGCATCGGCGGGGATTGAGGCGGCGAGGTGAGGGGGGCCAGCCGGTCCCGCCGCGGCGGGACCAGCGGTACATGGGCCGGCCGCCGAGACGGCGGCGGTACAGGGCGAGAAGCTGCGGGACTGCGGGTCGAAGATTTCGTCCTGCTGCAATGGCGCACCGGCAATGCTGCTGGCGCCACCCGTGAGCAGCACAGTTCCGTCGGGCAGGAGGCGCGCAGTGTGGCCGAGGCGCGCGGCGGCGAGCGTGGCGGACAGCTTTGTTGTGTGTTGCGTGCGCGGATCCCATAGCTCGGCCTGTTGCAGCGGCTCACCTTTCTCGGAAATGCCGCCGGCAATGAGCACCAGGCCTTCGGTGAGCAGCGTGGCACTGTGATAAGCGCGCGGAGTTGAACTTGTGCCAACGAGTGAGCGGAATTGCTGCGTCTCGGGATCGAACAATTCCGTCGTGCGCACCACTTGGCCGTCCGGCCCGATGCCGCCTGCGACCAGCACGGTGCCGTCAGGAAGAAGCGTTGCGGTGTGCCAGGCGCGCGGGTGACGGAGCGCGCCGAAGGTGGTCGGGGCAACAGCCATGCCTGCGCCGGCTTCCCGAAGTGCTGCGGCGGCCACAGGGCCGGCCGCACTGGCCCCACCCAGCAGCAGCCAGCGGCCGTCGGGCAGCAGCGTCCTGGTCTGGCCGGCGAGCGCAGCCGGCTCAGCCGAGGCGCCGCGCGCCAGGGAGGGACCAGGCATGGCTGGGCGTGGCGCTTTGATGGCCGCAGCGCGTGCACCACGCGGCGCTGCTTTACCCGGCGCCGCGTTCGCCCCGAGGCCCGCGATCACCAGCAGGCCGATTGACAAGCAGGCCGCAAGACACATGATCTTCGCTTTCGTTCGTTCCACGGCTTCTCCTCCAACAAGGTCCAAGGTCTAGGAATTGCGGATTTCGGATTGCGGATTTCGGATCTCAAACTATCCAGCACTCCGCATTCCGCATTCCGCATTCGTCAGGGGCTGGTCACCGTAACGGTGATGCTCCCGGTGTTCGCTCCATTCGGATCTACCTTCACGTTGTAGGTTCCGGTTGTTGCCAGAGTCTGCTGTGCCAGGCTGAAGCTGGCGGCGCTCGAATTCGAGGAGGTTGCGGTTGTGCCGTCCGGATTCAGCAGGCTCACCGTCACCCCGCTGATCGAATTGCCGGTCAGCGAAACAGTGATGAGTTGGCCCGCGGTTCCCGAGAATGTCAGGTAGGCGTTCTGGCCCGGCGTAGTGATGCTGACCGGGACGGAAGCGCCATTCGGGGTGATCGTGCCCACTACGTCCACGACGTTGTAGAGGGTCAGCGTCGTGCTGCCCGTGTTCATGCCGCCCGGATTGAAGAAAACCGTGTAGGCCCCGGTGGTGGGTAGCGTCGTCGCATCGATCAACAGGCCATTGCCACTGCCAATACACCAGGCCGACTGGCTCAAGGTGCTCCCGTCGGGCTTGAGAAAAGAGACATCCGCGCTGCAGTTCGGGTAGGTGCTATTGCTGCCGGTCAGACTCACCTTCTGCCCGGCCGTGCCGCTGAATGTGAGCAGGGCGTTTTGCCCGGGCGTGGTCGTGGTGACGGTGACCGGGGCCCCGCCGGCCGTGATCGGGCCGGTAACATCGACGAAGGTGTACAGGGTGAGCGTCGTGCTCCCCGTGTTCATGCCGCCCGGGTTAAAGAAAACCGTATATGTCCCGGTGGTGGGTAGCGTCGTCGCATCGATCAACAGGCCGTTGCCGCCGCCAATACACCAGCCTGACTGGTTCAGCGTGCTCCCGTCAGGGTTGAGAAAGGAGACATCCGCGCTGCAGGTCGGGTAGGCGCTGTTGCTCCCGACCAGACTCACCTTTTGCCCGGCCGTGCCGCTGAATGTGAGCAGAGCATTCTGGCCGGGTATGGTGGTGGTGACGGTGACCGGAGCGCCGCCGGGCGCAATCGTGCCAGTAACATCGACGAACGTATAAAGGGTGAAGGTCGTGCTTCCTGTGCTCATGCCGCCCGGATTGAAGAAAACCGTGTACGTGCCGGTAGTGGGGAGCGTCGTAGCATCGATCAACAAGCCGTTGCCGGCGCCAACACACCAGCCTGACTGGTTCAGCGTGGTTCCATTCGGGTTGACCAGAAAAACATCGCCGCCGCAGCTGGGGTACGTGCTGTTGCTCCCAGCCAGACTCACCTTCTGCCCGGCCGTGCCGCTGAATGTGAGCAGGGCGTTCTGCCCGGGCGTGGTCGTGGTGACGGTGACCGGAGCGCCGCCCGGCGTAATCGTGCCGGTAATGTCGACGAATGTGTACAGGGCAAACGTGGTGCTGCCTGTGCTCGTGCCGCTCGGATTCAAGAAAACCGTGTAGGTCCCGGTGGTGGGTAGCGTCGTCGCATCGATCAACAGCCCGTTCCCGCTGCCGGCACACCAGCCTGACTGGTTCAGTGTGGTTCCGCTCGGGTTGAGTAGGAAAACATCCGCGCTGCAGTTCGGGAGGGTGCTGGCGCTGGTGGCCAGGCTCACCTTCTGCCCGGCTGTGCCGCCGAAGGTCAACCGTGCATTTTGCCCGGGGATGGTGATATTGACGACCACCGGGGAGCCGTTCGGCGTGATCGTCCCCGTAACGTCGGTAAAGCCGTTCACGGTTAGTGTGGCACTGCCACTATTGGGGTTTTCCACCATGATCGTGTGGGTGCCGCTGACAAACGAGGCCGGGAAGTCGGCGAAGCTGCCTGCGCCCATGCAACTGGAGCCGAGGGTCGCGCCGCTGGGCGCATACAGGGTCACATTCGCACAACTGGCAAAGGTGTGGTTCGAATCGGTGATGCTGAAGCGCTGTCCCGCGGTCGCGTCCACGACCACCAGCCCAATCGCGCCTGGCGCCGTCAATGGCACGCTAATACTGCCGCCCTGCGCCACCCGGCCGGTGAACTGCACGTTGCCCGCGGTCTTCGGCGGCGGCGCGACGAAGAAATCCACGCTGCTTGTCCCTGTGCCTTTCACGGTGGCCACGGTCACACGGCCGGAGGAAGGACCGGCGGTGGACGTCAGACTGGTGGTTGTCGCCGTGCCGATCGGGATATATGTAACGTTGTGCTTCGTCTTGTTGTTCGCCGGGACGGGATCGAAATTGCTGCCTGTGATGGTGATGGGCGTGCCCAGGACCCCGATGGCCGAGGGCGGATTGGATCCGGTCACAGTGACGGCAGTGATCGTCGGGGCGTCGCTCGCTATCGTCACCGTGAACGGACCGCTGCTGGTGGCCGAGCCGGAAGGCGAGGTGACCTGGATCGTGCCCGTTGTTGCGCCCGCGGGAACCACGGCGACGATGCTCGTCGTCGTGGAGGAGTTGACCGTGGCCGTCACGCCGTTGAACTTCACCGTGTTCTGGCTGGGCGTGGCGCTGAAGCCGGTGCCGTTAATCGTGACCACCGTGCCGATCGGCCCGCTGTTGGGGAGGAAATTAATAATGGTGACCGTGCCGGCGTTGTAGCGGGTGATCGACAGGATGTTGCCGACGGCGTCGTAGCTGTACTTGGCCGCGTTCCCGGCCGGGTCCACCACGCCGACCAGCCTGCCCAACTGGTCATAAATGTACGTGACCGGCTGCTGGGGACGGAGCGCGGTCACACAGAGCAACACTCCGGCGAGCAGCACGGCCAGGCGCGCAACGGCCGAGAGGCGGCGCCTTGGAGTGCGGAGCGTGGAAAGGAAGGATGCCGGGGCGAGACCGAATCGCACGAATCTTCGCAGATACATCACTGCTCCCCCAGTCGGGCTGAGTGCACGACGAATTGGTGTTCGAAGAGGGAAAACAGTGTAGCGCGGGGGCGTCTGTGAAAGCGTCTGTTGAAGCGTCTGTCGAAGCGTCTTTGGCAATCGAAGGATGGAGGGTTAAACGCTTGTCGCTTCAGGCGTTAGTCGCTTTCGCAAAAAACTCGATTTTCGACTTGACGTTGGGGTCCTGGCGCGGTCCCTCTGGCGAAGTTCATTCTCCAATTTCCCGAGCATGGTTCGCAGTTCGTGCACACGATCTGCCAGAGTGTGAGTTGGGGCCAGCGGGACCGCGGCCGATCCGGATCGGGCCGCGACAGGACTGCCAGCCCGAATCTGATCGTATAGCCGGTTGGTCTCGGCGCTCGGAGATGCTTCCAGTTCGTCTTTCAGCGCCTTCGCGCACCATGCATATTGGCGCAAAGCGCCAGCGCGATCCCCCGCCAGCCAGTGGAGCCACATCATCCGCCGGTGCGCACGCTCATCGGCCGCGTCGCAGCGTAGGGCGGCAGCACCGTAACACAACCCCGCCTCGTATTCACCGCGCGCCTCGCAACAGGTCATTAGCTGCTCCAGCATGACCAGGTACATGCACTGCAGCCGTTCGCGCTCCTCGACGCACCAACGCTGAGAATAGCCCTCAAGCAGATCGCCCCGGTAGAGAGCCACGGCCTGCTGGATGCGCCGGAAGGCCGCCTCCGCCAGCGGGCCGCGCGCGGGCGCCGTGAACGCCTGCTCGAATTCAGCGACATCCAGCCAGAGGCCGGATGGCGCCCGCACGTCGTCACCCGCGATCCCCAACAGGCGCTTGGAAGCTAACTTCTGCCCGCAGTGCAGCGCCGTATGCAGTTGCCAAAGCGTGTCACGCAAGTACTTCCTGGACCGCGCTGCCGGCGCTCTCTCCCATAGCAGTCCGGCAAGCTTCTCGCGGGGATTTGGCTGATCGCGATGCAGCAGCAGGTAGCAGAACAGTTCCTGCGCCTTGCCGTTCAGGCGGGGTATCGGTTGATTGTTCAATGAGGCTTCGAATGCGCCGAATAAGCGGACACGCAAGGCTGACATCATCGCCCCCTCCCCCGAACCGTTAGGGACTGAAAGCTAATGCCAATAAATCACTTATACCACGACTTTCGGAATGAGAAGCGGAATCCGCGGGATGTGGCTGCCTTGGTGTAACGGGTCACTATATGGATTGTTCTCCGCCTGATAGTTTCCACCTGTTGTACCGCGCGGCCCCAGGCGTGTAAAGCTTTGCGCACGGTTGGCCCACGTTCGACCTAAAGGCGGTGCCTTGGGCCGTCCTTGCACCTGAATGGATTTGCGGCGCCTACCAGCCTGTGGCAAAAGTCGGCGAATCGATTGCGGATGGCCAGCTCGATAAAACATAAATCTACTAAAATGTTTTATCGGATTTCGGAGGCCAATCGCATGGCCATGGGCACACGACAGCAGCGGGAGCGCCAGCAAGGACTGTGGATCCCCGCCGCCGATATTCGCCGCGGCGGCGGGCATCCCTTCTATCAACGGCTGAACAGTTTGCTGGACGAAGAAGGCGTCGATCGGTTCGTGGAAGGCAAGGTGCGGACCAGGGCGACACGACCACGCTGGGGCGGACGGTGGCCGAGGCCGGGGAACAAATCGCCACCGCACGGCCCCTCAGGTCCCTGCGTGAAAACAGCTACTTCTGCCACTGGCTGTTAAGACACCGGCGCCTGCAAGTTGCGCCTGTACAGCGCTTTACCGCCCTCCTTCAGAAACAAGCCAATTTTCAAAAAGTGCCGTCCGAATTTTATTTCCTTTGGCTGTAATGATTTGCGGTGCGAGAGGGCCGAAAAACTTGACACGGTATGTCATAATGGAATTATTCGATACTGTATATGATTTCATGCTTGGTTCGGCCCCCGCCATTACTTATCCATTAAACAAATGGCTCCGGGCCGGCAAGTCGAACAAAAGAAAGGAGGAGAAAATGGACACAAGCATCGACAAACCAGTAAAACGGCCAGTTCCGAAGCCGATAACTGGCCAGTTCCCCAAGCGCGGGGCCAACGGGCAGTTCCTTCCCGATTCATGAAAATTAACCACGGATGAACACGGATGGGCGCGGATGCCGCTGCCCTTCGCCCCTCTTAAGGATGGACCAAACAACCGATCCGCAGATTTCGCAGATTACGCAGATTAAGATCCAATTCCGGAATCTGCGAAATCTGCGTAATCTGCGGATGGGTTCCGTCCCGCCCTGCGGGATCCGTGGTGAATTATCCAGTCTGCCGGCTGTTCCCGCGATAAAGTAGGCCGACTGACCCTTGGAGGATGCATGCGAATACTGGGAATCTGCCTGCTTTCAACGCAGTTAGTGGCTGTTGCGGCGCCAGTCGGCAACAAGTGGGAGGCGGTGCGCGGACGCCTGACCCCGGATAACGCGGTGACCCGCCAGAACCGCGGTTCGCTGCGCCTGGAGCCGGCCGGCGACTCGGATGCCTGCGTTCGCTCCGAGCCGCTGCGCCTCACGGCGGGGCGGCAGTACGAGCTGAGCGGCTGGGTGCGCACCGAGAAGCTGGAGGTGCGCGACTTGGATCGCACGCCCATCGCCGCCGGTGCCGCCCTGGCCATGGAGTCCATGCCCTTCGACGTGCACTCGGAAGCGCTGGCGGGCACGCGCGACTGGACGCGCCTGGCGCTGCGCTTCACCTCCACCCGCTCCCAAGACCGCATCCTGCTGATCGCCGGCGCCGGCGGCGCCTTTCGGGGCAAGGCCTGGTTCGAGGGCGTGAGCCTGGAGGAAGCGCCGGGGGCCGCGGCTTGGCCCTCGCGCGCCGCGGTCAAAACCTTCGGGCCCGCTTACCGCTACCCCATCGCCGGCTGGATTTACCTGCACATCGAAGGGGAGCCGTATGAGCGCGGCTACCAGCACGGCTGGCTGCTGGCGCGCGAGATCGAGCGCTACCTGGACCGTTGCGCCTCGCAACTGGACTCGCAATCGCGGCGGCGGGCCTGGGAGCAGGGGCGCACGGCGGCCTACGCCATGTTCGTGCGCGGCTTCGACCAGGAGATCCTCCAGGAGATGAAGGGCATTGCCGACGGCGCAGCGGCGGCGGGCGCCAGGCACGACGAGCGGCCCGTGGACCTGACGGACATCCTGGTGGCCAACACCATGGACGATTTGGGCACGCTGCGCAGCGCGGCGCCCCTTATCCCCAGCGGTTTGGAGATGCTGAAGCTGGTGCGCCCGCCGTATTTCGACCCTAAGCGCGACGCGGCAGCGGGCGAGCGGTGCTCGGCGTTTGCCGCCACCGGCAAGGCGGCCCGCGACGGCCGCATGGTCATCGCCCATATCACCATGTGGTCCCTCACGCTGGCCGAGCAGACCAACATCCTGCTCGATATCCAGCCGGTCCGTGGCCACCGCGTGCTGATCCAGAGCTACCCCGGCGGGATTCAGAGCGGCACCGACTGGTACCAGAACGACGCCGGCGTGGTGCTGACGGAAACCACCATCCGCCAGGGCCCCTTCAACCTCGAGGGCACTCCGGTCGGTTACCGCGCCCGCCGCGCCATCCAGTACGGCGACAGCATCGACAAGGTGGTCGAGCACCTGGCCACAAAGAACAACGGGTTGTATGCCAACGAATGGCTGATCGGCGATTCCCGCACCAACGAAATCGCCATGTTCGAGCTGGGCACCTACAAGACGCGCCTCTACCGCAGCTCGAAGAACGACTGGTTCGGCGGCGCCGAGGGCTTTTACTGGGGCTGCAACAACGCCAAGGACCTGCAGGTGCGGCTGGAGTATGCGCCCGACCCCCAAGGCGCGCCGCAGCACCTTCCCTTCGTCCCTTCGGCACGCGATATCAAATGGCAGGAGCTGTACGAAGAGTACAAGGGGCGGATTGACGAGCAGTTTGCCTTCCTGGCTTTTCGCACGCCGCCGCTGGTGACCGCATCGTCGATGGACGCCAAAGTGACCACGGCGGAGATGGCTTCGCGGCTGATGATGTGGGCGGTGTTCGGCAAGCCCAACCAGCGCGAGTGGGTGGCGCCGCCGTGGGCCAAGCAGCAATATGCCGGCAACATGGGGCTGTACTCCTCCGGGTACCGGTTGATCGATGGGAATGCATCGGAATCCCTGCGCGTGATTGTGGCCGACAACGAAAAGGCGCGCCTGGCGGGCAAAGGCGCGCCGCTGCCCGCCCGGCAGGAAGCTGCCGCCGCGGCGGTCTCCGGCCAGCCGCCGCGCCCCGGACGCGGTGCCCCAAGGCCGGAAAGCGCCGGCGCCTACAAAGACCGGCTGTGGAAGGGCTGGATTCTGCCCGCGTCGGACGCCGATATCTGGCTGAGCGCCGGCTCGGCTGCTTACTATGGCGCGCTGTCGGGCGCCGACCTGGAGAAGCGGCTGGAGGAATTCCGAACCGACTATCGCGCCGCCGCCGTGGAGCGTGACCAATCCCTGGCCGCGCTGCGATTCGACCTCCGCTCCGACGCCTGGTTCCGCATCGCGCAGGCCAAAGGCGCGCTGGCCCTCGACGCCTTGCGGCGCGAGCTGGGCGACGATCAGTTTTTTGCCATGATGCGCGATTTCTTCGAGGCCAACACCACCAAGAGCGTGACTACCGCGCAGTTCCTCGCTGCCGCGGGCGAGAAGGGGAGACCCGTACTCGAGAAATGGCTCTCCGGCCCCGGACTGCCCGACCAGAAGCCGGGACCGATCTACCGGGCCTCGGTCATGTTTCGCCGCGCCGGCTCGGTGGTGATCGTATACGGCACCGTAGCCGAGGCGGGCGCCAACCGCTACGCCGCCGAGCAACTGCAAGGCAGGCTGCTGGATTCCTTCGAGAGCGCGGCGCCGGTGCGCAAGGACTTCGAGGTGAGCGAGGAGGAATTGCGCGGCAAGGAGGTGGTCTTCATCGGCCGCCCCGAAACCAACTCCGCGCTGGCTGCCTGGGCCAAGCGCATCGGACTGGAGTACGAACAGGCGGCGTTCCGCATTGACGGGCGCGACCATGCCTCGGAGAACGAAGCGCTCATGTTTGTCGCCGCCAATCCGCTGGATCAGCGGCACGCGGTGCTGGTGATGGCCGGCAACAGCCCGCTGGAGACCGTGCGCCTGGCCGGCATGTGGCCGCTCTACTCGCAGTACGCGATCTTCGACGCCGGCCGGGAAATCGCTTCCGGGTTTCAGAAGTGACAAGTGACGAGTGACAAGTGACGAGCGGCCGCACGGAGAAGTGACCCTTGTCACTCGTCACTCGCCACTCGCCACTGGGTTTTCCGGCCACCGGTGGCGCGGATAACGGCGATGCAGCTCGCGGCGCACCTGCGGATAATGGCGCTCCCAGAAGCCGGCCAGGTCGCTGGTGATTTGAACCGGGCGCTGGTTGGGGGCGAGCAGGTGCACCACCAGGGGCACGCCGCCGCCCGCGACCCGCGGGGCCTCCCGCATTCCGAAAAAATCCTGCAGGCGCGAAGCGATCCATGGGGGGTGGCCGGGCGGATAGTTCACGCTCGCCTGGCGGCCGCCGGCCAGCCGGACGCGTTCCGGCGCGACCTGCTCGAGCAGGCGGCGGGAATCGCCCAGCCGTTCTTCCAGGGC
>Ga0315275_10005598_pt1 | contig 11931 bp, 10 predicted proteins | sample YL17G03_0_MG_FD_205557 | JGI IMG/M metagenome (GOLD analysis project Ga0315275, IMG submission 205557) | Sediment microbial communities from Yellowstone Lake, YNP, Wyoming, USA - YL17G03_0 | ecosystem: Environmental > Aquatic > Freshwater > Lake > Sediment | place: USA: Wyoming | collected... | reverse complement strand
GATCGACGGCCGCGGGCCGCCTCCCCTCCTTGCCGGAGAAGTGGATCACCTCCTCGGGGCAGACCGCCTGGCAATCCATGCACTCGATGCATTCGCCGTGGTCGGTCACTGCGACGTCGCCGCCGATCGCCCCCATGCGGCAGTTCGATTCGCACAGGCCGCAGCGGGTGCATCCCGCCTCCGTGATCCGCCGGCGGAAGAGCCCGAACCGCCCCATGAGCGCCAGCAGTCCTCCGAGGGGGCACAGGTTCCGGCACCAGAACCGCCGCTGGTACTGCTCCAGGGCGAGGATGCCGAGGAAGAGAAGCCCCACGAACGCGGAGGTCCGGAAGACCGGCTGCTCGAAGGCGAGGAAGTGGGACTTGAGGAACCCGTAGACCGGTTCCGAGATCCCGGGGATCGGACCGGGCGCCCGGTAGAGACCGTCGAAGATCTGGTGAAGGACCAGGTTCAGCGCCGGGAAGACGGAGACGGTGAACGTCCGGATGAGGATGCTGATCGGGTCGAAGAGGAAAACCCATTGCAACGTGAACAGCGAGGAGGCGGCGAGGAAGAAGAGGATGAGGAACTTGTACCTCCTCCAGGACACGGGCACCGCATCCTTCCGGCGGGCCTTTCGGAACACCGTCGCATCCGCGGCGTCGATCACGGCGCCGAGCGGGCAGAACCATCCGCAGAAGAAGCGGCCCAGCGCGACCGTGAGGAGCGCGACGACCAGCGCGGGCCAGACCAGCCCGATGAGTGCCCGCCCCGCAAGGGTGGCGGCCCCCGCCATCAGGGGATCGAGCCGGAGAAACAGGTTGACCGCGTACGGAAGGACGTCGTTGTCCTTGTACTCCGTGTTCAGGAAGAGGAAGGCGAAGAGGAGGAACACCACCCACTGCGAGGCGCGCCGAAGCGTCCGCGTCGTCTTCATCCGGGAACCCCCGGCGTCGTCATGTTACGGAACGCCACGTTTTTATTGTACCAACGGTTCCGACGCTGTGGCCACATTACTTCCAGTCGAACCTGCGGGGGAGATCCGCGCGTTCGACTTGCCCCATGCGATCCTGATACATTCATGATATGAATCCCGGGATGGAAGGAACTCCTCCGCGCATCCTGGTCGTCATCCCGGCGTACCAGGAGGAGCGGTCGATCGGGGGGTTGGTCCGCTCGCTCCGGGAGCGAACCCCCTACGACGTGCTCGTCGTGAACGACGGGTCCACGGACCGGACCTCCGAATCCGCGAGGGAGGCGGGCGCGACCGTGCTGGACCTGCCGTGCAACCTCGGGATCGGCGGCGCGGTGCAGACCGGGTTCCAATATGCCAGGGATCGAGGTTACGACACCGTCGTCCGGATCGACGGGGACGGGCAGCACGAGGTCGAAGACATTCCGAAGGTTCTCGAACCGATCCTTGCGGGCCGGGCGGACGCGGTCATCGGTTCGCGCTTTTTGGGCAAGACGGAGTACCGCGGAAGCATTCCACGCATTTTCGGCATCCGGTTCTTCCGCCTCCTCGTCAACGCGACCACCGGGTACCGCGTGACCGACCCGACCTCGGGCTTCTTCGCGATCAACCGTCGCCTGGTCGAATTCTACTCCGACCACTATCCATCGGACTACCCGGAGGTGGACGCCTACATCCTGATGCACCGCCTCAAGGCGCGGGCCATTGAGGTGCCGGTGCGGATGTACGAACGGGCGGAAGGAAAATCGTCGATCACCACTTTTCTGGCGGTGTACTATATGTTGAAGGTGACGCTCTCCTTCCTCATCAACTGCATCCGGAGATTCGGGTGAACCGGGTAACGCTTTTTTCGATCTGCGCCTCCGCCGGGTTCCTTCTCTACATCCTGGAGATGGTGCGTCGCCGGAAGCTGCGCGAGGAGTACTCGATCCTGTGGCTCTTCGGCAGCGCCGTGATCCTCGTGCTTTCCCTGAAGAAAGACTGGCTGGACTCCCTTGCCCACGCCGTGGGGATCGTCTACCCGCCCTCGTTCCTCTTCCTGGTCGGCATCCTCTTCATCCTGCTGATCCTGATCCACTTCTCGATCGCCATCTCGAAACTGCACCAGATGAACAAGAAGATGGCGCAGGAGATCGCGTTGCTGAAATCCTCCTTGCCGCCGGGGGAACCATCCCGAGCCAAGGACGAGCGGTAGACCCGGTCCCCCGGCATTTCCCCATGACCCGGTACAAATCCAACCTGTTCGCCAACTTCGCCGGGTCGGGCGTTGCCGCCCTGCTGCAGCTGGCCTTCATCCCTTTCTACATCAAGTTCCTGGGGATCGAGGCGTATGGCCTGATCGGTTTTTACATCATGCTCCAGGCCGTTCTCCAGGTACTGGATCTCGGACTCGGCCCGACGATGAACCGCGAGATGGCCCGCTATTCCGTTCAGCCGGACAAGGCCGGGGAGGCGAGGGATTTCACCCGCACGTTGGAAATCGGGTACTGGATCCTGGGGATCTCGGCGGGGGCTGCCGTCGCCGCAGCGGCACCCCTGATCGCCACAAGATGGGTCAATATCGGCGCTCTGCCCCTTCCCGTGGTCGTCCGCTCCCTGATGCTGATGGCGGGACTCGTTTCACTGCAGCTTCCCCTTGTCTTTTACCAGGGGGGATTGATGGGGCTGCAACGCCAGGTTCTCCTCAACGCCGTCAAGATCGCCACGGCGGGGACCGGAAGCGGGGGAGCGGTCCTGATCCTGTGGCTTGTCTCCCCCACCATCACGGCATTTCTCGGGTGGCAACTGGTCGTGGCGGCATTGCAAGCGGTCGTCCTCGGGTGGTCCCTCTGGCACAACCTGCCCGTCGCCGGTCACAGCCCCCGCTTTTCCCCCGCCCTGCTCCGGAACGTATGGAGATTCGCGGCGGGGATGAGCGGGATCACCGTCTCGACGATCATCCTCACCCAGTTGGACAAGATCATCCTGAGCAGGCTGCTCCCGTTGAAGTCGTTCGGCTACTACACCCTGGCGACCGCCGTGGGGAGCGGGCTCTACGTCCTGATAACCCCCGTGTTCAACGCCACGTTTCCGCGTCTTTCGGCGATGGTGGCCGCACGGGACGAAAACGGCGTCCGGGAGCTGTATCACCTCGGGTCCCAGCTGATGGCCGCGCTGATCCTGCCCGTGGCTTCGATCGTGGCATTTTTCTCCTACGACGTCATGGCGGTCTGGACGGGCAACGCGGAGACCGCCCGAAACACCGCGCCCATCGTCAGCATCCTGATCGTCGGTACGGCGATCAACGGACTCATGAGCCTCCCGTACGCCCTTCAACTCGCACATGGGTGGACCCGGCTGGGACTGGCAATCACGGTGTGCCTGATCTTCACCATGGTCCCTTTGATCTATCTCGCCTCTCTGCGGTACGGCCCTGTCGGCGCGGCATCCGTCTGGACCTTGCTGAACCTCATTTACATGGGCGTCGGGGTTCCATTCACCCACCGGAGGGTTCTCTTGGGAGATACCCGCCGCTGGTTCCTCGAGGATGTGGCGTTCCCCCTTGCGATTTCGGCTCTGATCGTTGGAATCGCGCGATGGGTTCTCCGCATCGATCCGTCGCAACGGTTTTCCTCCACGTTCGTCCTGGGCGGCGTCCTGCTGATCGTCGCCTCCATGACCACACTCTCGTCCCCGATGCTCCGGAAATGGATCGGAGACCAATGGAAGGAACGGAAGAGCCTCTATGCTTGAGTCGTTGAAAGGGGTCCTCAAGGAACGCCTCCCGTTCATCGCGGACCTTCACGCCGCCTTCGTGCGCGCGCGAAGCCAAGCCATCGACGCATATTACTCCCGACGCCCGTTTTCCCCGGGGGACATCCGGCAAACGCCTTATGGCTTCAAACTCGGGGGGGGAAATTCCGTCCACCACAAGGCGATGCAGGAAGGTCGCTTCGAGCCCGAGGAAGTCGTCCTGATGCAGCAGCTTCTCCAATCCGCGGATGTCTTCGTGGACGTCGGCGCGAATATCGGATTTTATGCCTGCATGGCCAGGCACGCGGGAAAACAGGTGGTCGCCGTGGAACCGCAGGCGGGGAATTTGAGATATCTGTACTCCAACCTGCTGTCCAACGGGTGGGAGGACACCGAGGTGTTCCCCATGGGACTTGGATCGGCCCCCGGGCTCGTCACCCTCTACGGTTCCTCCAGCACGGGCGCATCGTTGATCCCCGGATGGGCGGGCGCGTCCCGACGGACCCGGCGCCTCATTCCCGTGACGACCCTGGACACCCTGCTCGGAAACCGGTTCCCCGGGAAAAAACTGTTCATCAAGATCGATGTCGAGGGCGTCGAATACGAAGTGCTGAAAGGGGCCGATGCCGTTCTGGCCTCCGCGCCAAAACCCGTCTGGATCGTCGAGATCTGCCGGAAGGAGCATTACCCCGACGGGATGAACCCGAAGTACGAGGACACCTTCCGGATCTTCTGGGAGCGGGGGTACCGGGCGAGCACGGCGGAACGGGATCCCCGTCCCGTCACGCCGGAAAACATCGCCGACGAGGTCCGGATCGGCCGAAACCGATCGGGCGTCATCAATTATATCTTCACGCCGGCGACGACATGATCCCTTCGCGTCCCCCCGCGAAACGGACTCCGAGCGGCAGACCCTCGCACTCTCCGGGCATATTCCGCAGCGACCCGGCTTTTTCCCCGGTGCAGGTTCCGATGATATCCTTGGACTGCGTCGAGCCACGTCGTTTTCCGGGGCCCGGATTCGACATCCGGAAGCAAACGACGCTCCAACGGTTCCCGGCGGGGAAACCCGTCGAGACGTTCGATCTTCAGGATACCTGGTTCCAAAGGAAGGGTTCGCCATGACCGCCGCGGTCCTGCTGAGCAGAAGCGAGATCGATGCCGCCAGGGATGCGTTGCGGCGCATGGGCGCGTCCTGTATCGCCCCCTGGCCGATCCCGTTGTTGCGCCGGCTCGGGATCCTGGGCGGCGTGAACCTGGGCGACCGGCTCAAGAGTTGGGACATCCTGACCACGGCGACGTTCGTCAAGGAGCGGCTTCCGCGGGAGACATCGGTCCTGGACATCGGTGCTTACGCTTCGGAGATCCTGTGCGTCCTGCATCGCCTGGGCTGCACCTCCCTGACCGGCGTCGACCTGAACCCCGGCATCAGGGAGATGCCGTTCGCGGACCACATCCGGTACGAGATGGCCGATTTCATGGCGACCCCCTTCCCCGATGGGTCGTTTGGGGCCATCACGGCGATCTCCGTCATCGAGCACGGCTTCCGGGGCGAGCGCCTCCTCCGGGAGATTTCCCGCCTCCTCCGGCCCGGGGGGTACTTCATCGCCTCCTTCGACTACTGGCCCGAGAAAGTGGACACGACCGGCATGGACCTCTTCGGCATGGATTGGAGAATTTTCTCGAAGGCGGAAGTGCTCGCCTTCATCGAGGAAGCGCATGCGTACGGCCTTTCCTCCTGCGGCAAGATCGACCTCGACGCGGAGGAAAAAGTGATCCACTGGGGGGGGAAGGACTACACTTTCGCGTGGCTTGCCCTCCAGAAAGCCGCATGAGAGTCCTGCTCGTTTCCGGCTCCTACCCCCCGATGCCCTGCGGGGTCGGCGACTACACGGCGCAATTGGCGAAAACCCTCGGCCGGCGGGGAGACGTCACGGCAGCCGTCCTCACCGACGTCGCCGCCGAAGGGAGTGAGGCAGAGGGGGTCGAACTTTTCCCGGTTGTGCGGACGTGGGGTATCGCGGAAGCACCATCGATCGTCAAACGGATCCGGCGATGGCGCCCGGACGTCGTCCACATCCAGTATCCCACCCACTATTACCGCGGGATCCAGTGGGTGCTGCCGGCGCTTGCCCGGATCGCCAACGGGCCCGTCGTCCAGACATGGCACGAGTATTATTCTTCGAGGAGCTGGCCCGGCATCCTGAACGCGGCGTTGGCGGGGGGACTGGTAGTGGTTCGTCCAAACTACAGGGAAAAGATGCCGCGGTGGTATCGTTGGCTGATCCGGCGCAAGGAATTCCGTTTCATCCCGAACGCCTCGTCGATCCCCGCGGTCCGGCTGACCGAAGACGAGCGGACTGCCATGCGAACCAAGGTGGGTGCACATGGCCGCGAACTGATCGTCTACTTCGGTTTCGCTTCGCCCGCCAAGGGGATCGAATCGCTCTTCGAGATCGCGGACCCGCAACGTCACCGGATCGTTCTGGTCTGCGATCTTTCCGCCGCAGACGCTTACCAGGCGTCGATCCTCGCCCTTGCGAATCGCGGCGATTGGGCCGGCAAGGTCGTCGTGACGGGTTTCCTACCCCCGGGGGAGGCCGGCAGGCTGCTCGCCGCGGCCGACGCGGCGGTGTTCCCCTTCAGGGACGGGGGAGGAGAATGGAACTCGTCCATCCATGGCGCCGCCGCGCAGGGGACGTTCGTCCTGACCACTTCACGGGAACGCAGGGGTTACGACGCCGGCAAGAACATCCACTTCGCGAGGCCGGGGGACCTTGGGGAGATGCGCCAGGCCCTGCGGGAGCACATGGGAAAAAGGAACCTCGCGCCGGGGGAAACACCCTCCGAGGGGTGGAACTCCATCGCGGAATCGCACGTGGAGTTGTATCGGGCCCTCCTGGGCCGGACGGCCGAGGCGGGATCATCGCCGAAGGACGGGGGAAGAGCGAAATGAGCGCCATCCGGCTCTCGGTATGCATCCCGACCTACAACTTCGGCCGGTTCATCGGCGAGACTCTGGACACCATCCTTCCCCAGGTCACCTACGATGTCGAGGTTCTCGTCATCGACGGGGCCTCGACGGATAACACCGAGGAGGTCGTGTGGGGCCGCCAAGAGCGGTTCCCGGCGCTCCACTATCACCGCCTCGAAAAGAAGGGAGGCATCGACCGGGATATGTCGAAGTCCGTGGGTCTGGCGAGGGGCGAATATGTCTGGTTGTTCAGCGCCGACGACTGGATGGCGAAAGGAGCCATAAAAAGAGTGCTCGAAGAGATTCGCCTCGGGCTGGACCTTTATCTCTGCGGCTTCACCCTCTGCAACTTCGAAATGCGTCCCGGGATGCCTCACCCGATCCTCGACGCCCCGGACGGCAGCGTGTACGACCTGGGCGACCCGCGGGACCGCAAGGCCTTCTTCGAGCGGGGGTTGACCACCACGGCATTCTTCAGCTTCATGAGCTCGCTGGTGATCCGGAAGGATGCGTGGGACTCCGCGAAGATGGACGATACGTTCGTGGGCAGCTGCTGGGACCATGTCGCAAGGCTGTTCCGGCTGATTCCCGGCGGCCTGAGGGTCAAATACCTGTCGGGAACCTACCTCCTCAAGCGCGACGACAACGACTCCTTCTCCGAGCGCGGGATCGCCCGCCGCGTCGGCATCGCCATCGAAGGGTACCACCGTCTCGCAGACACTTTCTTCGGGGCGGAGAGCGCGGAGGCACGGCACATCCGCCGGGTCCTGAAGAACGAATATCCCCTGCTGAACCTCCTGTACATCAAATCAAGGACGAGCGAGTCCCACGTTCTCGGGGAGATGGAGTACCTGGACAGCCTCGTCGCGAAACTTTACCTGGACGGAGAACCGGCGGACCGGGTTCGCCACGGCCTTTACCGCCTGGCCCCGCCCTTCGCCCTGAGGCCGGCCGAAAAGGCGTACAAATTCGCGCGAAAATTCCTCCCCCTGCCGTAATCCATCCATGGGCGACATCATCCTCTCCTTCTGCATCACGACCCGGAACCGGGCGGCCTTCATCGGCACAACGCTGGAGAGCCTGATCTCCCAAGCCACCGACGAAGTCGAAATCGTCGTGCTGGACGCGGCCTCCACCGATGCCACCCGGGAGACGGTCGAGGGATTTGCCACGCGTTTCCCGCTACTTCGCTATGTCCTGCAGGACGCCAACCAGGGGGTGGACCGGGACTACGACCGGACGGTGGAGCTGGCGCGGGGGAAATATTGCTGGATGATGTCGGACGACGACATCCTCACGCCGGGTGCGGTCGACGAAGTGCTCGGTCATTGCAGGAAGGGGTATGACTTGATCGTCGTGAACGCGGAAGACAGGGATGGCGAACTCCGCGAGATCCTCGGGGAGAGGAGACTCCCCTTCCGGCAGGACCGTGTGTACCACCCGTCGGATTCCGGACGGCTGTTCCGGGATGTGGCGAACCATCTCTCCTTCATCCCCAGCGTAGTCATCCGGCGAAATCTCTGGCTCTCAAGGAACCGCGAACCCTATTACGGATCCCTGTTCGTCCATGTGGGCGTGATCTTCCAGGAGCGCCTCCCGGGTGACGTGCTGGTGGTCGCCCGCCCGCTTGTGGCCGTGCGGAACGCCAACGTCTCATGGGCCGCGCGCAGTTTCGAGATCTGGATGGTCAAGTGGCCCGGTCTCATATGGGCGTTTCCGGGCTTTTCCGACGAGGAGAAGGCAACGGTCTGCCTTCGGGAACCGTGGCGGGGATGGAAGGCCATGCTGACCCACCGGGCCATGGGTTCCTACTCCCCGGAGGAATACCGCCGCTGGATCGCCCCGCAAGAGGCCTCCAAAGCCAGGAAAGCCTTGGCGTGGATTGTCGCCGCCGCCCCGGGGCATCTGGTAAACGCCCTCGCCCTGATGTATTGTGTATTTTTTTACCGAAACAACAGGATTCCCCGCTTCAACCTCTCGAACAGCCGGTTCAGCATCTTTGCTCACCGGAAGAGGAACGCGGCATGAACCGGGAACAGGAAACGAACGGAGCGGAATTCACCCGTCAAGACCGGAATGGACACTTCCATTCATGAATCCATGCCGACGGCCCTGATCACGGGGATCGGGGGCCAGGACGGGTCGTACCTTTCCGAGTTTCTCCTGGACAAGGGGTACCGGGTGGTCGGTACGGTGCCGGACGACGATCCCGTCAACATCGACCGAGTTCGTCACCTCCTCGACAGGATCAAAGTTGTCCAGGACGACCTGCTGGACCAGGACCGGATCGAAAAGATCTTCCTCGAGCACCGACCCGACGAGGTGTACAACTTCGCCGCCAACTCGGTCCTCGCGGCGTCGTTCGAGCAGCCCATCCTGGCCACCATGGTGCTCGCGATGGGAGTCACACGGATCCTCGAGGCGATCCGGAAGGTCACCCCGAAGGCCCGGTTCTTCCAGGCCTCCAGCAGCGAGATCTTCGGGAAACCGACCGAGGTCCCACAATCGGAGTCGACCCCCTTCCACCCACGCAACCCGTACGGCGTCTCGAAAGTGTACGGCCACCTGATGGCGATGACCTACCGGGAAAATTACGGGCTGTTCACCTGCTCCGGCATCCTTTATAACCACGAAAGCCCACGACGCAGTCCGGAGTTCGTCACCCGGAAGATCGCCCGCGCGGTGGCGATGATCAAGCTCGGGCTTTCGAAGGAACTTCGGCTTGGGAACCTTGAGGCCCGAAGGGACTGGGGGTATGCGGGCGATTACGTACGGGCCATGTGGCTGATGCTCCAGCAGCCGCAGCCCGACGACTATGTGCTCGCGACCGGGGAAACCCACTCCGTGCGGGACCTGTGCGACGAGGCGTTCTCCCACGCAGGGCTCGATTATCGAGAACACGTTGTTCAAGAAGCGGAAAGTTTTCGCCCGCCGGAGACCGCCCAGTTGGTAGGGAATCCCGCGAAAGCCCACCGCGTCCTCGGCTGGAAGCGGGAGGTTTCCTTCCGGGACCTCGTGCGGACGATGGTGGATTCGGACCTCGAGGCACTCCGGACGAAATGATCGAATCAACGGGAAATCCATCGCAAGGAGAAGCACACCGATGATCACGAGAACGACCTGCCGGGTCTGTGACGGTTCGCTGGAGCCCGTCCTCGACCTAGGCGAACATTACGTTTCCGACTTCATTTCGCCCGGCGATTCCGACGGAACGAAAGCCCCTCTCGAACTAGTGATCTGCCGCCGGTGCCGGCTCCTCCAGCTCAAGCACACCGTCCCCGGAGAAACGATGTACCGGAACTACTGGTACCGGTCCGGGACGAACCAGACGATGCGGAACGCCCTCGCCGACATCGCCAACAAGACGGAGACGCTCATCCACCTGCGCGAGGGAGATTCCGTCGTGGACATCGGCTGCAACGACGGGACCCTTCTTGCCTGCTACAAAACGGGAGGGATCCGGAAGATCGGCTTCGATCCGGCGGAGAACCTGGCCGTCTTCTCGCGGAAGATCGCCGACAAACTGGTCGTCGGATATTTCGAGGCCGAAGCGTTCCAGTCCGACGTGGATCTTCGCGGGCGACGGCCCAAGATCGTCACGAGCATCGCCATGTTCTACGACCTCGAGAACCCCAACAAGTTCGTTTCCGACATCAAGGCCGTGATGGACGCGGAGGGACTCTGGATCGTGCAGATGAGCTACCTCCCGCTGATGCTGAAGACGAACGAATTCGGCAACATCTGCCACGAGCACCTCGAATACTACTCCCTGAAGTCGTTCGAATACCTGCTGAACCTGCACGGGTTCGAGATCGTGGACGTGGAACTGAACGACATCAACGGCGGAAGCCTTCGGGCGTACATCCGGAACCGGAACGCCGACCCGAACCGGTTCGCGGACGCGACCTACCGGGAACTGGCCGCAGAGCGCGTGCAGTCCCTTCGGGAGCAGGAGGTGCGGCTCGGGTTGGACGACATCGAGGTCTACCGGGAGTTCGCCGTCTGGGTGAACCGGATCAAGGAGGACGTGGTCGGCTTCATCAAGGAGCAGGTGGCCCGGGGAAAAACGGTGTACGTCTACGGGGCATCGACCAAGGGGAACACGCTGCTCCAGTACTTCGGCCTCGACCGAACCGTGATCACTGCCGCCGCGGAGCGGAACCCGGACAAGTGGGGGAAGGTGACCGTCGGGACCCGCATCCCCATTGTCTCGGAGGAGGAAGCGCGATCAGCGAAGCCGGACTACTTCCTCGTCCTCCCTTGGCACTTCCTCGAGGAGTTCCGGCTGCGGGAGAAGGCGTACCTGCTTTCGGGCGGGAAGTTCATCGTCCCGATGCCGCACTTTACATTGATCTGATCAGATCGAGGTAAGCGTTTAACGAGCGGTTCCTTCGGTAGAGTTCGGCTCGCGCCCGGCCATGTAGTGCAAACCGCGCGGACAATCCGTCGTCCGTCAGGACCTTCCGCACACCTTCCGCGATCGACTCGGCCCGGTTCGGGTCCACGTAGAGCATGGCATCCCCGTACACCTCCCTGAAGACTGGGATATCGGAGCACACCACCGGCACACCGGCCGCCATCGCCTCCAGCGGGGGAAGCCCGAACCCTTCCGCGAAGGAAGGGAAAACGAACGCTTTCGCCCGGGAAAGCAGCCGCATAATCTCCTCGTCCGTCGGGTCGGGAATTTCGATCAACCGGTCTTTCAACCTCGGATCGGTCTTCCACCGGTCGACCATGTCGGGGGTCGTGTAGCGGCCCCCGGCGACGACCAGCCGCAATTCCGGGAAATCGTCCGCCAGAAGCAGGAACGCCCGGAGGACCCCCTCCACGTTTTTGTGCGCGATCCGCAGGCCGACGTAGAGGATATAGTCTTTCCCCTGGAGGGGCTCCGGAGGAGGCTCATCCCCCGAAGGGCCGAAAAAGATCTCCTTCACCCACGGGTAGATCACCCGGATCTTCCCCGGCGGGAGCGCGAACTCCCGGACCAGGTCCCCTTTCACCGTCTCCGATATGGTCACCACCGCCTCCGCCCCGTGGACCGCACGCGAGAGGAGCCGGCGGAAACCGGCCTTGCGGTACCACGGCAGCCGGAAATGCGGCGAGAAGACGGTGACGTCGTTGACGCTGACGATGTATCTCCCCGGTACGGACAGGGGGACGTTGTGCCCGGGGAAGAAACAGAGTCGCACCTTTCCTCGCAGGGAACGAAGGAAAACCGATTTTTGCGTCAGGTCGCCGAACCCCATCGGTCCGTACCCGACGAAGGTCGGCA
>Ga0315275_10005593_pt1 | contig 11933 bp, 5 predicted proteins | sample YL17G03_0_MG_FD_205557 | JGI IMG/M metagenome (GOLD analysis project Ga0315275, IMG submission 205557) | Sediment microbial communities from Yellowstone Lake, YNP, Wyoming, USA - YL17G03_0 | ecosystem: Environmental > Aquatic > Freshwater > Lake > Sediment | place: USA: Wyoming | collected... | reverse complement strand
GAGAATTTCCTAAGCTCGTTACCGCAGATGTCATCACCATTGCGATACAGATTCCAAAAACAACACCTAACCTGCCTACCGTTATCCTATTCTTTGATTTGTTCTTCATATATATTTCCCCTATCTTTATATTTATTTAATATTAATGAGAGCATGGTATATATGCTTTATGCTTGAGAAGGGATGATTATCAGTTGGGGGATTGGTAGAAGCAACAGGAGAAAATGATGATAGTAGTAGAAAAAGGAAGAGGGATCCTGCGCTCTTAAGTCCAAGAGAATGATATGACATAGTTGCTTGATCCTCATCGCAGGTTGCTGAGACATTGCTAATGGGTCTTTCTCACCCCAGGGACATGGGTTTCACGGTTGCCTACTATCTCGGAAGGAAAGAGAGGTACGGCGGTCGTGCTTCCGGTGTATATGGTTTCTTTTCTGGTGTAGAGCGATACCTTCATTGTCAAGAATGTTTACCCTGTTCATGTCGATTGCGTCTCCCAGAAAATTGAGGTGTGTTGTGTATTGTTTTCAAACCAAGTATAAATTTTTAAATAAAGGAAAGAATAGATGTAGGGAGGTTTTAAAAAAAAATAAGAGATTTATTTTTGTAAATCTCACCTCAAATCGCTTATCTACGATCCTAGACGAACTGGAAGAATTTTTGTATCAGCAGGCGAATAAACATGTAGAGATTCGGGATATACGAACAGGGTGTGCTGAGGATGTTACTTTCTTTGAGATGCCCTGCATTATCGTAGGCGATGGCTTTTACCTCCTGATTTTCTGTCCCCGTCCAAGTCCACTCATAGGGTAAAGTTGTGAGTGTTGCCTTGATTTCGTTATCGCAATAGAACTCTACTTTTTCCAGTCCGCTTGCAGCATCGCTTGCTGTTGCGGTGAATTTGACTTGGTTTTTTAATAATTTTTGTTTTGCGATCTCGATACTTGGTAGCGTTTGATCTATTTTAAATACGATAGGAAATCCATTCCATTTTGACCCATTCTTATCTACCCAATACCATGGTATGTTGTGTATTCCGTCGTCTGATATGGCGAATTTCCCCGTATATTTTATCCAGGTCGCTTCGATTTTGTACCATATCTCTTCTACGTCGGAAGGATTGTATTGGAACGATATATTGACCTCTGAGATATACCAGTTGTTATTGCCAGGGGTCCCGAAAACGAAAACGAGAGGAGATCCCTTGTTTCGGTCATCGTGTGTTTTTTCTTCGGTGTTGAAAGCAGCAGCGCCAAACGCGGTACACAATAAAATACCGGCTATGCAGATAGGTATAATTTTCGTCATAATTTTATTTCCCCTAATAATACATAAGGAGTGCTTATATAAATATGTTGCTGCCTTCTGATGTAAATTTCTAATTAAAATTATGTGTTTTAAAAAAATAAAAAAAAAATAAAGAGAGAAAGGGTGAGTGTTCACCCTTATTTTTGGTTGTTATGGCGTTTGTATTTACCGGATGATTGCCTTTGCTACGGTATGGCTCTGTTGTGACTGTTGTGTTAGGTCAAGGTTTGTTGGGTCTTCGATGGTCTCAAAGATGTTGTTTCCAGCGGTGTCATACGCGATTGCTTTGATGACGACGTTTGGAAGCGCGGTGAAGTTGTAAGACCAGCTATATTCTGGACCAGCTCCAATCACTGTTGCCTCAAGCCCTGCGTTAAAGTAGAATTCTACTTTAGCCATGCCGCTTGTCGCATCGTTGGCTGTGACAAAGAAGGTGAGTTCCCAGCCCTGTAACGCATTTCCACCAGTTACGTTATAGCTCATTGAGATGGTGGGTTTTGTCTTGTCGATCTTAATTACAGGTATGGTTTTTTCTACTTCTACGTTGCCGACCTTGTCAGTTGCTTTGTATTTCACAACGTGGTTTCCGCTGTCAGTGGTGAGTTTGAATCCTGCTGTTCCTGTGTAGGTCTGCCAGGCGCCACCGTCGATTTGGTATTCTATCTTTGCTACGCCGGAGCTAACTGCCGCAACCGTTGGATCAGCTGCTGTTAGCTTTATGGTGACATCGCTGACATACCAGCCGTTCTGACCATCGGGTGCTGCTGGGGTGACTGTATGTGCGCTCACTGGTGCTGTACCATCGCTACCTATTCCGATGGCTTTTGCGTTGTTGCCAGTAACATCATCTGGTCCTCCGGGTACTACGTTGGCGTAGAGTGCGTATACTCCTTCTAAGGCATAGAGCTGGCCTGTGAAGTCGCGTACTGACTCGCCACCAAGTGGGGTGAGAGCAATACCAGATTGTGAATCAGTGTAGAGTTGTGTTCCATTGACGGGTTCTGTGACATACTCGAATAGCGCTACATTAGCGGTAACAGTCTCTCCAAACGTACCAACGTTGTTTACGGTTACCTGTATTGGTTGGGTGGTTCCTTTCTTAACGTAGACTGTCACTGGTGGATGTCCTCCGCCACCGCCGCCGGTGGTTAAGCTGAACGCGAGGTTGTCATTAAGTGCGACACCGCTTTGTAACGCGTTTAGGTTGCCCTCAGGTGAGCCTCCTTGTAGCATCCAACCGAGATCGGGGGCATCGTGGCTCTGTATTCCAATCCAACCGTCTGCGAGTATCACTGCGTCAGGTAAGTCGACTGCCCAGTTGTATGCTTGGTACGCACCAGCATACATATCTCCGACTTCAAAGGTTGGTTCAAGATCTGTGAATGTAGCTACCACGGAACCAGGTGCACCACCGGCATCGGTGTAGAACATAATATCGAACAACATGCCAGTTGGATTACCTTGCGACCATCCGCCGCTGAAGATCAAGGGGAGACCAACCCATTCAACATCGGTGATTGGATCTGCGAGATCCCAGAAATCATCTTGACAGAGGTAGCCGGCACCTGAATCAGAGGTGTAGAAACTCCAGCTTTCATCTGGGGTGTACACGCGCTGTGAGAAGATAACGTCTCCAAGAGTTCCTTTTGCACTGCTTGGTTGGTTTATCTTCTTCATTGTTACATCATGGACGTAGGTTAAGGTGAAATCTTCTACCTTAGCATTGTTCGAAGAGTGTGTATCACCGGCAAGTAGGGTTTGAGCGTTGACAATATAGGTGATGACACCAGAGACGCCTGCATCTAATGCATCAGGCACAAAGGTATCAAAGGTAATCTCTCTGGTTGCTCCTGGTGCAAGACCGGTTTGTCCTTGCCAATCGTTATCGATGTATTCAGGGGAAACGCCGACGGAATAGACACGAACATCATCGATATACGCTCCTGGGTACGAGCTGACTGATGAGTCTGATCCGAAGTGGAAGCGGATCTTGATACTCTGGCCAGCATAGGCACCGAGGTCCATGACGATATATTTCCAGCCGCTGCTGCTTCCACTGAACCCGGGTTCTCCTGGAATTCCATAGTTACCGGTGGACATCGCGTCCTCATTGTATGGATTCAGATATGAGCCGAGTAGAGTCCACGTTGTATAGGGAGATACGGAGACTTTTACATTATAGCCATCCCAGTATGATTCTGAGTTGAACCAGTGCCAGTAGGATAGTTTTCCACCAGCTGGTACAGAGATTGCAGGAGAATCTAATCTCTCGTTTGCGTAATCGACGTAGTTACCACCAAGGACTGTTGCCCATAGTTTTGTTCCAGAGTATGCTGCACCAGGCCCGGATGTTGGAGTACCCCACTGCCAGAGGCCGTAACTTCCAGCTGCGGTGAATCCACCATTCGTTGCCTCGAAGTCTGTCGCGTATACATTGGTTTGAATCTCTTGACCAATCTGTATTTCTGTGTTGAACCAATTCTCTGAGAACTGACCGTAGTTTTTAATTACTGCTTTAACCACTTGTGCTTGTCCGAGTCCATCTGTAACTGGTGAGATGATCGAATCAACACCGACATCATGGAGGTAGGGGTAATGGATGATGAAGTTCTTAGTTGCACTGTCGTCTCCTGGTATTTCATCGCCAACCAGATACGTGGTAGCGACTGCTCTAAATTGTATGTCAACGTTTTCTGAAGATTGGTAACCGTATGGTGTCCATTCAGGGAATGTGACATCCATTGTTCCCATTGGGATATCAACGGTTAAAGTCGCGAAATAGTCATCTTGGTAAGTTGCTGGGGATCCCGGTTGGAAGAATTGCACATTATCTACATACCAGTAGTCAAAGTCGAATGGAACACCCCCGAATCTAAACTGTACTTGAGTACCTGTTCCTATATCACTGGTAATGTCAATGTCGTACAATGCAGGTCCCACGTTACCCATGACTGGGTTACTCCAGGGTTGCCTTTGTGTCCATGAGTCTCCTGAATTAGCTCTGGTTTCAACGTAGAAATACGTGTCGCCAGGATAATAATAATCGATGAAGCTTCTGAAATCCAGTTTTAAGGTTGTCGCGCCTACCGTATTAACTGCGCCGGACATAAGGAATTCTCCATTAACTGCGGTGCCATAATACAGGTACGCTTCTGGAGCTGTTCCACCTGCGGCGTTACCGGCACGTTGTGTCCAGTGGCCTGTTTGTGTCCATCCTGCTGGCATCCATGAGCCGAATGCTTCGTTCATAAAGTAAGTAGCTGGAGATCCGGGTACCCACCGGTCGATATTCATATCAACTTGGACTCCGGTTTCATCTTGAATCCCGTTGTTCATCAGGGTTGCTTTGGGGATAAACTTCTGAATGTTTCCCGCTGCAGGGCTGATGATAGCTGATACACCAACATCATGGGTAATATTCGCTGGGATTCCCGTAAGTTCAAAGGAGATACCATATTCTGCTCCAAATACGGTGGATCCAGGGGTCCATCGGTTATAACCGTAATCAGGGAAGGAAAGATATATTTGACTTCCTATCTTTGGTGCAGTGAGCCAGAAGAGGTTTTCAGCTGGGTTCGCGGTGACTTGGAATGACCACCAATACGTACCAGGGGCGGTTATCATTGCACTTAGACCCGTTACGGTTACTTTTATCTCAGGTCTGCTGAAATAAGTATTCCCGGTGTTGACCGCAGTGAACGCACAATTGTCAGCGTTATATATCTCCGTTGTTCCGGGGACACCGCTGACGTCAGCAAAGAGACCTGCGTCGATTCGGACGATATTGGCAGAACCACCTCCAGAATAGGTTAACATTCTCATCGATCCACCCTGAATAATACAAGGCATCGTGATTGTCATATCGTCAACCAATTCTCGGTTATACCCTGTCCAAACACCAAACGACAGACCGTTGACTCCATCAGGTAACCCGTTGTCCCATATTAATCCCCTCAGAGGTGACTGTGTTTGTTGTGTATTGAGCGTCCCTTCGGTTCTCATGGGTGATAGAATTCTACTATCAGCGGGATCGGCCAAAGATACTGCATTGGCTTGTTTTCCATTTACTACTATTGGTTTCAATGGCGTTGAGCTTTGTGTCGACAATGTTCCTACTGGTATCGCAGCACTTGTAATCATAGTTGCAGCGATAAGTAGTGCCGACATAAGCATCGTTGTATGCACTAGCTTCTTTTTCCATAAACTATTTTTTGTTTTCATAGAATTTTACCTCGCCTTACTCTTCTTAAATACGTTTGGTCTTTATAAATGTTTCGCATCACATATATATATTAATCAATATAAAAAATTAGATGCAATTAAAAAAATTCTTCTAAAAAATGAAAAATTACTCCTAAAGAAAATATATTTACGAACAGATTTCTCGCACTTTAATAGTATAAGTTGATTAAAAAATAACTGAGTAATATATTTGTACAATTATCCTTAAATATTATTAAACAAAATAAAAAAATAAAAAAAAAAGATACGCTACTGCACTTTAAGGACGAATGGCCCAAACATTCGGGCAGTTGCTGTTTTTTCTACATCACCTGCGGTGACGAGAATGTCCACAGAGCCAAAACCAAACACAAAGCCGGTTTTAACCTTCGGACCTGATCCTGGAGAAATCGTCGAGATATTCCCTGTGGTTCCACGTCCGCGAAGAACCAGGCCACCATCGAGAGAAATAGACCATGTGACATTAGACGCGTCCGCGCCTCCGGTATTTTTTATTACCGCTGTAATACCGAAACCACCGGTGATTGCGCCTATTTCAATGTGGGGTAACGCCAGTATCTCTATACTGGAGGCTTCTGACCATCCGCTTTCCAAATAATCTACATCTCTGGCTTTTACCGTGATGTTATAGATGCCTGCCGTGGTCCATGTATGGGTAAATCCTATGGTTTCTCCAGAGGTATAAGGACCAAACCAATCGCTTACTTCGTCACCCCAGGAAATCATATAGGATACATCACTATTCTGTGGATCTGTCGTACTGGTCGTGAACGTGTACTCCACTCCGACATCCCCAGTAGCAGGTCCGGTTGGTTTATCAGGAGTATTTGGCGGCGAGTTAATGGTTCCGCGCCAGACTTTGACAGAGGAATCACCAAGAACATTGTACTCCTCAAAGTAGTACTGACTCATTCCACCACCGCCATAGTGTTGATAAAGATAGTACAGAGCCATGTTGGTCATACCGCCGATAGACTCAATGTCATCATCCCACCAGGCCTGAAACATGTTTCTCTCTAAGATATCATCTTCATCCCAATAAGAATAGGTCGTCGCACCCCAGAACGCAAGACCACCTTTGTTTGGTGCACGCAGCCATGTTTCTCCAAAGCATTCACTAACGGTAAACTGACATGTAAGACACGCGTGGCTAGCAACAAATGGGTACATTCCATCGTTGGTAAGGCTGTTTACATTACTTTGGCCAAATGCAGGACCTGACCATGAATCTGTTGAGCCATGACCTGTGTAGATTGCAAGACTGCGTCCATCGTTTAAAGAGTTGAGGATATCCTGGGTATCAGCGCCATAAGTGTGTGCGTATAGTTTGTCGCTTGTGTAATCATTTGGTGTCATATAAATATCAATCACATAGTTTTGTGTAGCTTCAGCAACAGTCCAATAAGTATAATCATCTGATGCCATAAAAGCTCCCTTCTTAACCCAAGCTTCATCAGGGAACGATCCTGTTTCATAATAAATTGTCTTATCTACCATCACAGTGACTTGCTCTGCAGTCGCAGCAGGGAATCGACTAATGATAATATCAGCAAAATAGTTACCAGAATCAATGGTGACATAATATAAATCTGTACATGTACCTGTATAGGAACCGGTCCATGTTGGAATCTGTGGGGAATCACCAACTAAAAGAATATAGGTTGGTGGGATCTCCCAGTTATTGTACGCATCGACAATATACGCTTTGATGTTTTCTTTGGTTGGTCCACTGGGGATCTCCGAGGTCATCGTGACCGTCACATCAAATCCCTTTGATTCTTTATACGTTGCAAGCGATTGAATGGCATCGAAGAATGCATCATAAACAACGATGAGATACCCTTCTTGTTTTGGTTCCATTCTTTCAGTTCCAAGTAATGAGCCATAGTTGATGAACGATGCGGTAAATAATTGTTCAAAGGAGGAGGTGGTATACCGATCAATTTTTTCTGCAGTCCGTACAAGGTCACTCCCAGGGAGGTTTATGCGCACCTGACATTGAGTCATGATTCTCAGTTCGCCTGACACAGGATTATATTGCACCGGTGAAATTTCCAAAAATCCAATGTTTCGTCCCCGCAGCTCTCCAATGACATTTACCGTAGCAAATGTTGAAGGCTGAAATGCATTTGTTGTATAGTACATATTATTCATAGCAAATTCAACAGATGCTCCCTCAATTTTAACGAGTGATGGTTGAACCGGAATAATCGTTGAGGGAAGATCTAATGCTGCTAGTGAGGTTATCTGCCAGGAAATCGATTCAACTATTAACTCAGGGTTTGCACCTTGGGGGATTTCGATAAATCGACAGATTGTCGGAAGCTGAGCTTCGCCGATGACCGTAGTCACGCCTTCGTCCGGCAGATCAAAAGTAGCAAACTCTTGTCCAGCTAGCGTAGATCGCCCAAAGACGAGAGTCGGTGGTGTGACGGTGACAATAATGGTTGGCAAGTCTCCCTCATAAAACGTTGATTCGACGGAGATGGATTTCGTAGATATCGATGTATTAGTTGCATGGAACGCACTGACTCCAGTAGAGAAGAGGAGTATCAGAGCAACAGTTGCTTGAATAAATAAATTTTTCTTATTCTTCCACTTCATATTCTTCATATCCCCTATACTATTCATTAGTAATTATCCTAACAAAAATCATATTTATATACATATCGCCCGTATGAAAACCAATGAAATAGTGCCATAAGGCTGCGCTATACCCTCACCTCGTATACCATCCGTTTGTTTTTAAGATACCAGATATTCATACTATTGTTTTTTTTATCTTCTAAAGAACCATGTAAAGCGCAGGTGAAACCCCTGCCGTGCATAGCCGAAAGAAAAACGATTGATTGACGAAAAACAACAAATGCGGTTTTTCATCTGCAGGTTCTTACTATGTTTCAGACCACGCAGTATTCCCAACCAAAACTATAAAAAAAAGTTTTTTGGAAATCTTTTTAAAGAGCCAGTTACTCTCCACCTGTAATTTTGAGGAATACAGTATGGAAAAACAAAAAATAGTTCTTGGATTGATTGCTACGCTGGTCTGCTCTTCTCTCATGATAAGTGGCTGTACGCAACAAAACTCACCATCAGATCAAAACAAACCATCAACCGAAACAGTACGACAGATCCTTGAGAAAGCTAAGACAATCGAATCAGTGTATTTTGAAGTTAATATATCTGAGTTATCCTCCGGTGTTCCAGTACAAAACGTCACGATGAAAATATGGCAAAAAACACCGTATATGAAGGAAAACGCGTCATACTCTTATTCTGATAACACAACCAATGTTTCATACATCCAACGTCCTGAGGGGATTTATCAATACGTCGCTACGCAAAATAAGTATGTACTTTACCAAGAAATTGGCCTTCCTCAACTCTCCACAGGAGATGTGGCAGAAGACCTTCTCAACAACCAGACAATAACGATTCTTGGAACAGAGAGTATCAATGGAATAACAACGACTGTTATCCAATATTCGTCAAATGAGTCTGAGAATTCAACCAGGACAATGAAAATGTGGATTTGGAATGAAAAAGGAGTTCCGTTAAAAGTATTTGAAACAAGGATAAGAGACGAGATTACTATTACGTGGGACTATCAGTACCTTAACTATTCATTCATAGATATCCCTGACAGCACTTTCAACGTGGAATAGTCAAACGAAAAGACACCGTTCATTCCTTCTTATTTTTTCTCTTTTTTTTATAAAAAAAGGTTTTTATTTAATTTTATACAACAATTGAGTAGCTAGTCAATTCATCCCCTACGCTAACGTTTTAAAAAAAACGAAACAATTATATCGTTTTTTGGTGGTGAACATCATGGTGGCCGGATGTTTCGTGTGGAGAAAAAAGAGATACGGTTTTCAACTGTGGGTTTTCCGCTTATATTTCAGAGCATATAGTATTCCAAGCTCATAACCAAAAATTTATTTTTTTATGATAATCAGCGGTCCGAGAAGGAATGCTGATATGGTTTTTTCAGCTACATGCGCAGTCACTGTTATTGTAATTTTCCCAAAACCAAAGAGAAATCTCGTTTGAATCTGGGTGGATAATCCAGGTTGGATTTTCGTAATCGAGCCAGTGGTCTGACGTCCGAGAAGGACCAAACCGCTCTGAAGGGTAATAGACCAGGTAACATTGGATGCTTCACTGGTACCGGTATTTTTCACCTCTGCGGTGATGCGACCAAAACCACTAGTGATCTCACCAATCTCAACAGGAGGGGATGTCTCGATACGGACAGTGATGGGATCGGACCATCCACTTTCTATTCCAAGAACATCTTTTGCTTTTACCTTCACGGTGTAATTACCGGAAGTGTTCCAGGTATGCGTTGCCTCAGCAATAGCACCAGAATCAAAGGGACCAAGCCACGTGCCCATCGCGTCACCCCAGGACCAGAGGTAGTACACTTGCTGGGATTCAGGGTCAGTGGTGGTAGTGGTAAACGAATATTCTACATTGGATTCACCGGTGCCGGGGCCATCTGGTTGAGCAGGGGTGTTTGGTGGCTGGTTTTCGTTTTCTGCAGCAAGGTTCTGAACTGCATCGATATCAACCCCTGGATTGTTCTCGCTGGGACTTCCATTTCCGTCATCCACGATTTTTACGTATCTGGCTGATTCGACTGAACCATCAGCAAAATCAAACTCCGCTGTTCCCATTCCCGTTCCTATATTCTTCCAAGGACCATTCCAATTGGTGGAGACATATACCGTGTATCCATCGGTCGTAGAACCACCTTCAAATACCTGGAGGTCAGATGCATCAGGGAGATCGGTAATTTCGTCAGCCATATCTAAGATGATTGACCCACTGACACCAAGCGATGCACAGATTTCATCAGGGGGTCCAAGTGAGGATATACCTTCGCTGGGATTATTTTGATAGTTATCAGACGGAGCATAGTACGCACACGTGGTGACTTGATAGGCATAGAATTGGTTACTCGGATTTAGTTCAACATTCAGTACTGTCGGATCTCCTGAATCTACTTGAACGGAAAATGTTTTTTCCTCGAAACCATTGGCTCGATAATGAACCGTATAAGTCCCAGGTAAGAGCACGCAATGGTAATCTCCAACCAGTGGATCTGCGAAACAAGGCCAGGGTGCCTCTTCAACCCAGACCGTCGCAGCAAGTGGTTGCCCGTTGTTTGCATTCGTTACCACACCGGTAATCCCCATGTCTGCGGCATCAATCAACTCCAGCATCGCATCCCGGTTCAAGTCCCATGCCTGCGGGATATTAGAGCTCTGCACTTCAATGGTCCAGTCGATATCTCCACGGCATCCAAAACTAAAATCATTACAATCCCCAAGGGTTTGGTACCAGTCGTACCCTTCGACAACCCAATATCCATTATGAGAGCCGTACTGTTCAGAGAGAAATTCAACAATGTCGTTATTAGGGACCCGTTGAGATTTATAGTTCCAAACATAATTGACAATATCCCCGGAGCAATGGAAGGATAACGAAAGGACGAAGTTGTTCTGTAACGCATTGTTACGCATCGCCTGTGTCTCAGGCTCAGAATAAGGGGTTGAGCTTTCTGGCATGTACCCATAATTCCTGTTGAGGTCGATACCATGAGCATTGTACCGAGTATTGGCTTCTCTGCCATCAGGGTTCACCATCGGGATAATCCATATCTCTCGGTTATTAACTAACTCGGTGATTGAGGGGTCGATGTTGTAGTTTTCGGTGAGAAGTAAAGCAAGATTCAACGGTAACTCCGCAGACATCCATTCGTTCCCATGGTGAAGACCACAAATGCGGACCTCTGGTTCGTTTTCCTCAGAATCAGGGTTATCCGTGATCTTCAAACCCCAGAGAACCCTCCCTTGTACACTCTGCCCCAGATCATATAAACGAGTGATGTCGGGGTAGGTGTTTTCGATGTTTTGAAGTTCGGTTGTCATCTGTGCATACGTATGAAAATCACGTTCAGAATCAGCGGAATGCTTCCACCCTTTCTGCTCCGCAAGCTCATCAGGCACAATCTTGGGGGCAAGATTCATAGCGGATAGCCAAGCGAATTCCTCTGTAGATACGAGGACGACCGCGGATGTTCTGGACCGGTCAACCTCAAGGATGGTAATTCGATGTTGAATGATATCACCAAGGGTGCTTGGCTGAGAGAGGACAACAGCTGCAACGATGGAATCTAAAGAATGATTCATTGTTTCTTGTGCAGTCGAAAATCCTCCAAAAACCGTAGCAATGCCCATCGTGAAAAACACGAGAAAGGCACATATTTTTTTATTTTCAAGACTTTTGTGGTTCATATGGTATCTGCCCCTATTCTTCAGTATTTTCGCAACAATGTACCTGCCATTTCTTTTCGATTCTAAAGAAGAAAGGTTGGA
>Ga0315275_10005591_pt1 | contig 11934 bp, 9 predicted proteins | sample YL17G03_0_MG_FD_205557 | JGI IMG/M metagenome (GOLD analysis project Ga0315275, IMG submission 205557) | Sediment microbial communities from Yellowstone Lake, YNP, Wyoming, USA - YL17G03_0 | ecosystem: Environmental > Aquatic > Freshwater > Lake > Sediment | place: USA: Wyoming | collected... | reverse complement strand
AAATATTGATGACTGGTTATTGATCTCTTTCATTCCTTTTGAATCGAGATACGATATGGAGACCGCCTCCGCCGAAAAAAAATCTGTTTTCGACTGGATCATCCGGGGAGCCTTCTTTCTCATCATTGTTCTCGTCCCGCTCTTTTTCAGCTTTCAACTCACCACCTATACCCTTCCCAAGGTGGTTCTGAGTCAGGTCCTTGTCTGTCTTCTTCTGGGGGCCTGGTTGATCAAGATGACGCTCCGCGGGGACGTTTTCTTCAAACCGTCCATGCTCTTCTTTCCGATTCTGGTCTTTTTTGTGGTATCGGTTGCTTCGCTTTTCAATGCGATGAGCCTGCCGGGCGGGGTCAGCCTCCTCTGTCAAGTCTTTGCCTATGTGGCGGTTTATTTCGTGGTGATCAACCACTTCGGAGAAGAGGAGATGGAGACCTGGGTGTTGATTTTGACCCTTGTGGGTTTTCTCCACAGCAGCTATGGAATCCTGCAATATTTTGGGATCGATCCCCTTCTCAAAGGGCTCCACTATGTTCCCCATATTCCTTTCTCAACACTGGGGCACCGAAATCAGGTCTCGCAATACCTGCTATTGCTGATTCCTCTCTCAGCCATTTTCTCGTTTCTCACCTCTTCAAGGGTAAGACAAATCATTTTGGGGATCAGCACTGTGGCGATGACCTATCATCTCTATCTCACGAAGAGCCGGGGAGGAATTTTGGGATTTCTCTTTGCCCTTTTCCTCTCTGCGGGAATCCTCCTTTATCGTTGGCTATCGAGATCCCCCTTCTTTCAACGGAGAAAATGGGTTTTCCCCCTAAGTCTCGCTCTCCTCATCCTCGTCCCTGTCCTCATCCTCTTTTGGCCGGCGCCCCTCACCCTGAGGGCGAAGTACCTCAATCCGATCGGTTACTATATCCACTCTATCGACGGTTCGAGGATCCCGGCCCAACAAGCCATCCGGATCGAGTTGGATTATCGCATCCTGCGAGGTGATCCGAAGAAGCCCGGTTATGTGAACCTCTACGGAGAGCGGGTCAACACCCCTCCGATTTTTCTGTCTCAAGAAGGGGGGGGGTGGAATCATCTCCAGAAGGAGGAAATCATAGCTTCAGCCACGCCCGGTGACGATCTTAAACTGAGATGGATTCCAGGGAGCGACGGTTCGGTCCTCCAGGTGAAGAACGTGATCGTCGAAACGTCGGATGGGGTTCGGCTGATCAAAGACGCCTTCCTCAATCGGTTTTTTTCGAAATTGGGCGTGACGGAGATTGACAAGACTGTTTCCACCCAGGCCAGGCTCAATATGTACCGGAACACGATCGAGATGATCAAAGACGAATTCCTTCTGGGTGTGGGATTTGGGAATTTTAAATATGTCTATCCGCGATATCGTGATCGAGGAGAGTGGGCCTTATCGGGATTGAATACCCGCGTCGAGCAGGCCCACAGCGAATACCTTCAGATCTTTGCCGAGGTGGGGATCATCGGCCTTCTGGCCTTTTTCTGGATTCTGGCCGGGATTGGAAAAATGGTTTGGGGAATTGTCTGGTCCGGGGATTCCGGTCCTCGATTCTGGAAAGGGTTGGCCTTCGCGACGGGTATCCTTGCGACCCTGATTCAATCCTTTTTCGACTTTAACCTTCAGAATCCTGCATCAGGGGCTCTCTTCTGGATCGCCATCGGATTTCTGGAGGTCCTCTATCGTCCCGAAAAGGCGGCTCAGGGACAACCGGAAGGTCCCCCGGTCGATTTTCGAATCGGCGCAAAGAGGCTTCGAGCAATAGCGATAATCGGAATTTTGGTCTGTCTCTCTGCAGGGCTTTACTATTCGGTCAGGCCGGTGGTTGGAGACTTTTATCTCAAGAGGGGAAGAATCTATTCGGAGATGAAGGATTGGGAAATGGCGTTTTATTATTTTGAGCGAGCCAGCCTTTATTCTCCTCACAATTTCGATGTCTATTTCCATTTAGGCCAGACCTGCGACCTCGCCAAGGATTATGATCGGGCGGTGATCTATTATAAGAAGGCCCTGCGCCTGCATCCCTATTTTATTGAGGCACGAAATAACCTGGGGGCTGTCTACATTCGACTGGGCCTGATCGATGAGGCGATTGAGGAGTTCAAGGAATCGATTGAGCTCAATCCCTATTATCCAGGATCACACAACAATCTCGGGTATCTCTACAGCAAGAGGAATCTCTTCAAGCAGGCCCTCGATGAATACCAGAAGACCCTCGAACTCGACCCGCAAAATCCGGAAGTCCATAAGAATCTCGGGCTTCTCTATTATTACAAGCTCAGGGATTATCCAAGGGCGAAAAGATATTGGGAAAGGTATCTGATCCTAAACCCTGAAGATTCCCAGAATCCCACCATCCGGGAGAAGGTTGAGGAAATCAAAAGGCTTCGACCCACCCCTTGAGCAGAAAGGATTTCATCTCCCTTTGCAAAGGGTCATGGAAATGGAGTGCGAACGAGATCCTTAACCTGATCGGGGACCTGTTTTACGAGGATCCGGTTCAGCATGATAGGCCCCATTCTCACGAACAGGTCGGCAGACCCCCCAGTTTCCAAATCATAGAGGGTGTAAAAGCCCTTCATTGAGGTCGTCGTACTCGCTGAACCCAGGGGTCTCAAGATGATCGTGGCTCCGGCGGGAAGCCCGGTTGTTGAGTCGTTAAAGGTTGGGATGAAGAGGACAATAATATTGTTTCTGACAAAGAGATTGTAGGGCTCCAGGATATAGTCCTGGTTTAGATCATCCCAGATGACGAAGGCGGCCGTCCCCGTGTTGGAACTGCCTTCGAACGTAATATACATAAAGGAGGCTTTTTTCCCTCTGGCCTGGAGAGTGGTCCAGTCCCCTGTCACGAAATCCCCTTGTTCGTAGGTTCCTTTTCCTGACCACCATCCGGCGATGTCATACTGGGCCCAGGCTGGAGGCCCAAACAGAACAAAACTTATCATTAATACGAGGCAGAAGAAGATCTTTCTCATCATACGGTCCCCTTTCTCTATAATAGACATGGTGAGAGGTATGCTCTCCACAGAGAGCAAGCATTTTCTATACCGATCTCCCAAAAAAAATCGACTCATTTTTCATTTATTATGGAATTCGTCAATAATTTTCCGAAATGACAAGTATTTTTTGAATATTTCTTAGGATGGCATTGTCAAAAGAAAGAGGATAGGAGCGGAGATCAGAAGATGCCTGAGGAGCAATGGACTGGTAAAAAATTTACCTATTCTTGAAACAGATGGAAGATTTTGTGACGTCTTGGATCAGACGGACAAAGGCATTTATAAACAGACTCTATTTCCTGTCACTATTTTTGCATAATCTATCAAATTGTGGTAACATAAAATGATTTAAGGATTATTCTCGACAGGAGTTATTCAATTATCTGAATTTAAAGGATTTTCTGAAGTCTGAGGATTAAGAGATGAATTTCATGGAAAGGCCTTTTTTATCTTTTTTAATCGAAAGTGGAGCTGTTTCAAAGGAAAGCCTGGAGAAGATCGTTCCATCCAATGGCAGTGCCGGAAATCTTTCTATAGAGGGGTTGCTGGTCACTTCGGGGGTGATGACGGAAAAGGAGTTGATGTCTTCCGTCGAACAATTTTACGGCGTCCCGCCGGCAACTCTCAGCGATTTTCCGCAAGAGCCCCCCCTCCTCAACAACCTTTCCATTCAATTCATGAAGGAGGCCAAATTCATCCCTGCCCGGCTCACCGATAACGAATTAACGGTCATCATGAGCAATCCTCTCGATTTTTACACCTTCGATGCCATTCGGCTCGCAACCGGATACGAGGTCCGTGCGCTTTACGGCAAAGAAGACGGGATTCTGTCGGCCATTGAACAGAACTATGGCTCGGGTTTGACCTCCATGGAAAAGATCATTGAAGACATTGAGAGCGGGTCTACCTACCAGGGAGAGGATGAAGAGAGCATCGATCACCTCCGTGATATGGCCTCTGAAGGGCCTGTCATCCGGCTCGTCAACCTCATCATCACCCGGGCCATTGAGACGAGGGCGAGCGATATCCACTTCGAGCCCTTTGAGGATTTGTTCCGGGTTCGCTACCGAATCGATGGCGTCCTCCATGATGTCGAGTCCATGCCCAAAAAGCTTCAGGCGGCCATGATCTCCCGTGTCAAGATCATGGCAAAACTGAACATCGCAGAGAGACGCCTTCCCCAGGACGGCAGGATCATGCTCCGGGTAAAGGGCAAAGAGATCGATTTCCGGGTTTCCACGGTTCCCACGATCCATGGGGAGAGCATTGTTCTCCGAATTTTAGACAAGAGCAACATTGTCCTCGATGTTAAGAAACTGGGTTTTCCCGGGGATACCCTGGAGGAATTTCAAGAACTGATCAAGAGACCTCATGGGATCATTCTCGTCACCGGTCCCACGGGAAGTGGAAAGACGACCACCCTCTACTGCGCCCTCGAAAAGATCAACTCCCCGGAGAAGAAGATCATCACGGTTGAGGACCCCGTCGAGTATCAGCTCAAAGGGATCAACCAGATTCAGGTTAAGCCTTCCATCGGGCTCACCTTTGCGAATGCCCTGCGATCCATTGTCCGGCAGGACCCGGATGTGATCCTCATCGGCGAGATTCGAGATGCGGAGACAGCGGAAATCGCCATCCAATCCGCCCTGACCGGTCATTTGGTTCTCAGCACCCTTCATACGAATGATGCTCCCAGCGCCATCACCCGATTGATCGACATGGGAATGGAGGATTACCTTCTCTCCTCGACGATCATTGGAGTATTGGCTCAACGTCTGGTCCGGGTCGCCTGCCCCCATTGCCAGGTCCCCTGTACGCCTGACCCGGCCCTTCTCAGGGAGATGAGGCTGGACCTGAAGGATCTTTCCAATTTTCAAATCTCGGAGGTCAAGGGGTGCGAGAGTTGTTCCCAGACGGGGTACTGGGGCCGCCAAGGGATCTTCGAGTTTTTTAAGATCACGGACGAGATCCAAGGGCTTGTTTTGGGGAAGAAAGATTCCAACATCATTAAAGAGGCAGCCCGAAAGCAAGGGATGAGGACCCTGAGGGAGGATGGCTGGTTAAAGGTGAAGCAAGGGATCACCACGATCTCAGAGGTCTTGAGGGTGACCCAGGAGGAGGAGGTTCTTTAAACGACCGATGCCGGAGTACCTGTATAAAGCCACCACGCTCAGCGGACAGACCGTCGAAGGCTCCATGGAGGGGATCAATGAAGAGATGATTGTCAAAAGCCTCCACCAGCTGGGCTACATTCCCATTCGAATCGCCACCACTCAGGAGAAGGGGTCCGGAGGCCGGTCCTTTTCCTTTCTTCCCAAGCGGGTTGGGGTAAAAAGCCTCATGATCTTCACCCAGGAGCTCTCCACCCTTGTTTCGGCAGGATTATCGATTGACCGGAGCCTTGAACTCCTGGGGGGCCTGACAGAGAGCGAACGCTTGAGCGAGGTGGTCAAAGACGTGTTGAAAAGGGTCCAAGGGGGGAGTTCCTTGGCGGAGGCCCTTGGAGGTCATCCCCGCATCTTTTCGAAACTCTATGTGAATATGGTCAGGGCCGGGGAATCGGGAGGGTTTTTAGAGACGATTCTCTCCCGTTTGGCTCAGTATCTTGAAAGCTCAAAAGAGATCAAAGATCAGATTGTTTCAGTGATGATCTACCCGCTGATTCTCATGATGGTCAGCGGGGCCTCCATCACCGTCCTCGTGACCTTCGTGATTCCAAGGTTTGCGACGGTCTTCTCCGACATGGGGCAGGCGATCCCCCTGCCGACGCAGATCATCCTTACCGTGAGCCAATCCGTCAGGGATTACTGGTGGGCGGGAGTGGGGATGATGGCTTTGATGTATTTCGGTCTCAAGTTCTATACCCGGGATGAAGAGAGGAGATGGCAATGGGATCGATTCAAATTGAGATGGGTTGTGATCGGAGACCTCATTAAAAAGACCGAGGTCGCCCGGTTTGCGAGGACGCTGGGAACACTCCTCCAGAGCGGGGTTTCGATCCTGCCTGCCTTCAATCTGGTCAGGGAGATCTCCCAGAATCAAGCCATCTCGAGATCGATCAGTCATGTCCACGATCGGCTGAGAGAGGGGAAAGGGATTTCGAAATCGCTGGAAGAAACCGGGGTTTTCCCGCCTTTAGCCGTCCATATGATCGGAGTCGGAGAGGAAACCGGAAGGCTTGACGCGATGTTGATTAAAGTGGCAGAGTCTTATGAAGAAAATGTTCGGACGGCGGTCAAGCGGTTTGTCTCTTTACTGGAGCCGATGATCCTCCTGATCATGGGCGGGGTGGTTGGGTTTATCGTCCTCTCCATCCTGCTTGCGATTACGAGCATAACGGAGATGCCTTTTTGATTGTAACAAGTTGATGTGCCCTTAGAGGTTTACAATTTGTACGGACGTTTTTCCGGAAGGAGGCGTTTTATGAAGGAAAGAGAGAAGGCCCGGCAGAAAGAGAGAGGGTTCACTTTTTTCGAAATTCTGGTGGTGGTTACCATCATTGGGTTACTGGCTGCCCTGGTGGCGCCTCGACTCTGGAAAAAGATCAGCGGTGGGAAACAGGTTGCTGCAAAGGCGCAGATTGAACTCTTCGGCACGGCCCTCGATGCCTTCAGGCTGGACACAGGAAGGTATCCCACGACAGAAGAAGGCCTGAAGGCTCTTCGAGAGAAGCCCTCTGCAGCCGAAAATTGGGAGGGGCCCTATCTCCCCAAAGAGATCCCCGTCGACCCCTGGAGGACCCCGTACGTTTACAAGTCCCCTGGGGAGCATGGTGATTATGACATCCTCTCCTACGGATCCGATAAAGTCGAGGGAGGTGAAGGGGAGAGTGAAGATGTCGTGAGCTGGAAGGATATCGGGAAGTGAAAGACAGAGGGTTCTCCTTACTCGAGCTGATCATTGTGCTGGTTCTTCTGGGGCTCTTCACTGCCCTGATGGCCCCCTCCTTTTCCCGGTTTTCAAAATCGGTTGAGTTGAAAGGGGCGGCCAAAAAGGTTGCATCCATTCTCCGATATTACCGGAGCGAGGCGATCAACAAAGGGAAGGTCTATCAGGTGCTTTTCGATTCGAATCTGATGAAGGTGAAGGTCCAATCGATCGAGGGGGAGGACCAGGAGAAAACGGAAAAGAAAGAGGCCACGGGCGCTCCCAAAGCCTTTCCCCTTCCCGCAGGCGTCCAGATGAAAGAGTTGAATTTCGAATCGACCCAGTATCCCTCTGATCTTCCTGCCATTGAGTTTTATCCCAACGGAGGATCAAACGGAGGAGACATTCTTCTCGATACGCGAAGCCAGAAAGGGTTTAAAATCAAGGTCAATTTCCTCACGGGAAAAGTGGCCATCGAGAAGGCCTAAGCGGAAAAAAGCGATGCCAAATGTCAAAATCCAAGATTGAAATTGAATAAAAGGACGATTTGATAGGTCAAAGGAGTCAATGCCTAATGACAGAGTCCATGATTCGGCAAGCGTTCGACTGAGCTCACCACGATCATCCTGAGCCTGTCGAAGGATGGCATCTGAACTCTGACGTCTGGATTTAATGAGCGATCTGTATGCATAAAGGAAGCAGAGCCGATAAGAACGGGTTTACCCTGATCGAGGTCGTCATTGCCGTTGCCATTTTGGGGATTGGACTGACCGTCATCATGGAACTCTTTTCCGGAGGACTCCGTTTGGCCAGGGTCTCCGGAGAGTATACGAAGGCCATGAATTTTGCCTCTCTCAAAATGGAGGAGATCGCCACCCAGAAGACGGTCGAAGAAGGACAGGCTGAAGGGGAGTTCGACAAAACCTTTCGATGGCAGGTGGGTGTTGAAAAAGTGGATATTCTTCCGGGGGATAAAGGGACAGAGTTTAAGCCCCCTGCGAACCTTTACCACATCCGGCTCCTTGTCCTCTGGAAGTCGGGGTCGAAGGAAAGGTCTGCCAGTCTTGAAACGTATAAAACCGTAAAGTCCGGAATCGATGAAAAGAAGAGTTAATGTTTCTCATCCCCGGGGATTTACACTGCTCGAAGTCGTTGTGACCATGACGATTTTCGGGCTCATCGTTCTCATCGTCTTCGGGGCCTTCCGTCTGGGTCTCCACGCCTGGGATCGTGGAGAACAGACGAGAGAGGAATATCAGCGGCAGAGGACCGCCACCCAGTTGATCAATCGGCAGATTAAGTCCATGGTTCCTTATAAGATTAAGACCCAGAAGGCAGAGGGAGATTATCTTGCCTTTGAAGGAAAAGGCCGTTCTCTGAAGTTCGTCTCCACCCTCTCCCTCAAGGCGGCGCGGCCTGACGGGTTGGTCTTCGCCGTTTATGAATTTAAAGATGGAGGCTCCGAGGGCGGCCGTCTGGTGGCCTACGAGAAGCGGGTGGTCAACAAGGATTTTTTTGAAGAGGGCCCGGCAGAAGACCAGGGAATCTCCGTCCTTGAAGGGCTTTCGGATGTTCGCTTCGAATACTTCCGGGAAGAGGATAAGGAAAAGACACGGGCTGAGGGCTGGATGAACGAATGGAGCGCCAAGGAGGAGAAGGAATTGCCCAGCGCCATAAGAATGATCCTCACGTTCAAGAACGGGAAAAGCGAGAAGGAAGAGACTCCTCTTACCCTTCTCGCTTCCATCGCTGCTTATCAATTTGAAGACACGAAGGCGGGCCCCACGGGATTTGGGAGAAGGGCCATTCGACAGAGATTCCAAAAACAATGAAACTGAGAATTTCCGATTTCCGATTTCTGATTTTAGATTTCAAATTCCGAATTCCGAATGCGGCACTTCGAACTTCGAGGGGCGTAGCCTTGATCATGGTGCTATGGGTGATTGCGATTCTCTCGGTGATCGCTCTGGAATTCGCTTTCGCCATGAGGACGGAGGTCATGATTGCCCGGCATTATAAGGGAGAGGTGCAGCTCTATGCCTATGCGGAGGGTGGAATTCATCGTGCGATTGCGGAGCTGATTTACAAACACGACCCTGCGATTCAGCAGATGCGAAAGGCCGAGAAGGTCATAGAGGATCCGGAGAAAAAGGAATGGATCACCGATGGGAGGCCTTACCTCCTTCCTTATGACCAGGGGACCTGCGAGATTCGAGTGATGGGTGAAGCGGGCAAGGTGAATGTCAACACCGTTTCCGACCCTACCCTTCGAAAGATGATCGGCCAATTGGGCCTCGAGGGGGAGGCGAGGGATGTGGTCGTCGATTCCATCCTGGACTGGAGGGACCCGGACGATTTCTATCGAATCAATGGCGCGGAGAGCGATTACTATCAATCCCTGAAGGAGCCCTATCATTCCAAGAATGGAAACTTCGATTCGATCGAGGAGCTTCTCCTCGTTCGGGGAGTGACTCCAGCCCTCTTTTATGGTAAAAAAGGGACCAAGAATGAAGAGGAAGGGGAGGGGGAAAAAGAAGGGCCCATCGGCCTCAGGGACCTCTTCTCCCTTTACTCTTCCGGGGAACAGATTGACATCAACAGCGCCGCCCTGCCCGTCCTGAGGGTGGTCCTGGGGCTTCCGACGGAAGTGGCTCGGTCCATCGTGAAGGCAAGGGAGGAGAAAGGATTTTCCAACCAGCAGGATCTGACCCTGAGGGTTCCCGAAGTGGGGCCCTTCATCGGAGAAGCAGGAAAGCTGATTGTCTACCAATCCGCGACCCCTTACTATACGATTGAATCGAAGGGAAAAGGCAAAGAGGGGGGCTCCGTTCAGGGAATAAAGGCGATCGTCAAAATCGATCCAAGGGAAAGGACCGGTTACAAAGTTGTGCAATGGGTGGATCGGCTCCTCTGATCGAAGAGCCAAAACTGGAACCGAAGATGATTAAAGTTTCCCCTCACCCCCCCCTCTCTCCCTCGGGGAGAGAGGGGGGGGAGGGGGCTAAGCCGGTCTGGCAGGCACGGTGGCCTGCCTAACAAAAGATCGATAATTCTTAACAATTTAGCGTTTTAAAAAATAATTGTAGTGTAGGCCCTTGTGGCCGTATATTAAAGACCTGAAAACGAAATTTGTCCTTGTTTTGGCTACGGGCATAAAGCCCTACACTACAGGTCATATTTGTCTTTTCTTAAAAGAGCTAAACAGTTGCGACCATTCTTTGTCGAGGTTGATCCGCTTCAGGAAGGCCTATGATGATTTTTAATTCAAGTCTGGGCATCGATTTCAGGAAGAATTCTCTGATTCTTACTTATCTCAAGAGGGCCTTCGGAAAAATCCGGCTGGTCGATTCCGGGATCCACCCCCTTCTGCCCGAGAGCCAGAAAGAAGAGCGAGCGGCCCAAATCATCAGTCTGATCACCTCCTTTGTTTCAAAGCATCAAATCCACCGGAACCGGGTTTCGATTTCGATCCCGAGGGAGAAGGTCATGATTCGTTTTATCACCTTTCCCGTAGCAACCCAAGAGAACCTGAGAAAGGTTTTGGAATATGAGACCTCCCGGTTCACTCCCTTCGAGAGGGGAGAAACCTATTTTGATTATCAACTCCTCAAGGAAGTGAAAGACGGACTTCACCTCCTGGCGGCTTTTGTGAAGAAGGCAGAGGTCGATTATCACTTGACCTTGTTGAAGAAGGTTGGGATCCACCCTCTCTCCGTTCAAATCCCATCGGTTGGGGCCCTGAACCTCTTCCACTATCACGAGGGGCTCAAAGATGGGGCCGCCACGATCCTGCTCGATGTCGCTGAGCCCTTTGTGGAGCTGAACCTTCTCCGGGAGGGGGAATGGGTGGAGAGCTTTCACCTGCCCTTGCCTCCGGAAGAGAAAGCATCGAGAATCGTGCATCTTCTCAAACGAACGGGACTTCAGGAAGATTCGCTTTCAAAATCGACCTTCATCGTTTATGGTTCAGGGGCTGAGGAAACGTGGGTCTCTGCCTTGAAGTCAACGGCTCCTGTCAAGGAGGTTCTCCCTCCGCCCCTTCATCGCCTCACCATTCGGAAAGAGGCCTTGAATCCCGGCAAGATTTATGCCTCCATCGGCCTACCGCTCCGGGAATTGACCCAAACTCAATTCGACCTCAACCTTCTTCCATTGGAGATGAGAAAGAAGGTGAGGCAGATGGGGAAACCTCTTTTCCTCATCCTGACGGCCCTCTGCGTCCTTCTAAGTACGACCTGGGGGATTGGGATTTACCAACGCGAGAAGACTGCATGGGATACGGCCAACGCCGAGATCAAGAAGCGAAAACCCGAAATTGATGCCGTTGAAAAGGTTCAGAAACAGAGGGATGAATTGGGGAAAGAGGTCTCCGAATTTGTGAAGATCGATGCCGCGGAGCCGAGCAAGGTCGAGATCTTGCGGGAACTGGCCCAGACCTTACCCGCCACCGTATGGATCTGGAACCTGAAATATAACGGGAAAGAGATTGAGATCAGCGGGTTTGCCGAGTCGGCTTCGGATCTCATCCCTCTCCTCGACAGATCTGCTCTCTTCGAAAGGGTTGAATTCCTGGCCCCTGTGACCAAAGAGCGCTTCCGAATGGTCGTGGGCGGTAACCCGGTGGACAAAGAGAAGGAGCGGTTCAAAATTAAATTGAGGTTGGAAGCGAAGAGGTCGACCCCTTGAGAAAATGGCCCTTCTTGAAGATACCGAAGATGCCGAAAATGCCAAAGCTTTCTCAAAGAAGGTTGTTTTTGGGGGTCACCGGCATCGGGATGGTCCTCCTCCTGTTTTTCTTTGGGATTCTTCCCCTTGTGGAAGCGGCAAAGAAGATGGAGAATGAGATCGTCATGAAGCGGAAGCTCATCCAGAAATACGATGAGTTTCTGCAAAATCGCAAGGCCGTTGAGGAGGACCTCCAGCGAAACCAAAAGCGTTACGAAGAGATTCAACAGAGACTCCTCCCTGGAGAGACGCCCCAGCTTGGGGCAGCGGCCCTTCAGGAAATCGTAAAGAAGCTTTCGGATAAGAATGGGATTGGGATCC
>Ga0315275_10005587_pt1 | contig 11936 bp, 9 predicted proteins | sample YL17G03_0_MG_FD_205557 | JGI IMG/M metagenome (GOLD analysis project Ga0315275, IMG submission 205557) | Sediment microbial communities from Yellowstone Lake, YNP, Wyoming, USA - YL17G03_0 | ecosystem: Environmental > Aquatic > Freshwater > Lake > Sediment | place: USA: Wyoming | collected... | reverse complement strand
CCATATATTTTTGATATCGGCCTCATCCACATCAAAGAGCTGCCCCGTGGGAGCAATCGGCTCCTCGCGGAGAAACGCCGGAAGCGTTGAATCCATTTTACCGAACTCGGCCTTTTCGTTGAAGGCTAACTGGTCGCGCAATGTCTGCTTGCCGGTCTCCATCACATCCGCCGGCGTCAACCTAAGCCCATAGCGGGCATTCATCAGCTCCGCGATGAATCGATTGATGGACTCGCGACCGGGAACGGAATTCAGGCAGTAGCCGAAGCTGTCGCAGACGGCGGCCTGAATCTGAGATCTCAGCGAATTCTCAACCTGTTTCGACCGGTTCTGGGGGATACGGTAGGTCAGCCCCGCTGTATGATCCGCCCCCATCGGACTCGTGAAATAGGTCACGCCGGTCCCCTTGACCGATCGCGGATCATGGGCGGGAATCGCCTGTCCTTTATAGGCCGGGACGCGGGAGAGGTTGAAATACCGGGCGGCGGCGACCACCCCGTTTCCCAGGGCCTGGCCCAGCGGCGTCCCCTTTTCAATTTCCGCTAACAGTTTCTCGGCGGACTCCCCGTCTCCCCAGGCCATCTTTCCGGCTTCCGCGGCGAGACCCAGGCTGCTTCCGGTTTCAACGGCATCCACCCCCAGATCGTCACAGAGGTATTTGAGCCGGGCAATCGCGTCGGTGTCGGTAATGCCCAGATTGGTTCCGAGCATGGCGATCGTCTCATATTCATAGGCGGCGCAGAGTCGTTTCCCCTCCTTGTCGGGATAAACGATGGAACAGCGGACCACGCAGCCGGACATGCAGCCGTGCATCTTCCCGCCCCGTTCGAAGAGGATCTTCTGGATGGTGTTGCCGCTGACGTTGATGAAATGGTCGGGTCGGCCCGAACGATAATTGTTTGCCGGCAGGGTTCCATGGCCGGCGGAATTGGAGATCGCAAAAGGGGTGCCGAAGCGGGAGAAGAGGCTGCACCCTACGTCATGTTTCAGCGCAGTAACCCAGGATTTTACAATCCGGCGGAATTCGGCCGGATCGGCGATCGCTACCGGTTCGGCCTGGGCGGGATCGATGATGATAAACTTGAGTCCCTTTGACCCCATGACGGCCCCAAGGCCGCCCCGGGCGGCGTTTCGCGAGGGGTCGCCGAAGATGTCCGTAAAGGAGACGGAGGCCCCCCTGTATTTGCGCTCCCCGGCTATTCCGGTCGACAGAACGGCGATTTTCTCTCCGTACTGTTTTCGCAGCCGGCCGACCAGATCATAATTTTTTACGCCGCGGTACGCCTCCGCCGGGATCAGCGCGGCCTGGTCCTTGGAGATCGACAGGCCGTATAACCGCTTATCCTGCGGTGCGCCCTGAAAGATAACGGCGCGAATTCCCAGCCGGTCGAGGATTTGCGCGGCGGGGCCTCCTGAGTTGGACTCTTTGATGCCCAGCGTGAGCGGGCTCTTGGCGCCGACGGAGATGCGGCCGAGCTGGGGAGCCCCGGTCCCCGCCAAAGGGCCTGCGGCCACGACAAAGTGGTTTTCGGGGCCGAGCGGGTCCGCCGTTGGAGGCACCTCCCGGTTCAGGATCTTCGCGATGAGGGCGCTGCCGCCAAGGTATTGCCACTCCTCCTTGAGATCTTCGAACGCAACCGTTCCCTGCCGCAGATCCACCCTGAGAATCTTCATCACGTTATCCTCTCCAACGTTGAACTATTTCTTCACCCACAGGGAACGCTTCAATTCACTTTTGAGAATCTTGCCCGTCCCGCCCTTGGGCAGGGCCTCCCGGAATTCAATCGTCCGCGGGATCTTAAACGGCGACAGTTCCTCTTTCCGGCAATGGGCGATCACGTCGTCAGCCGTCAGCCGGCATCCGGCCGCCAGGACAATAAAGGCCACCGGGGTTTCCCCCCATTTTTCATGGGGCGCCGCCACGACGGCCACTTCCGCGACAGCGGGATGGGAGGAGATGACGTTTTCCACCTCCACGGAGCCGATGTTCTCCCCCCCGCTGATGATGATATCCTTCTTGCGGTCCACGATCGTGATATACCGGTCTTCGTTCATCGTCGCGATGTCCCCGGAGTAGAGCCAGCCGTCGACGATCGTTTTGGCCGTCTCCTCTGGGAGATTCCAGTATCCGTCAATGACGGAATGACCCCGCATGATGATCTCCCCCATCTCCTTGCCGTCGGCCTTCACATCGTTGCCTTGGCTGTCGACCACCCGGACCCGGGTCAGCATGTCCTCGATCCCCTGGCACCGCTGAAGGCCCTTCCGGTCTTCCGGGGAAAGCCCCTCCAGATAATCCTTTAGAGGCGCCGTGGTCCCGCACGAGGCGGTCTCGCTCATGCCGTAGCCGGCGTTGATCATGCACCAGGGGAATTTCTCGATGAGCGCCTCCTGGGTGCCCCGGAGGAGAGATGCGCCGCCGAGGACGATGCGCTCGAGACTGCTGAGATCGTAGCGATCCAGGTCTTTGAACCGGGTCAGCGTGTCAGCCATCGTCGGGACCAGCTCCACATAGGTCACCCTTTCCCGCTCAATGAGTTGGCAGACCAGATCGGGCCGGAACTGTCTCAGCATGACATGGCGGCCGCAGACGCCGGTAATCATATGGGCCTTCCGCCAGCAGTTGGCATGGAAAAGGGGTATCGCCTGGAGATAAACGATGCGGTCGTTCGCCGCCGCGACGCCGAAGAAGAGGTCCTTCGTCGCCGCAAGCCACAGCATGCGGTGGGTCAGGAGCATTCCCTTCGGATTGCCCGAGGTGCCGCTTGTGTAGAACATCTCGGCGGGATCGTTCTCGTCCAGGCCAAAGTCCCTTTCCAGGACAGGGGAGGCCTGTTCCAGCATCCGTTCGTAATCGGTCCCCGCGATATCTGCCGGGGATTTCCCCGTCCCGTCTCCCTTCAGGATGATCGTGTGTTCAATGCCCTTCAGATTCTCTTTTTCAACGAGGCCCGCCAGGTCTTCGTTAATGACGAGGACCCGCGTCCCTGAATCTTTGAGGACATAGGCAATCTCCCGGGGGGAAAGGCGGATGTTGATGGGGAGCAGGATGGCCCCGATCTGGGGCACGCCGAAATGCAGCTCCAGGAGGCGGTGGGTATTCATATCGATGACACCCACCCGGTCGCCCTTGCGCACCCCCATATTCACCAGCGCGTTGGAGAGGCGGTTGACCCGTTCGCCGAACTGGGCATAGGTGAACCGCCTGTCCCCATCGACGACGCCGACCTTTTTCCCGTACTGGGAAACCGCCCTTTTCATGAAGTCTGTAGCCAACAATGGAATAAACATATGTGTTCCTCTTTCAAGTTTTGGTCCGCTCAGGGCGCTCCATAAATGAGGTTGGGAATGAACAGGGCGATCTGCGGAAAGATGGTCACGATGGTCAAACCCAGAATCTGCAGCAGGACGAAGGGGATAATGGCCATATAGATATCCCGGATGTAGACCCCCGGCGGGGCGATGGCTTTCAGATAGAAGAGGTTGTAGCCGAAGGGGGGCGAGATGTAGGCCACCTGCATATTCATGACGAAGATCACGCCGAACCAGATGGGGTCGTACCCCATGGCCTCGACGATGGGCATCGTGAGGGGAGCGGTGATCATGACGATGGCCCCCGGATCGAGGAGGCATCCCATGATAAGGTACAGAATCTGAATCAGGATAAATATGCCCCAGTACCCGCCGGGCATGGCGTCGATCACTTTCCGGATGAACTCGTCTGCGCCCAGGGCCATGTAAATGGTGGAGAAGCAATAGGCCCCGATGATGATCCACATGACCATGCCCGTGTATTTCAACGTCTGCAGGGAGACGTTGCGGAAGATCTTCCAGTTGAGGGAGCTGTTATAAACCATCAAGGCCAGGCTCCCCGCCGCCCCGACCGCCGACCCTTCCGTGGCGGTGCAGATGCCGGAAAAGATGGACCCGAGGACCACCAGAATCAGGATAACCGGCGGGATGACCGGCGCCGTGGCGCGCAGTTTTTCCATGAAGGTCAGGTCGCGCTCACCCGTCTCGGCGGTCGGACCGTCCTCCGGTTTGATCTTGCACCGGATGATGATGTAGGCGCAGTAGAGGATCGCCAGGAGGAGGCCGGGGCCCAGACCGCCGGCGAAGAGCCGGCCCACGGAGACCTGGCAGATCATGCCATAGATGATCATAATGATGCTGGGCGGGATGAGGATGCCCAGGGCCCCGCCGGCCCCGACAGCCCCCAGGGCCATCCGCTTGTTGTATCCCCGTTTCAGCATGGCGGGGAGGGCGATGAGGCCCATGGTGATCGTCCCGGCGCCGCCGATCCCCGTCATGGCGGCGAAGATCGTGCAGACGACGACGGAGGCCACGGCCAGGCCGCCCGCCACCTTTCCCGCCCAGACATGGACGGCGGAAAAGAGCCGGTCGGCCATCCCCGATTCCTGGAGGACGGAGCCCATGAGGATGAACAGCGGGATGGCCAAAAGGCTGAAGGACATCATGGTCTTGCCGAAGATCAGGTTGGGGATGACGCCCATGGCATGGGGCCCCCAGAGGAAAAAGGTGAAAACGACGCCAATGGACCCGAGGACGAAGGCGATGGGAAGGCCCGAGATGAGGCCCACGGCCATGGCGGCAAACAACAGGACAGTAACAGTGCCGGTATCCATTATGACTCCACTCCTTTCCCCGTTACGGCGGTATAGACGTCGGAGATCAGGTTGGCGCAGCCTTGGAGCAGCAGTAGAACGGCGCCCAGGGGAATGGCCAGCTTAATCGGCCAGAGAGGCGGCGCCCAGTCGCTCTGGGACACCTCCAGGACCTTGACGGCGCGGAAGGCGAACTCCCACCCGAGCCAGATGATGGTGATGCAGAAGACGAAGAAAAACGGAAAGGAAAGCACATCGAGGATCGCCTTTCCCCGGACCGTGCGATTCACATAGAACAGATCCATGTTGACATGGCCGCGGTAGCGGAGCGTGTAGGCCCCGCTCAGAATGGTGAGGGCGCCGAAGACCATGACGCTTGCCTCATGGGCCCAGGTCGTGGGATGGTTGAAAAAGGTCCGGGCGATGATTTCCCACATGATGATAAATGTCAGTATCCAGGAAAACCACATGAGGATCTCGCCGCTCCATTCGCTGATTTTATTGATGATTCGAACAAAAGAACGCATGCTCTCCCCCTTGCCCGTGTGGAACGGGCTTTCTTTTAATCTTGGTGTCTGCAAAAAAAATCGCCATCCCCATAACCCCGGCGAAAGCCGGGGTCCAGAAACGATTGAAAAGGCTTGCTGCCGGTTTTCACCGGAATGACGAATTTGGTGTTTTCTTGGCTTTTACGGTCTCGCCAATCTCGGCGTCTCAAAAAGTCTGCCGCAACGGTGGATGATGCTGTGGGCATGTTCGCCGCAGCTTGCCCTATCCTTAATTATTCCGGAAGGGATGTAGAAAGGGGGAAAACGTTTTTTTGCCTCGTCTTCCCCCTTTTCCTTTTTTTATTTCATGTAGCCCATTTCTTTCATGTAGGATTTGACCATCTTGACCAGTTCGGCGCTCTCGGGGCTCTTTTTCGCCTCCTCATCCCAGATGGCATAGGCTACCTCTTCTGCCTTGGCCAGATCGGCGCCCTTTAACACATTCATCTTGACGCCCTTCTCGGCCATTTTGTTAAGGCCCCACTGCTCGCCCGTCCAGTTCTGATGGGCCGTCATATCCAAACCGGCCTTGATCATGCCCTCTTCCAGGATCGCCTTCAGGTCCGCAGGCAGGGCATCCCAGGATTTCTTGTTGACCAGCACCGTCAGGTGGTTGACCGGCATGAGGGGGGGATAGAGGAAATTCTTGCAGACCTCATGGAATTTCATGCTGTACATGCCCATGGCGCTGCCCCAAGTGACGCCGTTGATGGTTTTGGTCTGGAGGGCGCTGTATGCCTCCTCACCGGGGATATAGACGCCCTGGCCACCCAGCCGTTCCACCCAGGTGATCATGAGCCCCGATGCGCGGACCTTTTTGCCCTTCAGGTCGGAGATCTTGTTGATAGGGGAGTTAAACATCAGAGACGCCGGCCAACAGTCAACGCCGCCGGCCAAGTAATACACGTCGTGCTTGTCGTAGATTTTCCGGAGCAGGTCGATGGCCTTCCAGCCGCCGAACTGGTTGGGCAGCTTCTTGCCGTACATGAAGTTGTACATCTCGTAAGGGGTCCGGATGCCGAAGGGGAGGCCGTATTCGATGCTCGCCTCGGGAACGACACCCTTGAAATAGATGGAGGGCATGCCGATCATATCCACCACCCCCGATTTGACCGCATCGAAGGAATCGGCGCTTTTTACGAGATCTCCGGCCCAGAACATCTTTACCTTGAGCCGCCCGTTAGACATGGCCGGCAGGGTCTTTTCAAACATCTCCGTGTAGTAGGCCATGCCGGGCTCGGACGCGAGACGCATCTGCTGGTATTTCCAGTTAAACACCTTTTCCTGTGCCGCGCATGTAAAGGACATGGCAAACAAAACGGCTACAGCCAACACGACAATTGCTACTCCCTTTTCCTTCATAACACCCTCCTTCAACAATGGATTAGATTTGTCACGGCAAACGAGCCGTACCATAGCCAAGAATAGAGGCCCCCCTTCACGAAACTCAAAAAAAACCGGCTTCATCTTCACCTCCCAGGTGCATAATCCCGGGAGGGTGACAAATATATTACCCCTTTAATGTCAAGTGTTTATATTAACTTCAGCTAAATTTATGCCACAAATTCAGGATTATAGATTTCAAATTCAGGGAGGTACTAACAGCAGAGGAGTGGGGATCTTTTTTGACCCCGTCGAGGTGGATCATTCCGGGAGTCATCGAGAGGTCCTCCCTGTAAAGTTCAATGGGCATTCAACATTGCGCCCAAGAGGATACTTATGTGAAAGCTTAATAACGTTACTCCTTATATGGCAACAGGCTTCTCGTTGAAAGTCATCGAAAATCAGCAGGCTGTCTGTGGTAGTATCAAACCGTATTCACGAAAGACTTTTAAATGGTCGCTTTTCATATCACCCCAAACGACAAAGATCAAGATTTTTCATTTCACCTTGGCCTGAGCGGGATCCATCATCATCACGTTATCCTCTCCAATGTTGATTGATCGCTTTAAGACATGGGACCGACAATAGGGATTTAAAAAGTCACCTGAAATTCGGTAGTCCCCTACTTTTCAAAGACGACCCCAGGTGAATTCCAGTTCAAGGCGCCCTATTTCCCCGCATACTTTCCTGCGGCTTTCAGTCTGGCGATTTCCTCTTGTTCCAGAACCGTATAAGCCACTTTTCCCACTCGGGTCAGAGGGAGGCTGTCGCGAAATTCCACATCCCGGGGACAGGACCACTTGATCAGATGTTCCCGGCAATGCTTGATCAGTGCCTTTCCCATATCCGGAGTAGCTTTGACGGGATCTTTCAGGACAATAAATGCCTTGACACGCTTGATCTGGGCTTCATCGGGAACACCAATGACACAGGCATCGCGGACATCGGGATGCTGATAGAGAACAGCCTCCACCTGTGCCGGATAGACATTCATCCCGGATGATTTGATCATGCGCTTCAGGCGCAGCTTGAAATAAAAAAAACCTTCTGCACTCATGGTGAATATATCGCCGGTGTGCAGCCAGATATTGCCGTCCGCATGACATTGAAGGGTCTTGGCCGTTTCTTCCGGCTGCTCCAGGTAGCCGAGCATGACAGCCGGACCATGGACACAGAGTTCTCCCTCCTCTCCGACGGGAACCTCCTGTGTCGTGCCGACCTTGACGATTTTAGCGTCCATGTCGGGATAGGGGATACCGACGCTTCCCTCCCGGTATGTGTGCGCCGGTGTCGCCATGACAGCCGTCACCGCCTCCGTCAAACCATACCCTTCCACCAACTGGACGGTGCCTCCCTGTCTTTTCACGATTTCCTCGAACCGTTCCTTGACCGTCCTGGGCAATGTATCGGCGCCACATGTTGCGGATTTCAGGCAACGGAGGTCCGCGCTTTGGAAAACGGGATTCCGGGTGAGCGAATCGTAAAGGGTCGGAACTCCTGTAATCGCTGTAGGGCGCTTGGTTTTTATGAGCTCCGCTGCGATATCCGGCGTGAACTGAGGAATAAGAATGCTCGTTCCTCCGGTCATAAACATGGCGTTGCAACAGATTCCCAGCCCGAAGCCGTGGAAGATGGGAAGGCCGGCCAGTATCACCATGGGGAGGCCGCCGTGAGTCGCCATGCGAAATGTGGCGGCCATCATGCCCTCGCTGATAAAATTATAATTGGAAAGCATGATTCCCTTGGGCAGGCCGGTCGTGCCGCCGCTGTAAAGAATAACCGCCAACTCGTCAGGTCCCATGGATGATTTCGGAGGCGGAGAGTAAGAGCCGGCCAGAAGCGTTTTCCATTGTCTGACCATCGGGTCGGAATGTTCGGGTGGCAATGGTCGTGCATCGGAACCGGGGAGGCAGTCGGAGATGCATGTCAAGATAAGCGTCTCCAGGGAGGTTTCTTCTTTGACTTCCTTGAATTTATCGTAATGTTCCTCCAGGGCAAGGCCATAACGGCTTTTACTGATATTGAGATAAAAAGCGATCTCCCTGGCCGTAGAAAGAGGATGGATCATGCTGGCCACAGCACCCAGCTTGTTTACGGCATAGAAGCAGATAAGACCCTGGGGTGTTGTGGGCATGGCAATGGTGACGCGGTCGCCCGATTTCAGTCCGAGGCTGGCCAGGGCGCCGGCGCAGGTATTGATATCCTGTGCAAACTTCCTGTAAGTCGATTTGTTATCCAGGAAATCGTAGGCGATCCTCTCCGGATACTTCTTCACGGTCTGCATCAGGGCATCATACATGGTTGCCCGGGGGTAATTGAGCGATTCCGGCACATCTCCATAAAACTTCAACCAAAGTTTCTTCTCATACATGATGATAAAGGCCTCCTTTCGCAATCAACTGCCGCGGACACCGGGTTTAGTCAGGGATGAGGCTTCAAGAGAGGAGTCAGGACAGATTATAATCCCAGGTAGGCCTCTTTGACTTTTTCATCGGAACGCAATTGCCGGGTGTCGCCGGAGAGGATGATTTCCCCGGTTTCCAGGACATAGCCATAGTCGGCTATGCTTAAGGCTATGGAGGCATTTTGTTCCACGAGCAGGATGGTGGTTCCCCGTTGATTGATATCCCTGATAACCTCAAAGATCCGGGCCACAACCAAAGGCGCTATACCCAGAGAAGGTTCATCCAGCAGCAGCAGTTTCGGTTTGGACATAAGTCCCCGGCCGATAACCAGCATTTGCTGCTCCCCTCCGCTCAAAGTCCCGGCCAACTGCTGTTGTCTCTCTTTTAAAATCGGAAAGAGATCAAAGACCCCTTCCATCATTTCTTTAATCTCTTTGGGGTCTCCTCGGCGAATATAAGCTCCTAATAACAGGTTCTTATAAACCGTCATCTGGGGGAAAAGCTTCCTTCCCTCGGGGCAGTGGGAAATCCCCAGTTTGACGATGTCATCGGGATTCAGCCCATTTATCCTACGGCCTTCAAATTCAATCGTTCCCCGTTTAGGTTCATTCAAACCCGAGATGGTGCGAAGAAGGGTGGTTTTACCGGCCCCATTGGCTCCGAGGATGGCGATCAACCTCCCCTCTTCAACTTCCAGGGAAATCCCTTTCAAGGCCTGGGCCGTTCCATAGTATGTTTCGACATCCTGTAATTTAAGCATTATAATTTTTCCCCAGGTAGGCTTCGATGACCCGTTGATCTTTGCTGACGTCCATGGGTACTCCCTCCGTGATTTTACGGCCGTAATTCAGCACCAATACGCGGTCGGGTAAATCCATGGCCACCTTCATCTTATGCTCTATGAGGCATATCGTTATCTTTTGGTCCCTGATTTTTTCAATAAGGGAAATAAGACCGCTCGTCTCTTTGAAATTCACGCCCCCGGTTGGTTCATCGAGGAGCAGCAATCGGGGATCGGTGGTCAGGGCCAGCCCGATGGAAAGTCTTTTTTGTGCTTCCTGGGGGAGATTTCCTGCCGTAACATTTTTTAACCGGGTTAATCCGATGAACTCAAGAACTTCCTCGGCCTTTTCCCGGCATCGTTTTTCTTCCGCCCGGGTGTAACGGCTTCCCATAACCGTGCCCCAGAGACCGGCCTTGATGCGCAGGCGATGCCCGACGATCAGGTTGTCCAGGGTCGTTTCCCCGGTGAAGACCGTGGTCAGTTGAAAGGTGCGAGTGATCCCTTTCCGGGCAATGGTAAAGGGCTTAAGGTTGGTGATGTCTTCTCCTTGAAAAATCACCTTGCCTTTGGTCACCGGATGGAACCCGGTAATGACATTGAACAGGGTCGTTTTCCCTGAACCGTTGGGGCCGATGATACTGAAAATTTCTCCTTCTCGAATCTGAAAATCAAGATGATCAATCGCCCTCAGACCGCCAAAATCCTTACTAACGTCTTTCACTTCGAGGAGCATCTCATTCATTGCTCACCCTTTCGGTTCCATCTCAGCCATAACATCTTGATTCCGCCGGTTATGCCTCCCGGGAGGAAGATGGTGATGATAACCAACAGAAATCCATAAGCAACCATCCGGGGAATGGCTATGCCGTGAAGCAGTTCGCTGATTATAGTCAGGATAATGGCCCCGATCAGCGGTCCGACCATGGTTCCCAGGCCCCCGATCATACAAAAGATCAACAGCTCGAAGGTTACGTGATAATCCGATATTTCCGGACTCAGGAAACCGATGTAAGAGGCGTAAAGAACCCCGGCCCATCCGGCAAAAAAAGTGCTGATTAAAAAGGATAACAGCTTGGTCCTCATTGCGCTTATCCCCAAAGATTCGGATAATTCTTCATTGCCTTTGATGGCGATGAAGGTCCGGCCCAACATGGAGTGAACGATCCGGTAGATAATCCAGATCGTCAACAATAGAGAAGTGAGGACCAGATAATACATCGCCGGCATGGAGGTGAAGGTTATTTCCATGCCGAAAGGGAGTGAGATCGGAGCGGGTCGGGGAATGCCAAGCAGTCCCCTGGCCCCTTCCGTCAGGTCCTCCCAGCTGTCGATGATCACGGTGACGATCACGTTGAAGCACATGGTGCCGATGGCAAAGTAAGACCCCCTGGTTCGCAGGGCCGGCAGGCCGATGATCAGGCCGACGAATACGGTGATGATGCAGGCCAGAATCAGAGCCGGCCAGAAATTCATTCCCACTTTCAAGATCAACAAACCGGCGCTGTAGGCCCCGATGCCGAAGAATGCCCCATGAGCCAGGTTGATCTGTCCGGTATAGCCCATCATCAAATTCATCGAGGTGGCGGCCATGGCCCAGATGCAACACATGATTACGATATGGAGGATAAACCTGCTGGTTACCCAACAGGGGATGGTAAAGGCGAAGATGAGCAATAGCAGGATGATGAGGTTTTTGAATGAAAAAAGTTTGCCGGCCATTTTTCTCACTTGGCTCCAAATAATCCGGTAGGTCTGATGGTCAGGACAATAACCAAAACCCCGAAAGCAAAGACTTCATTATACGAAGTGCTGATATATCCGCCGCTCAGGCTTTCTACCAATCCCATGATGAATCCCCCGATGATGGCCCCGGGCATGCTTCCCATACCGCCGAGGATAATGATCACGAAGGCTTTTAAGATAACCGGACCTCCCATACCGGGGTGCACCAGATGAATGGGGGCGATCAGGGCAGCGGCCGCAGCAGCCAGGGCAGAGCCCAAAGCAAAAACGATCATTCTGACGCGTTTCACATTTATGCCCATCAGTTGGGCGCCTTCCCGGTCTTGAGCGGTTGCCTCTATTGTCGCCCCCATTATGGTTTTCTTGATGAACAGATGCAGGAGGACAATCAAAATCACGGTTACACCGATGATGATGATCCGCTGAAGGGTGATGGTGACGCCCAATA
>Ga0315275_10005586_pt1 | contig 11936 bp, 8 predicted proteins | sample YL17G03_0_MG_FD_205557 | JGI IMG/M metagenome (GOLD analysis project Ga0315275, IMG submission 205557) | Sediment microbial communities from Yellowstone Lake, YNP, Wyoming, USA - YL17G03_0 | ecosystem: Environmental > Aquatic > Freshwater > Lake > Sediment | place: USA: Wyoming | collected... | reverse complement strand
GCAAACTGTTAGGTCCCCTCTGCTAACATTCCGGGATTGTATCATCTCGTATTGACGGTACGTACATGAACAGATATTGTAGCAGGTAAAGGTAACCCGGAGCACTGCTTACAGGAGGGAAACACCCTCGTGGGTGAGGATACACCAGAAAAAGTTGGGAATGCAACAGAAAGATTTGAGGGAGAGAACGTCCCCCCTCTTGCGACCCGGGCTGTGCGCGGCGGGCTGTGGGTTACACTCAGCTCATGCTGGATTTTCGGGTTCGGTTTTGCAGCGAACATTCTCCTCACGCGTCTTCTCCCCACCGATGCCTTCGGGGGATTCGCCCTGGCCATGTTTTTTACCCAGCTCTTGAGACTCCAGCCGAAGCTCGGCCTGGGGTTTGCCTTTGCCCAGCATCAGGAGATAACAGGAGAATCGCTCGGCACGTATTTTCTTCTGGAATCTCTGGCAGCTCTGGGTGGCATAGTGCTCACCCTTGCGGCGGTGCCGGTGCTGGTTCGTCTCGGCTATCCACCGCTCGTTGCACGGGTAAGTGTGATCCTGGCAATAGCTGCTTTTGCTGAGGGATTGATGTGGATCGGGGGCACCTTGCTGGAAAAGGAATTGCACTTCACCCAGACTACCCTGATTCAGAGTATTACTTTCCCCATTTCTTATATCCCCGCTTTCTGGCTGGCTCTGCACGGGGGAGGTATCTGGAGCCTGGTTGTGCAGAACCTTACCTATTGCGTGCTTTTTTCCGTGTGTGTCTGGCTGGCTGTCCGGAAACAGATGCCCCACGTCTGGCAGGTGCGCTGGAGATTCAATGCAGCACTTGCCCGCCGGTTCCTCCGCTTTGGCATTACCGTTGGTCTCGGATTATTCGCCGGAATGCTGCTGACCCAGCTTGATAATTTTTTTATCGGCACCTTTGTCAGTCTGACGGTGCTGGGCTTCTATGACCGGGCTTATCGAATAGCGCAGTGGCCCAGCTCCCTGCTTATCGGCGCTATCACCCGGTCGGTGTTTTACACCTATACCCGGTTACAGGACGATGCGGTACGTCTTCAGAAGACAGCAACCATGGTGCTGTGGCTCATCACCACCCTCGCACTTCCCCTCGTGCTGGCGATCTTTATTACCGCTCCTGATCTCATCACATTGCTCTACGGCGAGCGCTGGCTGCCCAGTGCCCTTTTTCTGCGGATCCTGGTGATCTATGCGGTAGTCAGGCCCCTGTGGGACAACGCCGGCACCTTTTTCATTGCTACGGGCAAACCCAGATACTCACTGACATTCGTCTCAATCCAGGTCCTGGTGCTGGCAGGTGCAGGATTTCCGCTCACGTTGATCTGGGGGGCAATCGGTACCTGTGTGGCAGTCGGACTGGCTTTTGCTATCGGGATGGTACTCATTTACCGCACGGTGGCGCGTCAAATGGCGGTTAGCCTTGGGAAGGAATTTGGCATCCCGGCTCTCGTCAGCATTCTTACCCTGCTGGGATACCTCGCACTCAGGAACGTCATGAGTCTCGATGAACTGCCGCTCTTACTCCGCGTCCTCTTCAAGGGTGCCTATGCTATCGCTGCCTTTTTCACAATCACATTGATTTTCCAGCCGCGGGCAACATTTGAGCGGGTGAGATATATCTGGCGCCTTCTGGTTTTATAATCATGCGAATCGGTATTGATACCCAGTCCACCCTGGGACAGAAAACAGGCATCGGCCAGTACACCGCACATCTCCTGAGAGCCCTCCGCTCTCAGGCAGCAGAGGACGAATACGTTGAATTAAACCGGGGCGTTAATGTTGTCATGCGTCTGGACAGGAGACTGCGCTGGCAGCAGTTTGAATTACCGCTCAAGGCTCATCGTGCCGGCGTTGACCTGCTCCACGTCACGGGATTTGATGCACCCCTCTGGCACCCCTGCCCGGCACTTCTCACCGTGCATGATCTGATCGGAATGCTTTTCCCTCAGAATCTGCCGCCGATTTCGCGTTTTTACTGGGCTCGGTGGCTGCCGTTCAGCATTCGTTTTGCCACCCACCTTATTGCAGACTCTGACCATACGAGAAGAGACCTGGTGAGATTATTGGGTGTTCCTGAATTACGAATTACCGTTGTTCCGCTTGCAGCAGGGGTTGACTATCGACCTGTCCAGAAGAATGATATTCTACGGGCTCTTCGTCAGAAATATCAATTACCCCTTCGGTTCATTTTATTTGTGAGTACAATCGAGCCGCGCAAAGGGCTCGATACTCTGCTGGATGCCTTTGCCCGGCTCTTGTCGGTCCATGGAGACATCAAACTGGTCATTGCCGGCAAGAAAGGCTGGTACACTGACCGCCTTTATGATCAGATCGAACGCCTGGAACTGAAAGATCACATCACCGTTACCGGCCATGTACCCGATGAAGACCTGCCGGCTTTGTATAACGCCGCTGAAGTACTGGCTTTTCCTTCCCGCTATGAAGGGTTTGGATTGCCCGTGCTCGAGGCGATGGCGTGCGGAACTCCTGTTGTATGTTCCAACAGTTCATGCCTGCCCGAAGTGGCGGGGGATGCCGCACTCTTCGTGCCACCTGATGATCCGCAAGCACTCTGCTCCGCTTTGCACCAGCTCCTGGAGAATGAAGTGTTGCGGCGTCAGATGCGGGAAAAGGGCCTTGCCCAGGCGGCGCGCTTTTCGTGGGAGGAGACCGCACGCAAAACATTGACTGTATATAGGAACGTCATCAGGGGAAGAGGGAGCGATCGTGCGCGTTACCGTTGACTTTACTCCGAGCATTCAGGGCCATGTAGGCATCGGTCGCTATACCGGGGAACTGACCCGTGCTCTCCTTTCCACTCAGCGAGACTGCGAGATCAAGCTTTTTTACGCCGATCCAGAGAGCCGTACCCCAGGGCCGCCATTCGATACCCTCCCGCGCACGGTTCTTTCTCTCCCAAACAAACTCTGGCGGATGGCAATACTCCTCTGTTCGTATTGCCCTATCCCCTTGGATCGTCTCGTGGGGAAGAGCGATATTTTCCATGCTACCGACCACCTTCTGCCCCCGCTCCGGCTGACACGTTCGGTCTTTACCCTCTATGACCTTACCTGCATTACCCATCCGGAGACTCACCTTCCCCTCAACCGGTATTTTTCGCAGCTCATGATGCCCCGCTTCCTGCGGGCTGCACATAAGATTATCGCAATATCGGAGTGTACGAAACAGGATGCAGTCCGGTTATACGGGATTGAAGAAACAAAAATCACGGTGATTCATGGAGGGGTAGATTCATACTTCAGTCCGGCTTCTCCTGAGGCAGCGGCTGCTGTTCGCCTTCGCTACAATCTTCCGGAACGCTACATTCTTTACGTAGGCACCATCGAACCGCGGAAGAATCTTATCACATTACTGGAGGCTTACCGGGCGCTCAGGAACCGTGAAACAGGGGTCAAACTGGTTATCGTGGGGAAAAAGGGATGGCGGTATGAGAACTTTTTCGAAAAGTTAGAGGAGATTGGCCTTGAAGATGATGTCGTCTTCCCGGGCTTCGTACCTGACCAGGACCTGCCAGCTGTGTATACGATGGCGGATGTATTTGCCTTTCCGTCCCTGTACGAGGGTTTCGGGCTTCCCGTACTGGAGGCAATGGCGTGCGGTACACCAGTAGTATGCAGTAACACCTCAAGTTTACCCGAGGTGGCGGGCAAGGCAGCTGTCCTGGTTTCCCCTCAGGACGTGCGTGGCTGGAGAGAGGCGCTTGACCGGATTCTCACGAGCGATGAATTGCGTGCCGATTTACGCCAGCACGGTCTCCGTCAGGCAGCAGGGTTTACCTGGGAATCGGCAGCACGGAAGACCTGTGATGCCTACCGAGAAGTCTATGGATATTGTGATTGACGTCCACACGCGGGTGATTATATTTTATACGGAAAGCAGCGACCCATGCCCAGTATGGTAAACAACAGGCTTCATCGATTAACCATCGTAGTTCCCATTCTCATCAGTGCAATTTCATGGATTGACCTGAGATCCTTGCCCACCTTTGTTGATGAGGCTGTGAATCAGTATATACTGGTCATTGACTGGTGGTTACGGTATTGATATGCACCTGGTGATTGATGCCCGCACGGCTGCCGACCACTTCCCCGGTATCGGGCGCTACACGGTCAGCCTGTTGCACGCACTGTCACGGCTTGCACCTGATCTGGACATATCTCTCTTGTACGATCCTTCAGTTTCCAGCAGCCGCCTGACCTTGCCTGTCCTGCCCCGGATCTCTTGTCCTGTATCGCCTTTCTCAATTCGCCAGCAGTGGATCATACCCGGAATACTGCATCGTGCAAAAGCAAACCTCTACCACAGCCTCTATTACCTGATGCCGTATTTTCCCGACGTTCCAACGGTGCTCACCTGCCACGATTTGATCCCCCTGGTTTATCCCCGGTATTTCAGCTCGGCCCAACGACTGATCTTTCGCGTGGCTCATACCCTGGCCCTCAGAACAGCGAGCGTGGTTATTGCCATTTCGCAGTCTACAAAAGCAGATTTGATTCGTTCCCTCCGTGTCAGTCCGGAGAAGGTCGTGGTTATACCAGATGCTGCTGGTACCGACTTTCAGCCCCAATCCCCTGGCCAGATTGCCGCCGTGCGCAAAAAATATACCCTCCCTGAACAATACGTGCTGTATCTGGGCAGCAACAAGCCCCACAAGAATCTGGTAACTCTGGTAAAGGCCTTTGCTCACTCCGCACTCCGCACTCCGCCCTCCGCCCTCAAATTGGTGATTGCCGGTCACTGGGATGAGCGCTACCCTGAAGCGAAAAGATTAACGGAAGAGTTGGGGCTGAAAGATCAGGTATTATTTATTGGACCGGTTGCCGATCCTGATCTGCCGGCGCTCTACAGCGGTGCATCTCTCTTTGTTTTTCCCTCCCTCTATGAGGGATTTGGTCTGCCGGTGGTTGAGGCAATGGCCTGCAGCTTGCCGGTGATCTGTTCCAATGTTTCCAGTTTGCCTGAGGTGGCTGGAGAAGCTGCACTTCTCGTCGACCCCCTCGACGTGCAATCCCTGGCAGCTGCAATGCACACGGTAATGACAGATGAGGCATTAAAGGAGGGGATGCGCGGGAAAGGACTGGTTCAGGCTGGGAAATTTTCCTGGGAACGGACTGCGCAGGAAACCATAAAGGTGTACAGGAGAGTATCAGCCGGTGAAAAATAACCCTCATTCTCCGGTGCTGCTGATCGGTCTCATCGTCGGACTTGGTTTGCTTACCTGGGAGCTTGGTGCCAAGAGTTTCTGGTGTGATGAATTATTTACCGTTCGTATGATCGATTACTCCCCCGAGAAGATCGTGGCTGAAGTAGCGAAAGATCTCCATCCCCCCCTCTACTTTCTCCTCATGAGGGGCTGGTCGGAGGTCATGGGTACGGGCGAACGTGCCCTGCGCCTCCCCTCGGTCCTTTTCGCTCTTTCAGGTTTATGGTTTACCTGGCAGTTAGGCATGAAGACCGTCGGACGAAAAGCGACGCATGCAGGGTTAATAGCACTGGCATGTTCACCTCTCTTCATTGAGTTCTCCCGGATGGCGAGATACTATTCTCTGACGCTGGCCTTAGGGGTACTCGCAACCCTTATGTTTGTCAATGCGGTGCGGGGCAACCGGTTGTTGGACTGGGCCGGTTATAGTATTGCCAGCACGCTCTTGCTCTACACATTTTACCTTGGCGGCACCTTGATCCTTGCCCATGGATTGTTTCTGGTTTTGAACCGGGAGGCAACCCGTAAGCAACGGGCCGGGTGGCTGGTGAGCACTTTCATTATCGCCCTGGCATTTGCAGGATGGCTCCCGGTCGTGATGAGCGGGCAGGTGGGCCGGGCAAGCTGGCACAGGGCAGACTTTGCCGCTTCTCTCAGTGGTTTAGCACTTTCCCTCTCCTATCCGTGGTTTGCTTTCAGTGTAGGTGAGACCATCTTCCCCTGGTTTCCCACGGCTATTCTCGCAGCAGGAGCTATGCTCTGGCTTATCGTATGGTGGTTCTTTCGCAACCGGTCACCATGGCGCTGGCTGATGCTGATACTGATCTTCCTGCCTATCCTGTTCATATCACTGACTGTCGTTTTCATAGCCACAGCAACACCGTTCTTAAATATTCCTGTCCGTACACTGTTTGTCCTACCCTATTTTGCCCTGGCACTCGGCGCTGGCTGGGGAGCTCTGCCCCGCCTCTCCTGGCGTATTGGTCTGGCTGCCCTTATCGGTATCACCTGGACTTTTTCCCTGTTCAATTACTATACCAATCAGAATTTTCTCAACCCGATCTATAGCACCCCAACCCGCCAGGTTGCTCAGGAGATTGCAGCAGAGGCAGGTGTACGAAACATCGTCATCGGTGAGGAGGGTAGCGGGTTCAGTTACTACTACAGGCAAACGGGAAAAGGAACGCCCTATTTTGAGGCTCTCCAGACAGACGTGATCGTTGCCTATGTAACGACTCATCCGGTTGATAAGGTATGGCTGGTAACGATCGGACGTGACGGAACCCTCAGCATCACGCCGACAAAAACCATGCGCTGGTTAGAAAAGAACTACTCCCTTACCCTAAAAAGGGGCTACACAGAACTGGATCCGGTCTACCGGAAGGTAAAGGCACTTCTCCTCCGCCGTCCAACCTACCGGTACAGGCTGCTCGTGCAGAGATATGAAAGGATACCATGAAAATACTCCACATTTACAAAGACTACTATCCCGTGCTTGGTGGCATGGAAAACCACATCAAGTTGCTCGCTGAAGGACAGGTAAAACAGGGACTTGAAGTAACCGTCCTGGTCACGAATAACTCTTTCAGGAGCGTGTTGCAGAATATCAACGGGGTTCAGGTCGTCAAAGCGGGTAGACTGGCAACGATAGCTTCTACACCGCTCAGTCTTTCTCTTCCCCTGCTCCTCAGGCAGCAGCGTCCGGATATCGCCCATCTCCACTTTCCCTACCCGGTTGGAGAACTGTCTTACCTGCTGTTTGGAAGAGCCTCTCATATGGTCATTACCTACCACAGTGATATTGTGAGGCAAAAGACTCTGCTCCTGTTCTATCGTCCCTTCCTGTGGCAGGTCTTGCGAAGGGCTGACCGTATCATTGCCACCAGTCCCAACTACATTGAATCATCGCCGTATTTAAGGCCGCTCAAACACAAGTGCAGAGTAGTACCTCTCAGCATTGAGATCGAGCGCTTTCTCGATGCAGATCCATCTCAGGTCCAGCAAATCAGGGCCATGTATGGTTCTCCTCTGATCCTCTTTGTTGGAAAGCTGCGCTACTACAAGGGCCTTCACTACCTGCTCCGGGCAATGCCTGAGATACCAGGTAAATTGCTCATCATTGGAGAGGGACCCATGGAATCTGATTTGCGGCAACTTACTATATCGCTTAACCTCTCTGGCAAGGTGTTTTTTCTGGGAGAAGTGAGTGATGAAGAATTGCCTGCCTATTATCACGCCTGTGACGTCTTTGTGCTCCCTGCCAGTGAGAGGAGCGAAGCCTTCGGCACCGTGCAGATAGAAGCAATGGCGAGCGGTTTGCCTGTAGTGTGCACGGAACTGGGGACAGGGACATCCTTTGTAAACGTGCACGGCAAAACCGGACTGGTTGTGCCTGCAAGAGATTCGGCAGTCCTTGCCACGGCAATTCTGAGCCTCCTCGGGGATGAGCAGCTGCGCCAGGAGATGGGCAGGAATGCCCGGGAGCGCGCCCTCCAAGAATTTTCTTTACAAACTATGGTAGATCGGATAACAAAGCTGTACGAAGAAATTATGCGTAATACAGGGTTCAAGGGGTCAAGTGGTCAAGGGTTCGAGTGAAATGTTAAAGCGTTTAATTCTCTTATATAAAACTCTTAAACCCTGGAACCCTCTCCACCGAAGGCGGATTGAACCCTATTAATCAAAGGATTACCATGCGAGTCCTCATTACCGGCGGTGCTGGCTTTATCGGTTCCCACATTGCAGAGGCCCTTCTCAATCTGGGGCATCACGTTACAATAATTGATGACCTTTCTACGGGCCGCTTTGAGAACATCGAGGAGATCGTCAAGCGATGGCCAGGTGGAGGGGGTCGTCCTTCATTCCGTTTCGCCATTGACAGTATCACGAATGAGGCAGTGCTCGACCGTCTGGCCAGCGAGTGCGACGTGATTTTTCACCTGGCAGCAGCAGTGGGTGTGAAATTGATTGTTGAAAACCCGGTGCACACCATCGAGACCAATGTGATGGGTACCGAAGCTGTTCTGAAGGTTGCGCTCCGCTACCGGGCAAAGGTGCTCATTGCCTCCTCTTCCGAAGTGTACGGTAAGGGGAACAGTGTTCCCTTTCGGGAAGATGATGATGTAGTCCTGGGGCCAACCTCCCGGAGCCGCTGGTCCTATGCTGCCTCGAAGATGGTGGATGAATTTCTTGCACTTGCCTACTATCGGGAAAAAGGGCTTCCGGTGGTAATCGTGCGGCTTTTTAACACTATCGGGCCACGACAGACCGGCCAGTACGGTATGGTTGTCCCCCGCTTTGTCCAGCAGGCACTGAAGGGTGAAAACCTCACGGTATACGGGGATGGCAGGCAATCCCGCTGCTTTCTCCATGTCCTTGATGCCGTCGCAGCGCTCATAGCCCTGGCAGAATGCCCTGCAGCAGTGGGAGGGGTATTCAATGTTGGCTCCACCGAAGAGATCAGTATTCTTGATATGGCACGCAGGGTTCTGGAATTAACCGGCGGTGACAGCAATCGAATTATTTTTGTATCGTACGATCAGGCGTACGCCGCTGGCTTTGAGGATATGTTCCAGCGCGTTCCGGACATCGAGAAGGTGCGCAAATATACAGGATGGGAACCCCGGTGTTCCTTAGAAGCAATACTGCAGGATGTGATTAAGAGTTGCACGGTTTGATGCAGACTAAACTGAGCATTTTTTGTGACAAGATGCTCGAAGCAGGATGTTTACTGACCGTAGTTATCACTCCTCTCTTCTTCAACGTCAGTTCCAACCGCGCTTTTGAACCAGACAAGATTTCCATTGTGCGCTCGATCGCCCTCATCATGACCGTGGCTTGGCTTATCAAGGCTATTGATGGCAGGGGCCAGAGGAGGAGAGTGGCTGGTACCAACGGTGATGGAGGGGTGTTAAACCAAGGTCTGTGGCAGCGTCTTATCAGAACACCGCTGATCTTGCCGGTCATGCTTTTCGTTGGTTCATACCTTCTCTCCACCCTCCTCTCAGTAGCTCCCCGAATAAGCCTGTTGGGATCTTACCTGCGCTTGCAGGGCACCTACACTACCTTTTCTTATATCATCATCTTTTTTCTGACCCTGGTCACGATACAGAGACAGGAACAGATAGACCGGCTGTGCAATGCCATCATTTTCACCAGCCTGCCCATATCTCTTTACGGTATCTTGGAGCACTATCACCTTGATCCCATTGCCTGGGGCACTGATGTGACAACACGGGTGACTTCAAGCATGGGTAATCCTATCTTCCTGGCTGCCTACCTGATCATGGTCGTACCGGTAACCCTGAGCAGGATAATTGAGTCAACAACAAACTTTCTTAAAGAACAAGAGCGGAGGGAAAAGATTCTGTGCCTTCTGCTTTCCTGTTGCTATACCGTTGTCATAGGCGTGCAATTGATCTGTATCATATTTACCCAGAGTCGCGGTCCCTGGCTGGGCCTGTTGGGTGGGTTATATATCTTTATGCTTGTTGCGCTTATCTCTCTCCGGAACAGTGCCGGCGGTCAGGATCACCTCAATCTCAGAGAACTCCTGAAAGCAATCGCATTTACCGTCCTGAGCATCCCGCTCGGAGTAGTGCCGGCTTATATCGTTCTCATCTTACTGAAACGCGGCTGGCGCTGGCTCTGGCTGAGCTGGATATTTCACACACTCGTTGCCGCAGGTTTCTTGATCCTCTTTAATCTGCCCAATACTCCTCTCGCTCCTCTCCAAAAAGTACCGTATATCGGCAGGCTCGGCGAGATCTCCCAAACAGAACTGGGGACTGGTAAAGTACGTATGCTCATCTGGGAAGGAACGCTCAATCTCCTGAAAGCAAATCCTCTGCGAACAATTATTGGTTATGGTCCGGAGGCGATGCAGCTCGTGTATGGTCCATATTACCCTCTTGATCTGGCGCATCATGAACAGCGAAATACGTTGCCGGATCGGTCGCACAATGAGACATTGGATACCCTCGTTATTACTGGTGTGATTGGCTTTGTGGTGTACATGTTTCTCTTCGGAAGCTTGTTTTATTACGGTATGAAGTGGCTTGGATTCATGGAGACAAAGAAACAGAGCAGCCTCTTTCTCTTCCTCAGCTTTGTTGGAGCGGTGAGCGGGATATTCTTGCCGAAATTGGTTGAAGGGACGTACCGGATGTCAGGGGTGGGTTTGCCAGTAGGATTTATCGCTGCCACCTGCCTGTATTTCTTGCTTTCTGCCATCTTCTTCCAGGTCCGGGAACAGCAAACAGCTGGACTGAAGAGGCAGTTACTGCTCATTGCACTGTTTTCTGCAATCGTTGCCCACTTTATTGAGATTCACTTTGGCATTGCCGTTGTTGCTACCCGGGTGTATTTATGGGTTTCTGCCGCCCTCTTTGTTGTCCTTGGTTGGAGCCAGGCACGTGGGGAGACTGAAGCGAGAACCATACTGTCTGAATCCAGATCCCTCTCTCAGCAGGAACAGCCCGGAAAACGATCCCGGCAGATCACACGTCAGGCGCATCAGCCGGAACGGTCTCCGGCCCGGAAATCAGGTCAATGGTCGCTTACGTCCCGAGTGCTCGCTGGTTCATTTCTGGCGGCCCTGGTTTTGTTTACGCTCGGATTTGAGTTCTGCATCAACCCGCAGGGATCTGTAGATTCTCTCTCCATCATACACGATTCATTCATGACCCTTGGTCCCTCAGGGAATTTCAAGACCTCGTATGCACTACCCTTCCTGTTCTTTCTTACCTGGCTTGTTGGAGCACTTGTAGTGCTCGTCGATGCAGGGCGCACCTCCTCTTCACGTCAGAAAGGTGCCTGGTGGCTTTCTGCATCCAGCATCTATACAGCAGTGACCCTGACCATTTTCGCTGCTGGCGTAATAACCTATGCCTCCCTCATCAAACCTGATAGAGACTGCTCTATCATCATCACCTTCTATTACTGCGCTCTCGCTCTCCTTCTGCTGCTCATTGCCTTCACCCTGATGTTTGAGGGCCCGTTACCGGAAAAGCGCTGGAGGACAAAGAGTATCTGGATGTATCCGCTCCTGATTGTGCCTGTCTGCTGGGCTATTATCGTCACCAACGTCAGAACTATTCAGGCAGATATTTACTACAAACAAGGGTTGAAAACCGAGAAAGAGCAGCGCTGGAATGAGACCATTCAACTGTTCAAGAAAGCAATCTCGCTGGCTCCTTTTCAGGATAATTTCCACACTGACCTGAGCCGGGCACTCATCGAGAAATCGGGTATGGTAAACAATCGCACGGAGAAGTCCCAGCTCTTTGAAGAGATATTGAAAACCCTGACCCTTGCCCAGCAGCTCAATCCTCTCACTCCCGACCACTATGCTAACATAGGCCTGCTCTATCTCAAGTGGGCTGACGTTGCTTCCAGCCAGGAGGAGCGGAAAAAATACCTTGACCTGTCTGATTTTTCTTATGAGAAAGCGGCGAGGCTTGATCCGCATAACACCCAGATCTATGACTGCTGGGCTATTGCCCACATCATGAGAGGTGATTATGATGGTGCTCTCAAGAGGCTTACCCTCTCTCTCTCAAAAGATAATCGGTATGGGTATACCTATTTCATTCTCGGAGAACTTTACTTTGCTCAGGGCAGACTTTCTGAAGCGGCAAATGCCTACCAGCAGGCAGTGACCTATGATCCCCGCAATGCTCAAGCCTTCTGCTCCCTCGGG
>Ga0315275_10005585_pt1 | contig 11937 bp, 19 predicted proteins | sample YL17G03_0_MG_FD_205557 | JGI IMG/M metagenome (GOLD analysis project Ga0315275, IMG submission 205557) | Sediment microbial communities from Yellowstone Lake, YNP, Wyoming, USA - YL17G03_0 | ecosystem: Environmental > Aquatic > Freshwater > Lake > Sediment | place: USA: Wyoming | collected... | reverse complement strand
GTACTCCCAGAAAATAACGCTTCGGCTGAGAGACAAAGAAGTATACGAAGAAATGAAGCAAGAAAGAGACGAGGCGGTGGCGGCTCTTGTATTCATAAAAGGCGCATTGGCTGAATTTGAAAAGAAAAAATGAGGTCTACACATGAATGAAATTATAGACGCATTGGGTCCGCTGGCCTCTACTCTTGTCGGCGGCGGTGTCGCTGCCCTTGTTATGAAGGCGTCGGTTGCACGTTGGTTCAAGTCAATTGAAAAAGACAGCGAGACGTTGCGCGACGTGGACAAAACCTTAGCTGTTCTTACTCACCGGGTCATAAAAATAGAACGAGACATAAACGGGATTGGCTCGTCTCTTCGAAAATTAGCGGACCCTGCTAAGCAAGGCCCGCTATGACCTCAAGTCCACACTCGACTCTCTTTGAGACTTCGGGCGTCCCGGCGAAAACTTTAATCAACCCCGGATTCGACCGGATTAAAAAGCCGTGGAGTCACCAGGAAGAGGCGCTGCAAAGGGCGGCAAACCTGGACTATTTTGCGTTATTTTTTGAAACCGGGACCGGTAAGACCCTGACTGCAATCATGCTCGCAAGGTATTGGATGTTTAAGGCTGGCGGCGCTTTGAAGGTTTTGGTTGTGTCGCCGCCGATCACGCTGCAAAACTGGAAAAGGGAATGGTTGGAGGCGTCTAAGTTTACCGAAAGCAATGTGCGTATTGTGTACGGTACGGCATTGAAACGCAGCGAAGTTTTCAGCGATAAAAAGCTCCAGGTAGCTATTACAAATTACGAATCATTTTTAATGGGCGGTGTTATCGCCGGTATAAAACAATGGAAGCCAGATGTGCTGATACTCGACGAAGTACACAGATGTAAAAACCCGTCTAGTAAAAGGTCTAAAGCTGTTTACGACATTGCCAAGTCTGTAAAGCAACGCATTATCATGACGGGCACGCCTATTTTAAATACACCGATGGATATTTTCGCACAATGGCGGTCCCTAGATTTAGGCGAGGCTTTTGGCAAGAACTATTTTGAGTTTCGCGGTAAATATTTTTACGACAAAAACGGCAGGATGCCAGCGCATATTCATTTCCCTAAGTGGGAGATTAAGCCGGCAGGTTTACAGCAGATAAAAGAAATTATAGCGCCGCATTCTATGTTTGTGGCTAAGAGCGATTGCCTTGATTTGCCGCCTCTGGTAAAGATGCAAGTAAAGGTGCAGCTTTCTGGCGAGCAAAGAAAACTATACAATAGCATGGCCAAGGATTTTATTGCTTTCGCTGAATCGGGTGTTTCTGTTGCTCGGCTCTGTTTAACTAAATCACTGAGGCTACAGCAAATTGTTTCAGGTTTTTTAACTGTCGAGGGTGACAACGGTGAATCATCAAACCACGAGATCAAAGATAATCCGCGCCTGGACGCGCTTTCTGAGTTACTTGAGGATAGGGCCGAGGGGTCTAAGATTATCGTTTGGGCGTCTTTCCGTCATAACTACGCGCAAATTGCCGCTGTCTGTGCAAAACTCTCTCTTCCATACGTCGAAATCCATGGCGACAAAACCCAACGCGAAAAGGATACCGCTGTCGAGAGGTTTAATAAAGACGATTCGGTGAGGGTTTTAATCGGGCACCCTGGATCTGGCGGTATCGGGATAAACCTTGTAAGCTCTAACGTCACAATATTTTATAGCCGCACCTGGAACCTAGAACACGACGTTCAGGCCGAAGCGAGAAATTACCGGGGCGGTAGTGAGATTCACGCGAAGGTGACAAGAATTGACCTGGTAGCAGAGGACACTATAGACGAACTTGTTGCAGCGAAGTTAGATGAAAAGCAAGGCGTCTCTGATAGCGTCGTGCATGATTTGGTGAATATTTTAAAAAGGGGTCTACTGTGAAGTCAATGGCTGAAATGGACGAAATGATAGCCGAGCTTGAGAAACTGGAAATCAACCATACCGCGATTAAGAAAGAGGCGTCGGCGGCGGATACGCTGGTTGACGCAAAGAGAGCGGAAATTCTAAACGAGCTAGAGCTTCAGGGAATGACCAGTTTCAAAGGGACCATTGGGACGGTGAGCATAACACACCGCCATAACGTAAAGTTTCCGTCGGAGCCGGGGCCGCGTACTGCCTTTAGAAAGTACCTGGATGAAAAGAATGCTTTTGAATCACTTTGGTCTATTAATCACATGCGCCTTAACGCATGGTACAAGGAAGAAATCGCAAGTTTACAGGACGAAGGTGAAATGCCGGACGTTCCGGGTCTTTCGCCAGTTGTCGATAAAAATCTATCTTTCAGAAGGGCGGCAAAATGAGCGAGTTAGTAAAAGGAAGTTCTGCGAGTGTCCCGATGTTGGCGGGTTTAAACCCGGACGCGGATTTTGATGTGTCGAATGTGATTCTGCCGATTTTGACTTTGCGGCAGAATACCTACAAGAACGAGGCTGTGAAGAAATTCCATTCCGGCGATATTATTTTGCGCCCGGATATGCGGGTCGTCGCGAACGAGGATAAGGTGTATCAGGTTATCCCTCTTAGTATCAGCATGTTTACGAAAGTTCTGGAAGAGGTGACTTCGAGTGAAACCCGGCTCGTTAGGACAGAAGAGGTAGACGCCTCAAAGCCCTATGCTTTCCATGAAGGCGGTAAAAACCTGCGTCGGGATATCTGCTACATGGTTTACTTTCTGCCAGTAGACACCGCAAAGCTCCAGATTGCTGCAATGACAAAGGGAACATTCGACGCCGACGATTTTGTTTTACCGCTCAGGGTGACTTTCACGAGAGGGGGTCTATACGCCGGTAAGGTTATCGCGTCGCACTTTGAAACCTGCAAGTTGTTTAACTCCGCTCCGTTTAATAAAGTATTTGATTTGCGGTCTGAGACGAAGACAAACGACAAGGGTAATTGGTTTGTGTATAACGTGACCCCGGCTCTTGAAAAAGATAAGAACATGAAGACGCCTGTTGACATTTTACCGATTGCGTCGTTTTGGTCAAAAACACTTGCAAAAAGTGCCAATGTTATTAGAGTCGCACCCGAAGAGGATAGCCTTGACGTTGAGACTGTACCGGAACTACCTACTAACTTTTGAGGTTTTTAAATGGCGAATGCAGAGCGAAATATTATCCCAGGCGCAACCCCTAAGAGAAGGGGCCGTCCCGCTAAACTGAAAGCTGTGGAGGATATGTATAAAGCAGTTAAATCTACCGAGCCAGTTGAGGAAAAGCAAAAGCAGGCGAAAACGAAGAAACAATTTACTGGTGTTTTTCTTTCTGAGAAAAACTTTAAGTACCTGAAAGAAGTAAACGAGAAGTCGCTTCAGCCAATGTCGGCTCTTATCAACCTTTTGGTCGATAACGCCCGCGCTGTTGACCTTCTAAACGGCACGCCACTCAAAGAACCTTCCGCGATTAAAAAGGCTCGTGAGGCGCTGGCCAAGTGGGACAAAGAACTTGCTCGTAAAAAGTAGTGACGTTGAAGAATTAAAAAAGCGGTTGGCGATAGCCGCTTTCGTCGCCGTGGATACGGAAACCTTCGGGTTAAGGCCGTTCCACGGCGATACTCCCTTCTCGGTTATTTTTGCTTTAAGTGGTAGCGAGAGCTACTATGTTCCGGTTATGGTAAGTGAAGGAATATCTGAGAACGACATTATCGACGTTTCTGGATGGGGCAGTCTGTTCGATAAACAGCTTGTTTTCATGCAGAACGCGAAGTTCGATTTGCACCATTTGGCGACCGTGGGCTTTACCTTTGCCCCCCAAGTAAGGATTCACTGTACTGCGGTCGCCGCCCGTCTTTGCGATTCTAACCTGCCGAGCTACTCCCTTGACTACCTGGGAAAGCATTTTCTCAAAGAGAGTAAAGACGATAGGGTTAAGGCGTATGTCGCGGAACATGATTTCTGCCGGACAGTAATTCCAGCAACGGCGACTGCGCGAAAGTCCGAGCTTCAGCATTACGACAAAGTTCCTTTAGACCTGATTGTGCCCTACGGGAAACAGGATACCGAGTTGACTTTTAAACTTGGGATGGAACAACTCAGGATTTTAAATCTGGAGGCGGCGTCGGTTTTAGCGGTAGATCCTACAAAGCCGACTTGCCTTGCTGTTTTGGATAATGAGTATTGGGTGACGCGGGCTTTAGAGGGTATGGAAAGGCGGGGAGTTAAACTTGACACGAAAAAAACCAAAGCTGCAATCGACGATGCCAGGTCCGAGCTTGATTGGGAGCGAAACAGCTACATTGAGCAAACCGGAGAAGACTATAAGGCGTCCAGCAAAGCCTTCTACCGACACCTTGAAACCTCTGGAGCCGACTTGTCCGAAGTTGGAAAAACTGAGTGTGGCAACCCTTCGCTTGATAAGCAAGCTCTGGGAAAAATCCAATCCGGGATTGCAAAGACTATCATTGCAGCTAAAAACGCAAAAACACGACTTAACTATTACGATGGGTTTATCCGGGCATCCGACCCCAAAGGTTTTATTCACACGGATTTTAAACAATTCGGTACAAGAACAAGCCGCTTTTCCAGCGCCCAACCTAACCTCCAAAACTTAAAAAGAGAAGACGAAGAAACTCCCGATCCGGCGTCTCCGCGTCGTTTGATTATTCCGTCCAGTCCTGAGTTTTGTTTTTTCCTGCCGGATTACGACCAGATGGAATACCGCATGATGTTAGATTATGCGGGTGAAATGGGGGTTATCGCCGAAGTCCTTGCCGGGGCCGATGTACATCAGGCAACGTCAAACGCCGTAGGAATACCGCGAAGCAAAGCAAAATCGTTAAATTTTGCGATTATTTATGGCGGCGGGGAAGACTGCATTTCTGAAATGCTTGGGATACCTACTTCCGAGGCGAGAGCTTTGATACGGGTTTTTAAATCGGCGCTGCCTTCAGTTGAGCGGTTTGTGGCGACGGTTCAGAGGGTCGCGAGAACCAGGCATTACACCTATAACTGGTTTGGCCGTAGAAACCATTACGTCGGCTATGACTCGAAAACACACGCCAGCGTGAACCACTTGATACAGGGCGGATGCGCCGATGTGATGAAAATCGGAATGGTTATGTGCGATGAGTTTTTAGCGGGTAAAAAATCAAACTTACGCCTCTCTATTCACGACGAACTTGTTTTTGAGCTTCACAGGTCCGAGCTTTACTTGGCCCCGGTACTGCTTAAGATAATGGAAAAAGCCTACCCCTATAATCACCTGCCTTTGACGGTAAGTCCCAGCCATTCATGGACTTCTTTAGGCGAGAAAATAAAAGGTTTCCCAATTTAATAAAACAATGTTATATAGTTTTATAGAAAGGTGGGCTACAAAATGAAAGACACAGACAATATTTCCCCTTTCCCCGTTGGAAAAAGCCTCGGCAGGCAGGCGGTGAAATATTTCAACGAGGCTATGGAAAAAGCTAGGACACCTGAGGAAAAAGACGCTGTAAAAATTGAACTTGTGAAGTTTTACCTCCGCGTTAATCTGTTGTCGCAAGTTGTATCCGCCGGTTTTGACCCAAAAGAATTTTTGGTTATTCCAGAGATTGACGCATGAAAATAACCCCGAAAGAATCCGCCCTTGTACTGCGGGCTTTGGAAGCCTACGAATGGCAGAACGAGGGGCTTTTTGCCCACGGCGAGCATTTGATTTTGCGAAGTTTACGCGCTAAGCTGAAAGAAAAAAGGTTTCCCGGTGTTACCGAAAAACCCGCTGATATGCTTCCTGAACTAAATCATCCTACAGTTTAAGAACCGCGTCAAGCAAAACTACGTCTGAAGGCGACAATGCCACGCAGTCGATATCCGCCAGCGTCAGCTTTTCCGCCTCGATAATCACTTCATGGGTGAGAAATTCGTCGATTGCTGCCTTGGCGACAAGAGGGTCAACCCCGTCGATCCAGGTCGGGCCTGCGCCTGTAATGGCAAAATTTCCGTTCTCAGACTTCTGTATGTACTTTTCTGCGAGAGCGATCCATTGCTTTTGGCTTTCAGAAAGGGCCGAATCAAGCTGCTTTGCCAGGGCCGCGACTTTTTTGAGCTTGCCCATATTTTTGTAATCAGCCGACTTGATAATTTTTAGCAGAGCTTGCTGGAATTGTTCTGTTCGCAAGACCCCGTAATTCAGTTTGAACATGTTTTTCTCCCCTTGAAATAGCTGCAATAGCGTCATAGATTTCTTCCCAATTTTTTGGATTGACTAGAAGACCTATTCCGCCAGATTTGTTTATTTCTTTCAAGGTGTATTCTTGCAAAGCTGTCGCTTTTGCATGTTCGGAGCGTTTTAGCTCAAGTGCGATAAATACGCCGTTGCAGCATATGATAATATCCGGTATCCCGCGAAGGGCTACCGCTTGGGCTTTGTACTTAAACGTATTTTGGAGATTGTTAAGGTCGTCAAGGACGCGCCTTTGGAGTGTTTTTTCAAGCGGTATTCGGCTTTTTTGCACCGACCCCCCTTAACCACTTACTAAAAAAGAAATCTCTCCGAACCGCCGTCCACCTTGGCGAGTGAACCCCGTCTATCCTCAATGGGCAAAAGCTGGCCGTTGGTTTTATGCGGTGAGATACTCTACATCCGCACCCGTTTTCTGGCCCACACCTGGGCTTTGCGTCCCTTGTAGCTGTTACATTTGGACACGAGATGCACATAAACATGCGGTGATCTAGGGTGTCTTTACTCGCAGCCATAAAGCCGAATTTCAAGGTGCTGAGAAAAAAAGCCCACAATGACTTTAACTGTTTTATTTTTAAAGCCACTGCGGACATACAAACCTTAGCAGGATTGGTCGAATGCGTAGGTAGCAACTGCATCATCGCAAGCATTAGCTGCGGCACTGGCGGGAACGCACCCAAGGCCGCCGTTCTGAACCGTAGCGGTACAATATGATGTAGCGCCGCCGCCAGCGTTTATGAGTGAACACGAAAGGTTGGTAGGTATAACGCAGTCGCTTCCTCCGCCAACATCTTGAACCGTTGTGATGGTCAAGTTGTCAACACGGTTGGTCATATCCCAATGCTGTTTTTTGTGTCTGAAAAGCGTAGTTGTTGGCTCGATCAGTGCTGTTGTTTCCATCGAAACATGTGCGTTGCACTTTCCACCTGGCTCATACATCAGGATGGTTGTTCCTGCTAACGTGAATGGGATGGTTGCTGGTCCTTCAGACGTATGCGTCTGAGCGGTACGAACCCACTCAGAGGCACCTTGAACCAAGTAATATTTCAGTGTACCAAATCCACTTAGCTGCACGCCTCCAAGTTTACCGCCCATGTGGCCCTTGATGGTAAGCGTCTGCGATGCTCCTTCACCGAGAACAATGTACCAGTACGCATTTCCGCCATGACACCGATGCTTACCGCTTGCTGGAAAACCCATTTCTAATCCCCTTTACTAAATGTTGTTGTTAAACGTCGCCACGAAACTCGTTACTGGTGTTGCTGTTGCGTCCACTCTCGCTGCCATTAGCAGGTTTGCTGCTACCACTTTGTCCAGCTTTCCTTGCGTAGAAAGTGCCAAGTCTACTTTTGTTGATAGGCTGTCAATCTTGGCATTGTATGAAAGAGCTAAATCAAGTTTTGTTTTCGTCTTCTCGTTTTGATCCATAAGGCCCGTTACCAAAAATTTCATTTCTGAAATTTGCTTGTGCATAAATCTTAGAAAAACAACCATGTTAGTAACAGCGTCAGTTTGGTCGAAACTACCGCCGTCTAAAATGTCGAGAATGCTCTGATTTTCAGTTGACATTATACCTCCAATTTTTTGAAATTATTGTTTAACAGCGTATTCCTGAATTGAGTAGGAGTCAACATGCTGCCGCGAACCCCTAAGCAAATTTCTGCCGCGAACTCCACGCAAAACCTGTCCCGTTTGTTCTGCCAGTAGTTGCCGCCTGGCAGGGTTATGCCCATGATATCCCTGAAAAGAAGGAACATTGCGACGTAAAGCATACCGAGAAAGTCGTAAGCCTTGCCGTGGTAGTGGTTTATGACGGCGTGTTCTGAAACCATGATTTCTTTTGGGGCTTTCAAGATAGAGTGAATGTCATAAATCATTTTGAACTCGTCTATGTGCATTGACTCAAACCCAAGAAACCTAAAGTGCAGAACAGTGTCTCCAAACAAAAGAGCTACATGGCTATCGTCTTCGTGCGTAATAGCTTTAATCTGCTTTGACACAAAGTTGTCTGATTCGCAGAATATTACTCCGGTTAACATTATGATTTCACTTCATACAAGATGAAATTTATGCCGATAGTCTTTGCTGAAACGGAGGTGTAATTGAACCGGATTATCATGTCTTGGTAAAGATCGGCGTCAAACTGCGCTAATCGTATGTAGAACGAGGGGCCGAGATTGTTTGAGAATGCAAACTGATTTAAAACTGCGTCAGGTACACCCAAGTATGGCGACGTATGGCGGTCTACAATTTTCAAATCGGTGTAGTCTAAAGCCTCTGCGTTGATTGCTTCAATGCCAATAAGTTTGCAATGTGGGTATGTGAGCGTGTAGTCAAACTGATTTGCACCGGCTGTCAAGGCCACTTGGATACCTGTACTTCTGGCGTATAGCTTTTTCTCGACATTGCCAATGGTTATAGTCTTTGAACCAAATGGGGTTAACTTATCCACTGTTACGGTTTGTGAAGGTGACTTATTTGCCGCGCTTTTGTAGTTTGTCTCAAAGTCGGTGCAATCTGTTGTGTCTGATTTTAAGATTGACGATTCAAAGTCTTTGTATTTAAGCGAGTAGAATTCATCTTTCTCGACATAGCGGAGCAACCCCTTGTCGGTAATCAAGGCTTTTAGTGCGGTCCATGTTAAATACACTTCCATGGGATTTCCTTAGTAGAGCGAGTAGTAAAGAATGAATTCGTATGTTGCTGCCGAAGCTGAACCGGATTTAATTCGCAGCCATAGTTTTTCCACTCCTGTTGAGTTTACAGATACCGGCGCAAAAGTGGTGATTGCTCCACCATAATACATATCAAGGTCGCGTGATTCTCCCTGTGGCACTGAAGCAAAGCCTCTTAGTTGGGTATCGGTAGTGTTTCCAGCAGATTTAGTAGCGAGGTTTGGTCTAAGTTCAAAGGTTGCCGTTTTGTCTGCGCTGATGCAGGTGACGTATCCTATCCAAATTCTTTTTCCACTTGGGATAGGTGAGTTATTATCGGGAGCGTAGTTTGTCAGGTCTACCCAATTGTCTGTTCCACTGGCTGTAAGTGAGCCAAGGCATACCTTATCAAAAATTGGGATTATCTCTGCCATTTAAACCGCCACGTAATTTATTGAATAAAGGTAACTGCCTGCTGTTGAGGAAGTTGATTTAAGTCTAAGCCAAAAGTGTTCTACGCCTGCACCTACAACCGTTTTGATATTCAGCGTATTGCTCTTGTAGTAGTCCACGTTTAAAAGTCCCGTCTTTGCCGAGGCTACCGAGGATGCAAGTAACAAGGTTGCTGCGTCACTTCCTACGCTTTGTCCTGCAATGTTGGTTCTTATTTGAAAAGTCTCGCTCTTGTCTGGAGATCCGTATTGTGCCGATCCAAAACGAATGTACTTCCCTGTCGGTATTACACCAAGGTCGATCCAATCGTTTGTTCCACAAGTTAATGGCCCTGGTGTTGGGCCGCTGATGTTTGTCGTGAATATCGCGGAACCGCCGCCGCCGCTTGAGGGTTTACCCATTACAGTTCCGATCCGGTAAACATGGCAAAGATCGTACCTTTTGCAATACTTGCCTCCACTGTCACCTTGAACACGTCGCCTGCCACACCCGCTGCGAACCCTTTTCCGAAGTCATAGGATAGGGTTGAGTTACCCTGACCGCCTGTCATCATGTTGAGCCGAAGGATTGTTACGAAAGAACCTGTACCGCCGGTTTGCTTTTTAAGCCTGACATACAGTGCCGCTTGCGCATCATAGCTTCCAGAAAATGAGTTGATTGCGAAAGTTTTTCCGCTTGGAACCGTATAGGTAACGCCTGATAAATCTGTTTCAGTTCTGGCTGTCAAAGCAAGTTCATTGAACTTAAAAATGTTGGCCGCGCCGATGCCCAAGTTGATACTCAGGGCGTTGATTGCTGCCACTGTATCTGCGTCGATTACTTTCAGGCGGTCTGTGACGTTACCGATTTGTGTTCCGTCAGTCGCTCCTTTAAGGATTTTGTCTTCTGCTCCATCTGAATCAACTTGAAAGCCTGTCATTTCTTACCTGCTTTCACAGGCTGAACTACCTGAAGCACTTCCATTATATTTCTCTCGATAGCTGGTACAAGATTGGCGAACCAAATAAGGGCGGGGGTTGTTTCAAGGATAGACTTATAACCCATATCAGCATGTGCCTTGCCTAAAAAGGCAAGCAACACCTTAGCATGGTATAATTCTTGTTCCGTAAACGTGAGGCCGCCGCCCTTGCTATCGTCCATATTAAGCTGCAAATTCCATTAAGCGGAAATCGGCTGTGCTCGTCGCCGTTACTGCGTGCAAAGAAACCGCTGAGCCAAGCCGAAATTCCAATGAAACTCCTTTTTGAACCTCAAAGCCGTTTGCCGTAGTTACGCCAGTCTTTCCGATGAAAGCGTTTACTGTTCCACGGTTTTGCAACCAAAGGTCTTTGCGTCCAGTCTGTTGGGAAGAAAGCAATGCCGCTGAGGTAGTGGTGACTACTTTGGCGGTGTTTTCAATCGCGCCGTTTGAGATATCTGAAACGGTTAAAGCGGTGTTGTTGATTGTCACGTTGAGTGACCCGTCGGCATTTATAGCGAGTAAGTCTGTACCGTCACCAATTTGGATACTGTCAGACGTATGCGACAAGTCCACTTCAATCGGCATTGCGTTGACTAAGTAAACGTCCAAAGCCTGCTTTGCGGCAACTAATGTTGAGGTGACAGAGGCACCGGAAGCCCTGATGATAGAACCAATCAAGTCGCTGGCTGCAAGTGTATCGGCGCTGGTTGCGTCGAAACTAAGTTGACCTTTAAATCCGCTCATGTTTTTTTCTCCATGTTAAAAAATTTAGTAGACCTATGGGTTTCGGATTACTAAAAAATTTCTTAAGACCATGATTCGATTTCTACCCTGGAGGCGGTACCGGCCCTAAGGTAAATTGTTGTTAAAGGTGAGGAAATACTGTCAACCGATCTTTCGGAGCCAGGAAAAATGCTTAGATAGTTACCGTTATCGGCTGTTTCCAAGGCGTCGTAAGCCAGCCTGAGAACCGTTTTACCCCTATTTTGAACGCAGAAGTACGTTGAATTTGCCGGGAGCGTGTACGACTCTTCGGTGTTTGCCGCAGTAAGATCGAACGCAATTATCGTAGGGGAAAACTTGTTCCCCACGGCTTTCATTTTGCTTGTAAAGCCTGTAGTCGCGCTCATGATAACTCTTCGACTGTGATAGACCCTGCGCCGCCTGGTTGAAATTTACCGTAGACGATAATCGTATCTGTTATTCCGTATTGTCTTTCAACGCCGTCGGCAATTTTAAACCCAACATAACCGGCTGTAAGAGGGTTGTATTGCAATTTAAAGTCAAATCCAGAATCGTTTTGTAGGTTTATCTGGTTTCTTTGTACTAAAGGAACCGCTGGAAGCGCGGTCCAACCTACGTCGTTTAGAGTAACAACAGTTATTTTTCCCGCGATTGTAAGTCCGCTGACACCGACAACACCAAGCGGCGGCGCGTATTCAACCGGGGGATCGGGAGAAAAGTAGCTGTAACGGTCATCCCATACGAGATTATATTTACCGTAGTTTGCGTACTCTACTTTTTTTATTCCAACCGAGGTAGTGACCCTTTTTATCTGCCAAACCGGCTCTGAATCAAGCGCCAGGATAATTTCAGTCCGTCCAAAGTAGGCAATGTTGTACGCAACGCCGTCCTCTTTGGTTAAGAGAACCTCATCTGTGCGTACTTCTTTGTCTACCTTACGACCCATAGTTAATCC
>Ga0315275_10005584_pt1 | contig 11937 bp, 12 predicted proteins | sample YL17G03_0_MG_FD_205557 | JGI IMG/M metagenome (GOLD analysis project Ga0315275, IMG submission 205557) | Sediment microbial communities from Yellowstone Lake, YNP, Wyoming, USA - YL17G03_0 | ecosystem: Environmental > Aquatic > Freshwater > Lake > Sediment | place: USA: Wyoming | collected... | reverse complement strand
GCGTTGAGGATGGTGCGAGTGATGGCCTCGTAAGGTAGATCAGGGAGGTCGATCTCCTCGACGGAGGCGAATCCCTTCAGGGTATTTATGGCCTTATTGAAGTTGTCCTTGACCTCGGGGTTTGCATCGTCTGCGACTCCGAGGAGGACTGCGATGCGTTGTCTACGCTTTGGAGGGCGAGGGTTGTATTTCCATGTTTTTTGTATGGATGTGGAGTCGAGGGGATCAGGTCCGGATATGGCTTGTAGGATGATTCCGCAGTCGTCTGCAGTCTGGGCGAGGGGGCCGAGTTTGTCAAGGGTCCAGCATAGAGCCATGGCGCCATGGCGGCTGATTCGTCCGTAGGTTGGGCGGAGGCCGGCGACGCCGCAGTTGTTGGCGGGGCTGAGGATGCTGCCCCAAGTCTCTGAACCTATGGCGAATGGGACGAGGCCTGCGGCGACGGCGGCGCCTGAGCCGCTCGATGATCCACCGGTCCATGTGTCGGGGTTCCATGGGTTTCTGGGTGGACCTGTGAGGCTGGCGTTGGGTTGTCTATAGCCCATGCCCCCTGCGAATTCGATCATACTGAGCTTCGCGCAGAGGATGGCACCAGCTTCTTGGAGCTTCTTAACGGCTGTGGCGTCTGTGTTGATGATGCGCTCTCGGAAGGGCTCGGCGCCCCAAGTTGTTGGTATGCCCATAGTGGAGAGGAGGTCCTTGGCGCCCCATGGAACGCCGTGTAGAGAACCCCGATAGTTGCCCTCCTCGATCTCCTTCTCGGCCTTCCTCGCCTGCTTTAGGGCAAGGCTTCGAGTTACTGTAACAACTGCGTTGAGACCTAGGCCAATAGTCTCGAGGCGATTCAGAAAGATCTCGGTGAGTTCGACCGGAGAAACCTTGCCCTTGCTAATATGTTTGGAGAGCTCGGATATAGGTGTGTATATGGGGGGTTTCATTACTCACCATCTCCGCGTGGTTTGAAAAATTGATGGGGCTCGTCCCCGTTCTCAAGCTTGACAGCGCGCATCGTTGTGGCCGCATCTAGGATGGCGACGAGTCCCTTCCTCACCTCCTCGAGTTCCTCGACGGTGACGCGGTCCCCGTACCGTGTCTCGATTAGGGTGAATAGTATCTCGACCTCGCTGTTGTTAGGCATGGTTGTATCTTGTGGGGTTGTTTATTTTAGGTTGAGGGGCCTAGCTCTTGTTGTAGGGCTTCGTCAGCCACGCGCGCGCGAGATTTTTGGATTGTTTGCTAAAAATTAAATGGAGACGCGATAGCGGTCCAAAAGTTCCTGGCGCTTCCCCTCGTTCCAACCCGTCACGTCTGTGTAGTACCCCGTGATCCTGCTCCACCAACGCACGTTCTCCGAGCCACATGACGGGCAGTTCTTCAGCATCCCCGCCGAGGTGCTTGCGCACTTGCTGCACACCGTCAGGTCCTTCGTGTAGCTGAAGTAGCCGATCTGGCTGTTCCTGCAGATGCGCTGCGTCAGTTTATAGAGCGCCTCCGGGTCACTGCATGCCTCACCGAGCCAGGCGTGGAAGATGTTTCCTCCGCTCAAAATGGGGAAGAACTTGTGCTCAATGTCTATCTTCTTTCCCAGGGGTATCTTCGCACCTACGTAGGTGTGGGTCCCGTTGCTGTAGTAGAGTGGCAGGTCCCTCTTCCCCTTAGCCAGCGCGGCAGCCTGCTCAAGGTCGCCCTTTACCAGGTGGGTGGCGTGTTTCTTGTACACCGGGCTCACTAAGTCGCTGATGGCGAAGGTCTGTGCAGTAGACTCCGCTGGGGTACGAGCCAGCATTATCTTGGACCCGTTCCGCATCTCAAGCCCCTTCCTGTACTTCTCCATATCAAGGAGGAGCCTGATGGCTACACGGACCGCGTCGTCGCTCTCGTGGAGTTGCTTCCCAGTGAAGTGCTGGACCATCTCGTTGACGCCAACGACTCCGATGACATTCACCAGCTCGCTGAAGTCGACTGCGGGTGGCCCTCTCTCCCCGGTGTGGGGGTCGCGGGGCTCTTGCGTCGCGAAGGGTATCATTTTGTTCGCTAGCGCCTTCTTCATCCAGTGCTGCTTCGTCTTGAAGACGTCCACTGCTAGACGCATATTCTCCTGCGCCGCCTCCAGCAGCTTGTCGTAGTCACCGTTCGCCCTGTACGCCATCCTGGGCATGTTGAGGCTGACGACCTGCCAGCCGCCCATGCTGAAGTGTTGACCACCCTCGAAGTACAACTTCTCATTGAACTTCGGGTCTGTCTCCGGCGTGTTCGCGAATTGGTAGGCACAGCACTGGTAGCAGCTGATTCCGTTGCCATAGCCACGGTAAGTGGGGAGCATGTTGTCGAAGTACGGCGCTCCGAATTTTGCCACAGATTCGTGTACGAGCATCCATAGGTCGTCATATTCAGGCTTGAAGAACTCTGGTGAGACGTAGTTCTCGGTTTTAGGGAAGTTGAAGGGCTTTCCCCAGAAGTCCCCTTCGAGCGCCACCTCGGTGATGGCGCGGAAGAATATTTGGACCTCATCCTCGTAGCTACCGTAGGTGTCAGGGCCGACACGCCCCTTCATCACGACGGGGACGTTCTGCCAAATCTTCGGCACACCCATCGGAAGCTGAATATTGCTGAACACCAGCTGCCCACCACGCGTCACATAGGTCTGCGTCAACTCATAGAACAGCATCTGAGCGAGCTGCTTCACCCTCTCGTAGGGGAGCCCCCTAAGAAAGGGTGCGAGGAACATCGTATAGTACATGAAGCCTTGGCCGCCGCTGAAGTTCGTCTGCCCAGCTGCGAGCACCTTCACGCTGTGCAGGATCGCCACCTCAGGCTGCTTTGCCGGGCCAGCGACGCTACTGCGGAAGCCCGTGCCGTCGGGGATGAGGCCGTAGTAGAGGAAATATCTAAGGTCCCAATCCTGACAGAACGGACGACAGCCGAAATACTCCAGAGTATGGATGTGGATGTCACCCTGGTGGTGCGCCGTCGCCAGCGTCGGGTCCATAAGCAACAGGTACTGCTCCTTGCTGAGCCTGTCCGCCTTCTTCTTATGCACCGTCTCCGGGTTAGGCTGGAGGTTCGCGTTCTCCTTCGCCTCGAAGCCTGAGCCCGTGTCGATCTCGTAAGCATCAACCACGGGGACACCTACACGAGTCAAGATATTCCTGTAGATCTGGAGCTCCGGCATGTTCTCCGACTCGCTCCACTCGAGGAGGACGTTGTTTGTGATCTCCCTCACCATGGGACCCGAGACGAACTTTGGCTTGATGAGCTTGATCCTTATCTCAACCTCTCTAGCGAGCTTCTCCGCCTTAAGCGAACTGAGGGGCGGCATCCCGAACATCGTCTCCGCGAGCTCAGTCTCCCTGACGAGCTGATCCACTATGCGCGCCTTATCCCACTCCACAAGGTAGCCGTCGGTGGTGCGCACCATCGGCATCCCCTTGTAGAGCCGCTCAGCCTTGTAGAACTGATCTATGAACGTCTGCCCAGCCGGTAAATCCTTACTCCTCTTTAACATTCAGCAAATCCCTCACAACTTCCTCGCTCAGCATCCCGCCTGGGAACATCTCCTCGACCGCCGCACAAAGATCACCAACTTCGAGTATCGGCGGATTCCCGAAAATATTCCTCATCACGAACTCCGTCTGCGCCTCCGAGTCAAACCACTTCGCTTCGAAGGGGATAGACTTCTCCTTGAGGTAAGCCTTAAGCTCCTCACATTTGTGGCAGTCAGGAAGGGAATAGATCTTTGCGATGGGGTTTATAACACTCATTCCTGGCATCACCGATGGAGATCACTAAGCTAGATGGTAGAAGAGTCGCTATGCGGCGTATAAGAACGTAATTGTCTCATCCATAATACTCCGAATAATGAATTTTAGGGACAATCTACTTTTATAATATAAAAAGTAGAATTGTCTCATAATTATATAATCATATTAATATTATTTGATACATCTACAATAGTTTATATATTTAATCATACGCAGTTACAATCCGTAATAGTTACGGAGAATGCCGTGTTATTTATGACAATCATAGTCTGCCTCGTGGGTACGCACTTCCGACGCCCCTTCGACGGCATTCGTTACTGGAGCAAACACCACGGTATAACAAAGCTCTACTTATTATACAGCAATGCTAAGGCAACTGATGAGACTGCAGTATTCAGCTACATGAGTCAGAAAAACGCTGAGGAGCTTCGAAACAAGCTAGAGATACTCGATCCCGAATTAGTGGGATTCGACCCGATGGATCACCGTAGCGCATTCAAGGCGATCTATGGTGTCGTAAGCAAGGCGCGCGCCTCAGGCGAGGAGGTCCTCATCGACGTCACCAGCACCACCGACGTTTCTCAGGGAGTCTCTCTAACTGTAGCCTTGATGTTTAGAAATGCACGAGTTTACAGCGTACCACCCGAAAAATCTGCTTGGTACGTCACCGGAAGGGTCGGGGACCCCCAGTTTGAAAAGTGGTTTGAAAACGCGCGTAACCAATCGAGCAAGGAGCCAAAAGAAATACAGCTCCCCGGGTATCGCCTCGAGCCTAACACTAAACACGAGGAGAAAGAGTGGGACAGGGAGAAGAAGCTCTTAATCCTTCTCCGCGAGAACGGCGGCGAGGCTGAGTCGATTAGTGATATTATTCGCTGGTTCGGCCATAAGGCAGCCAGTAGCACCCTTCGGAACAAGTTTAGCCGCATAGTTACTAAACTCGAGATGAAGGGACTCATCGATGCTGAGAAGGGAAGTAAGATGAAGGTCATCAATCTCACAGAGTTCGGAGAAATCTTCGCCGAGGCCCTTGCGGAGCAAAGCGCAGTATAACGCTGATTCTCCATACTCTGCATCACTTAACAGGGTGAAGTGAAAAACCGGGTCACACAACACGCCTCGTTCCTCGTTTACTAAACAAACGACGAACGTCATTCCCGGACAAGGCGTAATATGTGATATTATTATTCGGATTACGTATTAGGCACAAACTATTTAGTAGCAACGACATATTATCCACGCCCCTTTTAGCTAAGTTTTTATGTAGAACCCCTGAGGCTACAATAAGAATCAGGGGATAAGAGTTGCTAGCTGAGGTTGTTCTCACCCCTTCCGAGGGGAAAAGGCTCATCGCCAAGGCGATTGCCCACATGCAAATAGTCCAACTCGCCAAAGAGAAAGGAATAATCATTGTCGCCACGAGTACCACGAACGCTTATGTCGTCGAAGAGCTACTTGGCAAAGAGATAAAGGACAAAGGTATGTTCACTGCTGGCGTCGTCACAAAGGACGGGCTTCAGATAACTGAGGCGAAGGGGCGCTATGACCACCACGTCATCCAGAAGGGTAAGGTTAAGACTGTCAAGGTCCCCGAACTCGGTGACATTTTAAAAGAGATGGGCCCCAGTGACGTCTTCATCAAGGGTGCTAACGCAATTGACCCCTTCGGCCAGGCGGGCATCCTTCTCGGTGGAGTAGGCGGAGGCACAATCGGTGCTGCCTGGGGCTACCTCACTAGCAATGGCATCACTACCATCATCGCTGCAGGCCTCGAGAAGCTCGTCCCCATTAACCTCACTGACGCTGTCAATCGCATGGGAATAAGAAAGGTCGACACCGCCTTAGACGTCAAGTGCGGTATGATGGTCATCGGTGGCTACATTATAACCGAGATGGAGGCCTTCAAGGAACTCTTCGGAGTCGATGTCGTCCCCATCGGGGGAGGTGGCATCGATGGCGCCGAGGGATCCAAGATATTCTTACTCGACGGCGAGGACGAAGCGGTAAAGGAGGCCGTTGAAATGGTTAAGGCCATCCGCGGCGAGCCCAAGCTCACCACCCGCACAATCAAGCAGTAGGCGCCTTTTCTAAGCGCCACTCTATCTTCTCCGCCCCGTTGAAACGGGCGAAATCATCAAGTGTCTTACTGAACTCATTCTGGTACTCCTCATCGGATTTGAAACCATCCTCATACCAGAGTCCCCTGACTATGAGTCTTTTCTCCTTCCTCTCCAGTTTGGGATCTAGTCGCCCCACGAGCTTGTCTCCGTAGAGTATGGGCGTGGTGAAGTAGCCGTATTTACGCTGGTGAGGCTTTAGATAAACCTCTAACGCCCGCTCGAAGCCGAAAAGTGCCATAAGCCGGTCTGCATGCCAGAGTAAACTGTCGAAGTAGTTAACGAGACGGACGCCTCCATAGCACCAGTCGCGCTCAAGCTCCCCAAGGCGGTATGCGTCCTCGGTTAGGCAGTAGTGGACCGTCTTAAGCCCCTCTATGCTCAGTTTAATGGCGATCTCCTCCTCCACTAAACCGTCGAGAAAGGCTTGAATTTGCTTCGCTGTCAATCCGAGCTTGACGCACCAAGTTTGGTAGTAGGATTTAATGTCTGTTGGCTTGGTCGCGCCGAGGCAACCGAGGGTGCGTGTGACGAAGAACCTGTTTCGCTCCTCCTTGGTAGGTTCGGAGGTGTCCACCCAGCTAGGGAGCACTCTCTCCGTGAGGTCATATATTCTCTGAAAGCCGTCTCGACGCGTCACCATGAGGTTTCCGGAGCTGAAGAGTGCCTCGAGGGCGCGTTTAGCGGGTTTCCACCCCCACCAGCCACCGCTCGGCTTCTTCCCCTCGAAGTCAGCGCTTCCCAGGGGACCCTCCCCCTTGATCCTTTCCATGACAGAATCGACGACTTTTGGCTCGACGCGACTGAACCAGCCAGTGTGAATTACCCGACTCTTAGCCCTCTCCCTATTGGCAGCTATGAGGTACCTCCAGTCTTTCATGGGCATGTAGCACATGGCGTGTCCCCATCCCTCGAATAGGAGCCTGTCCTCATAGGCGAGGGAGTAGAGATCCGCTTTCTTGTAATGGCCAAGCCGTGTCCAGATGGTGAAGTGGTGGGCGCGCTCCACGACATTGATTGTGTCGATCTGGACGCAGCCTAGGCGCCCGACGGTCTCCTCGACCCTCTTCTTCGTGGTCTTCTTCGGTGGTTCGCCTATGCCCTGTTTTTCGATCTGTAACCTTCGTACAGCGTTCACCGAAACCTTGAGAGCCGAGACCATTTACACACTATGGAGAGGACGAATGCTTAAGCATTCCATTTTTCACATAGACTTAAACCATCCTAGACGTAGAGGGAACATGGGTGGGTGATTGGGGTTACCATAGACGTCGTGAGTGAGATAATGTTCTGGGAAATACTCCTCTCCCTGATTTTCGGTCTATTTCTCTTGGTTCTGATCAGGAAAGAAAACGCCGCCGATCACGAGGGACTAGAGAAACCACCTAAAGAACACGCCGAGCCCACGTCGAAAAAGATAGGCCTTCCGGACATCGATTATTAAGTGTACGCTATCGGCTCAGATGACTGGTCTGCGCCATGCTTATAGACCGGGGCAGAGATTCACGTTGGGATAAGCTATGCTAGACCAGCCCGCTTGGGAGACGAAGCGCACCCTCTACACCCACGCCGAAGAGCAGTACAACACCAGCCTCGGCCTCCCACCCGAGGATCGGAACCTCCAGCAGATGCTTAAACGTGGTGTAGTCGTCGTCGACAAGGTCCCTGGCCCTACAAGCCACGAGGTCGTCGCATGGGTCAAGAAGCTAATGGACCTGGACCACGTCGGCCATGGGGGCACCCTCGACCCTAAGGTCACCGGCGTCCTCCCCGTCACCCTCGAGGAGTCGACCAAGTGTGTCCAGGCCCTCCTCGACTCCGGGAAGGAGTATATCACCATTATGCGTACCCACGAGGATGTTGAGGAGAAACGTCTCTTAGAGACCTTGAAGCAGTTTGAGGGGGAGATATTCCAGAGGCCCCCTCTCCGCTCCGCCGTCAGCAGACGACTCCGCACACGCATCATCTATAGGATAGAGTACCTTGAGGGTCATGGGAGGAATTGGCTCTTCAAGGTCGCCTGCCAGAGCGGCACCTATATTCGGAAGCTCTGCAGCGATGTTGGAGAGGTTCTCGGCTGCGGCGCCCACATGCACGAGCTACGTAGGACTAGGAGCGGCCCATTCACTGAGATGCAGGCGGTCACCCTCTACGAGATCGCAGACGCGATGGATCAATACAAGGAGGGGGACGAGGCCATGCTGATGAAGATTCTTCACCCCGTCGAGGAGGCGCTCGCCCTACTCCCTCACATCTGGATCAGGGACTCTGCCGTCGAAGCCCTCTGCACGGGAGCCCAGCTCGCCGTCCCCGGCATCCTCCGCTTAGAGTCGGGCATCGAGCCTAAGGGGCTCATCGCCGTAATGACGCAGCGCAACGAGGCTGTCGCCCTCATGAGGGCGGAGATGGGGAGCGATACCATCCTGAAGGAGGAGCATGGTATAGCCGCGATCCTTGAGCGCGTCATAATGCAGAGAGGGACCTATCCCAAGTCGTGGTAGGGGTGTCTGAACACTACTTCTCCGAGAATCCTACATCAACTGAGGAGCGTGGGCTCATCATATCCACTCTCAGAGGAATCAAGATGGAGTTCGTAACGAGTAGCGGAATCTTCAGCCATAAGCGGATCGATAACGGGACGCGTCTCCTAGTGGAGTTCATGGAGCTTCCTGCCAAGGGGCGACTACTCGATCTCGGCTGCGGATACGGTGTAATCGGAACCACGGCGGCGCTAATAAATCCCCTTCTCGAGGTTACGATGACAGACGTAAACGCCCGGACTGTCTCCCTCGCCGCCGAGAACGTATCCCGAAATAGAGCAAAGAACGCCTCTGCACGACTCGGCAGCCTCTACGAGCCAGTAAATGCAATGAGGTTCGACTTGGTAGTCACAAACCCGCCCATCTCGGCGGGGATAACGAGGGTCGTCGAGCCCATCATTAACGGCGCACCCCTCCACCTTAACTCGGGAGGCTCTCTACAACTCGTCGTCCAGTCAAATAAGGGCGGGAGGACCGTAACTGGCCTCATCGAGGAGGCATTTGGTGAGGCGCAGATCCTCGCCAAAGGCGGCGGCTACAGGGTCCTGAAGGGCGTGAAGAAAGGATAAAGGACTAGTCCTCAAAGGCAAGCTCGCCGAATTTGCTCTCGTCGAGTCCCTTCTCTCCTCGTGCGCGCGTTTCGATTTTATATGATGAAGTACCTAGGGCATATCTCGCCGCCATCGGCCCATAGAGCGGTTTGTATGTTTTTGATACCTGGGATAGCGGCTATCTCCTTGCTGAGCCTCATGAGGTGGTCGAAGTCGTGGATGACGCCTATTGCGAGGAAGTCGTGGTCTCCAACGGTCTTTGTGGCGATTATTATATTGGGCATCCGGATGAGGGTCTTGAGAATGCTGGTTGAGTCGGTCTTGCACTCTCCGCTTGTGGAAACGTCAATGTGGAAGGCGGCCATACCCTCGTAGCCGATCTTCCTCGGCTCGACCACCACCGTGCTTCCACGGATGTCACCGGAGTCCTTGAGCCTCTGGAATCTGTTTATAATTGTGTCAGGGCTCCTCTCAAGTTCCTTCGCGATCTTCCTGAAACTGGTGCGGGCGTCAGCTGTCATGATCTCGACGATCCTTTCGTCAATCTCGTCCATCACGCAGCGACCCCCCTGAGACCCTCGAGCTCGAAGTTCTCAGGGCAGAGGAGAATGTCCTCGACCCAGATACTTGTTTTCACGTCCCTGACATCGGGGAGAGCCTTTATCTTCTCTATAAGGGTGTTCAGTTCGTTCATCCCCTCAAGTACGACAACGGCGAAGACGTTCTGCTCGCCTACGCTGGGGGTGCAGAAGACGACACCTGGCTGTCTTCTCAGCTGCTCGACGACGAGTGGGGTGCGAACGGGTTCGACACTAATCTCTAAGCTGGCGGGGCAGCCTAGGCCGAAGTGGCGGGGATCAAGGAGGATCGTTGTCCCTCGGACCACGCCGTTTCTACGCAGACGCTGGAAACGCTTTATTATAGTGTCGACGCTGACGCCACACCCCGCCGCTATGTCGGCAAAGTTCGTGCGGGCGTCCCTCTGGAGGTTGCGTATTATCCTGACATCCGTTTCGTCGAACTTCATACTGTTGTCCAATTCAAGGGGGGCACCCACTTTAAAGATGCGCGATCAATCCGACACTTTTGGCTTCTCGCGGTACAAAATGGCGACATTGCCGATAACGTTGACGAGGGTTGAGCTAGTCGCTCCTGCTATCTCGTCCGAGAGCTCCCCTCGGGTCTCTTTGAAGCCGAAAAACTTGACCTTGATGAGCTGGTGATCGGCGAGGGCCTTGTCTATGTGGGCGAGGGCCTCGGGGGTAACGCCGAACTTGCCTATCTGAGCGACCGGGTCGAGGCTATGTGCCTGTGCCTTTAACTCAGCGCGCCTCTTTGACGTGAGTTCCATAGTTTCACGCTCCGCAGCGGGTATTTGGGTTTACCCCTTGGCTAAGCCTTTATAGATTCGGGGCGCGATATTTTGTGCTGGAGCCCGGTCGTCTAGTGGACAAGGATAGAGGGCTTTGGACCCTTAGACCGGAGTTCGAATCTCCGCCGGGCTACCAATTTTTCCACATGAAAAAATGCTATTCGTTTATAGAAAAAGAAGAATCTATTAGGAAGTTCTCATGCATCCCCACGACAAGTAAGGCTATCCCTTGAAGGTTGCCATCGCAACCGTTCACAAACTCGACGTGGATAACCCTTCCGTCGTTGAGAGTAAAGAATACCTTCTCAGCTCAGACGCCCACTGGTGTGAATGATCTCTCCAATACGATCCCAGCCACCGGGGCCGCCCCCAGAAGGATACTTCGCCCTAAGAGCCACCCGCTCTTATAACGTTCCCCGCACCAACCAGCTCACTTGAGGCCATTGTTGTGGGTTACCAAGTAGAAGTAGTTCATATAGAGGGAGCAGCTAATCGCAGGGCAGACCTGCTGCAAACGTATTCCGGGTATCCGACAAGCTTCTCGTCGACCTAGTTGATGTCGAACTCCTACCCACAGATCGCTTTTAGCCTGACCAAAAAGATTCAAAACGGCTGACGCTGCCTCCCTTTAAGGCGTTTCGACTGGAGCCTATTTCAACTTGTCTCTTGGTATTTTGATGGCGAAGCGGCACCTCTCACCTCCAGCGAGGACGCTTTCCAAGACCTCGACCTCTAGGGAAACCCCGAGAACGACCTCGAGGGGTAGCTTCTCGTACCCGGCACTACAGTAGCAGAAGGTGGCGAGGGGCTTGGCGGTGTCATTGAGGATCGCGTCGCGGGCTAGTTGGCAGTGGCAAGCATAGTATCGGCGCATCTTGGAGTCTTTCTCTTTTAGCCATTTATCCGGGGCGAAGGGTATTTTGCTCTTCAGCACCACGTCGCCCATGAGTACACCGTTCTGGATCGTCTGGTCCCCCCTGACATACTCCACTACATCCGGGGTAATCACTTGCTCATACCAAAGTCTCCCCGATCTCATTGCGTCCTCCAGCTCAGCCACAAGACGCCTGTGCTCCCCCTCTAGGAACTCATCCATCGTTTTAGAGGACCCCCACCTCTTTACCATCTCCGCGAAACCCTCCACGGGTATCCTGTGATGGTTGCCCGCGAGGGTCTTCTTCACATCCTCCGAAGTGAGGGAGGCACTGAGCCTGTCCAGCAGTACTTTGGTACACTCGGGGTAGGTGTCTGGGGCTGAGCCTAGGGGAGGCTGCTTGAAGCCGTCGAAGACCTCTTTGCGCTTCTCGTCTCCTGTCAACTTCCCAAGCCTCTCCCCTATGCTCTCATAGACGCCCCTGCCACCGAGGATCGCAGCGAAGTAGGAGTAGAAGTCGTTCCTCTTCGTTAGCCAGAAATAGCGGGCGAGAGCGAGGATCCTATCAGGCGTATTCAACCCAGCTGAGATAAGCTCCGAGATATAATCCTTAAGTTCCCCGAGGGACGCCGACCCGAAGTTCTTCCCATCGGTCAAAAGCCTCTCCTCGAGCTCCTTGACCGCTGCTACGGCGTTCTCGACCTCCTCCACCTTCATCTCGC